>Ga0070705_100000143_pt1 | contig 42135 bp, 35 predicted proteins | sample KBSK5253metaG_FD_65455 | JGI IMG/M metagenome (GOLD analysis project Ga0070705, IMG submission 65455) | Corn, switchgrass and miscanthus rhizosphere microbial communities from Kellogg Biological Station, Michigan, USA - KBS K5-25-3 metaG | ecosystem: Host-associated > Plants > Roots >... | reverse complement strand
CGTTGAGATCGACTCCGGGTTTCGCCCGTTCGTGGACCGCTTCCGTGTACTCGGGCACGCGCTGACGGTGGTGTCCGACGGCCTCGACCGCACCATCCGCACTGTGCTCGACCGCGCCGACCTCGACCTTCCGTATTTCGCCAATCACCTGCAGTGGCTCGGCGGCGACCGCTGGCGGCTGACGTTCCCTCACGCCAAGAGCACGTGCGCCACGCTGGCCGGCAACTGCAAGTGCAGCTTCGCGGAGGGCCGCCTCGGGGAGGAGCGACCGCGCGAGGTCACCATCATGGTGGGCGACGGCCGCTCCGACTTCTGCGTCGCGGAGCGGGCCGACCTGGTTCTGGCCAAGGGTTCGCTGCGGGCGCATTGCCGCACGAAGGACCTCCCCCACTACGGGTTCGAGACTTTCGATGAAGCCGCTGCGCTGCTCGCGCGCTGGCTCGATGCGCGCGGCGCCGCCGTGGCGCGCGAGGGCGCACGCGCCGGCGACGAGTAGGGCAGCCAAGGAACGAAAGGCCGGGTGCGAATGAGCAAACGCGCGAGATTGCGGGAAGACTCGGCAGCTGTGGCGCGAGCGGAAGACCGCGGCCGGCCGTCGGAGGCGGAGCTGCTGGCGCTGGAGGAGAGGTACTGCTCGCACGGCGACACGGTGCACTACACCGACCCGCCGAAGATCTTCGACTCCTGCGAGGGCTCGTTCCTCTACGACGCCGAGGGGCGCAGCTTCCTTGACCTGCAGATGTGGTATTCCGCGGTCAACTTCGGCTACCGCAACCCGCGCCTCGATGCGGCCGTGCGGCGCCAGCTCGACCGGCTGCCGCAGGTGGCGAGCCAGTACCTGCACCGGGAGAAGATCGAGCTCGCCGCCCTCATCGCCCAGGATGCCGAGCACAAGTTCGGCACCAAGGGCCGCGTGCACTTCAACGTGGGTGGCGCCCAGGCGGTCGAGGACAGCCTCAAGCTTGTGCGCAACTTCAAGAAGGGCAAGAGCCTGATGTTCGCCTTCGAGGGCGGGTATCACGGCCGCACGCTCGGCGCCTCGGCCATCACCTCGTCCTACCGCTACCGCCGCCGCTATGGCCACTTCGGCGACCGCGCGCAGTTCGTGCCGTTCCCGTATCACTTCCGCGGGCCGAAGGGCATGAGCAAGGAGGAATACGGACACTACTGCGTGCAGCAGTTCGCGCGCCTGTTCGAGAGCGAGTACAACGGCGTGTGGGACCCGAAGGCGGGCGAGGCCGAGTACGCCGCCTTCTACGTCGAGCCGATCCAGGGCACCGGCGGCTACGTCATTCCGCCCAAGACCTTCTTCGTCGAGCTGAAGAAGGTGCTCGACGAGCACGGCATCCTGCTCGTCGTGGACGAGATCCAGATGGGCTTCTACCGCACCGGCAAGCTGTGGTCGATCGAGCACTTCGGCGTGAAACCCGACGCCATCGTGTTCGGCAAGGCCATCACCAACGGCCTCAATCCGCTGGCCGGCGTGTGGGCGCGCGAGGAGCTGATCAACCCGACCATCTTCCCACCCGGCTCGACGCACTCGACCTTCAACTCCAATCCCATGGGCACCGGCGTCGCGCTCGAGGTCATGAGGATGGTGGGCGAGACCGACTACGAAGCGATGGTGGCCGAGAAGGGCGCCTATCTGCTCGAAGGCCTGCAGGACCTCAAGCGCCGCCACAGGATCGTCGGCGACGTCGACGGATTGGGGCTCGCGCTGCGTATGGAGATCTGCGAGCCGCACGACAGCTTCACGCCGTCGAAGGCGATCGTCGACCGCATGGTTGACGAGGGCCTCAAGGGCGACCTGGAGGTGGACGGCAAGCGCTACGGCCTCGTGCTCGATATCGGCGGCTACTACAAGAACGTCGTCACGCTGGCGCCGAGCCTGCACATCACCAGGCACGAGATGGACCTTGCCATCAAGCTGCTCGACGCCGTCATGCGGCGCGTGAGCAAGGATTGAGGCCGGTGTGCGGGGAGATGGCAGCAGGGGACACAGGCGCAACGCCGAGGGATCTCGGGATGTGGCGTGGGGAACCTGCGATGCTGCTGTCGTGTTTCCGTGCGAAGGGAGACCCTCCGGAACATTGGCCAACGAGCCGATCAGCTGACGGGGGAAACGGGACGAGGCGCCCAGGCGACAACGGCGGTGCTGAGCGTGGCTGGCGCCGCCGGCCGCGCCCAGAGTGGAAGCCCCCGGCTCTGAATGAGAAGAAACGTGAGACGGTACGCGTAAGAACATGACAATCGAGGCTAATGCTGAAGCGAAGATCGACACCGAGACGCCCGACCGCAGCCTGTTGCTGCCGGGCGGCAGGGTGGGCGTTCTCCTGATCCACGGTCTTGGCGGGACGCCGGTCGAGCTGCGCTTCATCGCCCAGGCTCTCGCCCGCGCCGGCCACACCGTCTTCTGCTGCCAGCTCGCCGGCCACTGCGGCACGCCGGAGGAGCTGCGCCGCTCTACCTGGCGGGAGTGGTACGCCAGCGTCGAGGCGGCCTACGACAAGCTGGCCGAGACCTGCGATGTGATCCTGGCCGGCGGCCTCTCCATGGGCGGCATCCTGGCGTTGCACCTGGCGCAGAGGCGCCCCGCCGGCGTGCACGGCCTGCTGCTGTTCGCGCCGACGCTGAAGCTCGACGGCTGGTCGATGCCCTGGCACTCTAAGCTTCTGCAGTACGTGCGTCCCCTGCCGATCCGGCTGGAGTTCGATCTCGCCGAGCGCGACCCCTACGGCCTCAAGGACGAGCGCGTGCGCCGCATCGTGGTGGCGAGCATGCAGAGCGGAGACTCGAGCGCGGCGGGCGTGTTCTCCACGCCCATGCGGTCGATGGCGCACTTCAACGCGCTGGTGCAGGAGGTGAAGCCGAGCCTCGGCAAGGTGCGCCAACCGGCGCTGATCGTGCATCCGCGCGAGGACGACATCGCGAGCCTCAGGAACGCGCAGTACCTGCAGGCGAACCTGGGCGGGCTCGTCGACACGCTGGTGCTCGACAACAGCTACCACATGGTCACGCTCGACCAGCAGCGCCACATCGTGGCCGAGCGCGCGACGAGCTTCGTCGCCTGGATCGACGCGCAGGTGGCGGCGAAGAGCCGGGTGGTGCCGGCGTCCAGAGGCGTGGCGGTGGTGGAATGAAGCTCGGCCGCCACAGCCAGGCTTGCCAGGAGCGCCGGCCGTTGCCGGCGCTAGTGCACGCTCGCGCTCGTGGCGCAGCGCTCGAGGCTGGTCGTGGCGCGCTTCCAGGTGAAGGTCTCGCCCAGCAGCTTGATGCCGAGATAGCCGGTCACCATCAGCGTATCCGCGTTGGCGAGCTCCAGCGCGGCGCTGAAGCGCTCCTCGTCCTCGGGGTTATAGATCCAGCCCGAGTCCCACACGTAGCGCCCCTCCCTGCGCAGCTCGCCCAGCACCTGGGCACCGCAGATGCGCTTGCCGCTCTTCGAGCGGTGGTCGGGGTTCCTGAGCCAGACAACGCGACCGCAGAGCCGGTTGCCGCCTGGGTTGCCGCCCGGATTGCCACACGGGGCGATCTCCACCGCGCCCTGGCCGGTGTGGTCGATCCACACGCCGGCAACGTCGGCGGAGGGCGCCTGCCCGGCGCCCCCGCCTGCAAGCACAACGGCCGCCGCGACGACGCTGCCGGCGCGACGGAAAAATCGAGCCATACCCGTAAGATACATCGCCAAACGCTCTCCTGGTCTCAATCTGGCCCCGGTCCGCTGGCTGGATGCAACCTCGATTGGGAGAAAATGCGGCAGCGTCGGAATCGCAGTCAAATCCTGGCCTGCTCGCGCGGATCTATCCTTAACTCTCGGCCCGACATTTCCCTGGCCGCATGCAGGACCCTATATAACCAACGCAACGCCTGCGGCTGGGGCGCCGGCGCACATTCAGCCCCGCTCGCTTACGGCGCCTCGAGCGGCGCCGCAGCGGGCTGTTGTGGCCACCGCAAGTACGAGGCGTCCCGATGACGTTAACCCTGGCGTTCCGCAACCTGTTCCACGACCGCGTCCGCCTCTCGGTGACGCTGATCGGCATCCTGTTCTCCATCGTGCTGGTGGCGGTTCAGCTTGGGCTCTATCTCGGAGCCCGCGGCATGATCATTTCCATGATCGACCGGGCCGACGGCGACCTGTGGATCATGGCCTATGGCACCAAGAATTTCGAGGAGGCGCAGCCGATCCGGGCGCGCGAGCGCTACGTTGCTCTCTCGACGCCGGACGTAGTGAGTGCCACACCGCTGGTCACCGCCTTCACCGACTGGCGCAAGCCCACCGGCGGCTCGACGCTGGTCGTCGTCATCGGCGCCGACGCCGAGGATGGTGGGCTCGCGCCCTGGAACGTCGTGCAAGGCGACGTTTCGGGCCTCGGTGCGCGCGACGCGGTGATGATCGACAAGACCTACCTCGCCGAGCTCGGCGTCAACGGAGTGGGCGACACCGCCCAGGTGGGCGCCTCGCGCGTGCGTGTGGCCGGCCTGACCGAGGGCATCCGCTCGTTCACCGTGACGCCGTTCGTGTTCACCACGCTCAACCGGGCGCGGCAGCTGATCGACATGCCGGCCGACAACATCACCTACGTGCTGGTGAAGGTGCGTCCCGGCGCCAACGTCGAGACGGTGCGCCAGGCGATCCGCGCCCAGCTGCCGGGCGACAACGAGATCCTCACCACGGCCGAGTTCCGTGACCGCAGCCTGAGCCATTGGCTGTTCGCCACCGGCGCCGGCGTGGCGCTGCTGGGTGGCGCCATTCTCGGCCTGATCGTCGGCACCGTGATCGTGGCGCAGACGCTCTACTCCTCCACCAAGGACCATCTGCCCGAGTTCGCCACGCTGAGGGCGCTCGGCTCCTCGTCCGGGTACATCAACAAGGTGATCCTGATGCAGGCCGGGCTCTCCGCCCTCATCGGCTACGGGCTCGGCATGACCATCGCGCTCACCATTGTCTTCCTGAGCGAGCACACCGCGCTCCCCATCGTGATGTCGCCGGGCCTCGCGGCCCTGCTCCTGGCACTGACCTTCGCCATGTGCGCGATCTCCGCCCTGTCGGCGATCGGCAAGGTCATGCGCATCGATCCAGTGATGGTGTTCAACCGATGACAGCTGCAGTCACCAAATCCGAGACCCCGGCCGGCGTCGCGGCGACCTCCGCCACGAAAGTCATGCTGGAGGCCCGCGACATCGTGAAGGACCTAGGGTCCGGCGCCGGCAAGGTACGCGCGCTCAAGGGCGTGAGCCTGAAGCTGAACTCGGGCGAGCTGACGCTGCTGATGGGACCGTCGGGCAGCGGCAAGACTACGCTCCTGTCGATCCTGGGCTGCATCCTCACCCCCACGTCGGGCACCCTGACCGTGGGCGGGCGCCCAACGTCCGAGCTCTCGCCGGAGGCGCTGGCGAACCTGCGCCGCAGCCACGTCGGCTTCATCTTCCAGTCCTACAACCTGTTCCCGACGCTGACGGCCGAGGAGAACGTGCGGCTCGCGCTCGACGTGCGCGGCAGCCGTGGCTCGGACGCCGTGGTGGCGGCGCAGCGGGCGCTGCAGAAGGTGGGGCTGCGCCACAAGCTCAAATCGTATCCCGCCAATCTTTCGGGCGGCGAGCAGCAGCGCGTGGCGGTGGCGCGCTCGCTGGTGGGCTCGCCCTCCGTCATCCTCGCCGACGAGCCCACCGCCGCCCTCGACAGCGAGAACGGCGTAGCCGTTATGTCCTTGTTAAGCCAGATCGCCAAGGATCGCAGCCGCGCCGTCCTGGCCGTCACCCACGATCCGCGCACCGTGCCTTATGCCGACCGCATTCTGCGCATTGAAGACGGCCTGATCGTCGGTGAGGAACGCCGCGCCGAGGGTGTCGAGACCGTCCACGAGCTGGCGCGCACCAGAAAGAGGAAGGCAAATGCCTAAGGCCGACTCTTCCTTCAGCATGCTTGTGGTTGCCGCCGGCCTCGCGCTCGGCATCGGCTACTACGTGCCGCAGACGCTCAGCCAGAAGCCGGCACCAGCCTATGCCGCCAAGCCGGAGGAGGCTCAGAAGCTCGCACAGGCGCAGGCTCAAACACCGGCGCCGCAGCGGCCGGCGTGGGCCACCTCCGCGCCGGGCCGGGTAGAGCCGGCAGGCGGCGAGATCCGCATGTCCGCCCAGGTGCCCGGCCGGGTCACCGAGGTGCTGGCGGGCGTCAACGACAAGGTGGCCGCCGGCGACCTCCTCATCCGCCTCGCCGACGAGGACCTGGCGGCGCGCGTCAATGCCGCCCGCGCCGAGGTGGCCGTGCGCAAGCGCGACCGCGACAACGAGACGGTGTCGAAAACCGCCCAGGACCGCCGCGCCACCGAGGACAGGTTCGCCGACGCCGAGCGTCAGCTGAGCTTCGCCCGCGAGGATCTGGACCGCACGCTGAAGCTGAAGCGCTCCGGCACCGGCCCTGCCGCCGACGTGGACAAGGCGCGCGATGCTGCCAACAAGGCCTCCGACCAGATGGACCAGGCCCGCACCGCGCTGCGCAAAACCCTCAACGGCAACGACCCGCCGGCGCCGACCCGGCTGGAGGCCGCGCTCGCTGCCGCCCGCGCCGAGCTGTCGCTGGCCGAGGCGGCGCTGGAGCGCACGCGCATCCGCGCCCCCTCCAACGGCTCCGTCCTGCAGCTCAATGCCAGGGTGGGCGAGACGGTGGCGCCGTCGCCGGAGAACCTGCTGGTGGTGCTGGGCGATGTCACCTCCCTGCGGGTGCGGGCGGAACTGGAGGAGCGCGATATCGGCAAGGTGCGCGTCGGCCAGGGCGCGGTGGTGCGCTCCGATGCCTTCCCCGGCAGGGATTTCGAAGGCAGCGTGTCGTCGCTGGCGCGCTCGCTGGGTCCGAGCAAGCTCGGCCAGCGCGGCCCCCGCCGTCCGACGGACATCGACGTGCTGGAGGTGATCATCAACCTCACAGGCGAGCCCCCGCTGCTGCCCGGCATGCGGGTGGATGTGTTCCTCAAGGCCGATGCACAGCCATCAGCCGCCGCTCACCCGGTGCAGTCGAAGCGGACGTAGGCAGGCTTGCGGCAGGCGCCGTTCTCTCGTTCCCGTAAAGCGGAGACAGCGAGAAGCCGGCACGCCCGTCAACACAACAACCCGGCTACGGCGGGCGACGGGCAGCGTTCGTGCGATGGTGTCAGAGCCGGAGGTCTGAAACGAAACGAGTGGATTCCCCTCCCCCTTGTGGGGAGGGGCTAGGGGTGGGGGGAACCCCGATATTCGAGGTCTGTGATTCCCCCCCACCCTGTCCCTCCTCCACAAGGGGGGAGGGAACGCTGTGGCGAGATCCGTTTCGTCATCAAGGGTCGGCGCAGCCGGTGATCGGCTGACACCTGATTGGGCTTACAGATTGAACTGGTACGTCGCCGGCACCCAGCGGTAGCTCGTGCCGGACCGCTCCACCCAGCCGAGCGACGGGAACGGCATGTGGAAGCCGGCCACGGGGATCTTGTCCGTGGCCACCATGTCGAGGACGCGTTTGCGGGTGGCGATGGCGGCGTCCTTCACGTCGTCGAAGCCGGTGCCCCATTCGGGCTGCTGGATCGAGACCACGTACTGGTTGGCCACGTCACCCCACACCAGCAGGCGACGGCCGTCGCTCTCCACGTGGAAGGCCAGCATGCCCGGCGAATGGCCATAGGCGTTCACCGCGCGGATGCCCGGCACCACCTCGCCGTCGGGCTTCAGGAACGTGGCCTTGTCGCCGAGCGGCACGGCGACCTTGCGGAACATCTCGAGGTTGGTCTTGCGGGCCTCGCGCACGTTCTCGCCCTTGCGCCAGAAGTCGAACTCCACCTCGCCGAACACGTAGCGGGCGTTGGGATAGGTGGGCTTGCCGTCCTCTCCGACGAGGCCGCCGATGTGGTCCGGGTGGCCGTGGGTGATGACGACCACGTCGATCTGCTCGGGCTTGTAGCCGGCCAGGCCAAGGTTCTCCGCCAGCTTGCCCGCGGTCGGCATCCGGCCCTTGGGGTTGCCGGTGTCGAACAGGACGAGCTCCTTGCCGGTGTTGACCAGCGTGGGGACGTAGGGGTGATCGAACTTGGTGGGAATGCCGTTGGCCTTCGCCAGAGCCTCCACGGCGTCGGCGGGCTGGTCGGCGCCGAAGGTGGGGTGCAGGCTGGGGTTCTGGACGAAGCCGTCGAGGACGTTGGCGATCTCGAAACTGCCGAGCTTGAAGCGGTAGACCTGCGGACGCAGCACGCCCAGCATCGGCGCGGCGGCAAGCGCCACGTCCGGCACGCCTGCGTTGGTGCCAGCCGCGGCCACTGCGGCCGCGCCGCTGCCGAGCAGCAGCGCCTGGCGCCGCGTGAGCTTGTGGTGGCTCTGAGGCATTTTTCGTTCCTCCCATGGACCGGTTTTTGACGACGGAATTGCTGCGACCGCACAGCGGCGCCAACATCCGCAGATGCGCACGCAGAAGTGGCCAAGGCTACGCCGCGGCAGCGCGCAAGACCAGCGGGCACCCAGCGCGTTAACGCGGCCGCGGCCCGCAAAATTCCCCGCGCCCCCCGCAGATCGCCCTAGATCCAGCAGCGGGTGCCGAAGCCGGTCTGGTCCTCGTTGGGGCCGTTGTCGTTGTCGGTGCAGCCAGTACCCTTGCCGGAGCGCGGCTGGCGCTGCTGGCAACGGGTGCCGTAGTTCATGGGGTCGCCACTCGGGCCGTTATCGTCGTCGCTGCAGCCCGTAGGCTGCATTCCCGGCCGGCACCGGGTGCCCGCGCCCTCCGGGTCCTCGTAGCGGCCGGTGTCGCCGTCGGTGCAGCCGCGCTGCGACTGGGCGGCGGCGTGGCCCGCGCCAACGATGGCCGCCGCGGCGGCGCCCAGCCCCAGGCCCAGCGTGCCCAGCATGGAGCGGCGACTGACGACGCGGGTGGAGGAAATATCGGACTCGGTGAGGGTGAGCGGCGTCGCCGCTCGCTTCTTATTCATGGCCGATGTCTCCAATGAGACCGAAACCCATACACTATGCCGGAGAAGCGCAGCCGGGACGCCGCTTCCCCAACCCGGTCGCAGCCGTTATTCGCGGGCGCGGCGGCTGAAAGCTCGCCTCCGCGGCCGCCGGCCTCCGATGCCCAATCTCAGTTGCCGAACAGGGAGGAGAAGAGATCCTCCTGGCCCGGGTCGTAACGCTTGCTCCGGCGCGCGTCCTTTACCGCCTGCTTGGAGGGCGGCGCGGGGTCGAGCGACTGCTGAACCGGATCGAGCGACTGAGCAGGCTCCAGTGGCATCGGCCGGCCGCTCAGCGCCGCGGCGACGCGCTTGTCGTGCCCGTATATGTCGGGGAACGAGCGCACCTGGCCGTCCTCGGAGACCACCGTCGTGAAATAGGCGATGTGCACCGGGATCTGCTTGGTCAGCGTCACCTCGACGTTGCCGCCCTTGGCCATCATGTCGCGCACGCGCGACGCCGACCAGCCCTTGTCCTCCTCCAGCAGCACCTCGGCGAAGCGGCCAGGGTTCTGCACCCGTACACAGCCGTGGCTGAACGTGCGCACCGTGCGGTCGAACAGCTCGCGCTGGGGCGTGTCGTGCATGTAGATGTCGTGCCTGTTGGGGAAGCGGAACTTGACCGCGCCCAGCACGTTGCCGCTGCCCGTCGGCTGGATGAAGGCGTATCGGCGGATGTCCACCGTGCTCCAGTCGATCTGACTGGGATCGACGGGACGGCCGTTGAGGCTGACGCGCAGGTTGTGCCGTTCCAGGACACGCGTGTCGGTGATCCCGCCGCCCCCGCCGCCGAAGCCGAAGAACCCGCCGCCACCCGAATCCACGGCCGGCCGCAGGTAGGGCAGAAGCTCCTTGACCTTGATGGAGTCCGGCACGCCCCACTCCGGCCCGAAGATGACGTAGCGCATGTTGGCCGAGAAGATCGCCGTCTGCGTCTCGACCCGGCCGACGATGATCCTGAACTGGTGGACCAGCTGGCCGTTCTTGATCACCCGGGCCGTGTACTCGGGGATGTTGTCCCAGACGTGGAACTCACCCATATCCTCGGGCATCCAGCGCCAGCGCTCCATGTTGACGATCAGGCGCTGCTCGTCGGAGCCGAAGGCGGGCGGCGCTTTCTCATTGCCGTTGAGGGCGGCGCGGGTGCGCGAGCCGAGAACGCCGTCGGGCCGGATGCCGTTCTTGCGCTGGAACTCGGCGACCGCGGCCTGCACCTGCTCGTCGTAGACGTCCTCGGCGCCCGGCGGCAGCGGCAGCCGCAGCCGCTCGCGCACCAGCGACACATCGGCGTGGTCCATGCCGAGCTTGAGGGCTGGGCCGTCGGGGATCATGACGACCACGTCGGTCTTGACCTCCGGCCGGCCGCTGCCTGCGCGGGCCTTGAGCAGGGCCTGACGCAGCAGCTCGAATTGCGGATGCTGCGGGTGCAGCGCCCTGAGGTAGCTGCCCGGCGTCTCCAGCCCGGCGACCGTCTCAAGCACCACCTTGGGATCGCGCAGGGTCACCTTCTGGTCGAAGTTGCGGCTCACCTGCGAGGGGTCGAGCCGGCCGCCGCGGGCGTGACGGGCATACTCCAGCACCGCGAAGCTCAGCTTGATCTCCGCATCGGCCAGGGCGGCCGGCGAGCGGTCGCTCGACGGCAGGGTCGGCAGCGTGAAGGCGCTGGCCTGCAGCCCCCACTCGTCGGCTTTGGCGATCTCGGCCATGGCATGGCGGGCGCGGTCGGTGAAGCCCTCCGGTGTCACCCACACAGGCGCGTTCCGCTCGGCGTAGAACGCCTTGAGGGCGGCCCGCTCGGCGGAGGTCGCATCGCCGATCTTGGCGATCGCCAGCTGCTGGCGCACCTGCGCCACCAGCGGATCGACCTCGACGACGCGCGGCGCCGGCGTGGCGGTCTCCGCCGGAGCCGGCGAAGTGGTCTGCGCGGGGGGCTCGCCCGGTATCACGGGCGGTGTCACAGACGGCGTCTCAGGCGGCACCGGGGCCATCGTCTCCGACGGGACAGTGTCCGACGGGGCCGTCTCGGCCGGCGCCATCGCCTCGGTGCGCGACGCCCCGTTGATATCGGCCTGCGGGGGCGCGGTTGCGACGCGGGAAGGCCCGTCAACGCGTGTGCCAGGCTGGGACTGGGCTGCCACCGGCTCGTAAGCAACAACTGTCATCGTGGCTGCGAGACTGATGCAGGCAGCCAACGGCACTCTTCGTAGCATTAGGGGCACTCTCCAGGGGTACGCGCGAGTCTATACTGGCACCGCCAGCCCAGACCAGCGAGCGCCGTGCCGTGGCGGCAAGATCGTAGCGCCGGCTGGCAATTGGGCAACATCGTGTTTGTACGCAGGCGCAGACTGTCCGGTTCATGCTGGGCGGGTCAACCGGTGTTTCATGGGCGGTCGCCTTACTCTATCTTGTAAGACATTAACGGCGTGCCATTGTGGCGACTTTTGTGTGCCGCTCCGGGAGATGGCCCGCAGCCCCGGAGCCGTCAACGGGCGCATGCCGCTACTTCCGTCACGGCCATTTGATCCTGCCTGCGTTGGTGCGCCCGGCGCCCGCGACTACTCTCTCGCCACCGGTCGGCGGCCGCCAGTATCGTGCCCGCCAGAGAGGATGCCCAATGATAGTGACGCGACGCCAGGCGCTGACCCTTTTGGCGGCCTCGGCCGCAACCTCCACCCTGATCGCTGCGAACGCTCCCGCGGGGGCCGCGGTGCAGACAGGAAGGCCAGCGCCCGATTTCACCGCCACCGACTCCAAGGGCGCACAGCACACGCTGGCCGCATACCGGGGCAGGACCGTCATCATCGAGTGGACCAACCACGAGTGCCCCTACACGGCGAAGCACTACGCCACCGGCAACATGCAGGCCCTGCAGGCCGCGACCACCGCCTCGGGCACCGCCTGGCTCACCGTGATCTCCTCCCGCCAAGGTGAGCAGGGCTATGTCGAGGGAGCGGAAGCCGACCGGCTCACCGCCACCCGCAACGCCAGGCCGACGGCGGTGCTGCTCGACTCCAAGGGCCAGCTCGGCCGGCTCTACGACGCCCGGACCACGCCCCACATGTTCGTCATCGACGGCGCCGGCACCCTCATCTACATGGGCGCCATCGACGACAGGCCCACCGCCAACCCTGGGAGCGTCAAGGGCGCTCGCAACTACGTCCGCGAAGCGCTGGACGCGATGACCGCCGGACGCCCCGTCGCGGTGGCCTCGACGCGACCCTACGGGTGCTCCGTCAAATACTGACGCCCAAGGTTGACACCCAGCGGTGACACCCGGTGAGCCCCCCTGGCGCTGCAACCGGAGGGCGATTTTCGCCACGTTTGCGCCTTGCCGTCTGCTTCAAGACTGCCCGCCGGGCGAGAGTTGCGGCGCAGCATTTCGCGCACAAGCGCAACAATCAGCGCAAGTCATGAATAGAGCACGGCGCGGCCATCATCGCGCCGCGATGAGGACCGATGGCTTCGCGCCGATCCTCGGGGAAGGATTTTATTACCTCCACACATGGGAGACTTTGAGATGCCTTGGAGAAGGTTGTCAGCACTTGCGGCTGCGCTGGTGCTGGCGGGCGTATTGAGCGGGCAGGCGCTCGCTCAGCGCTGGGACAGAGAGGGATGGGAGCTGCTGGGCGAGAAGGCCGTGGGCTTCCGGGTCGACCGCGACGCCATCGTCATCAACCACCCCGCCGACTGGTACCGGGATCGCGCCTTCCGGCGCCTGCACCTGATCGCAGAGCGCAGCGACATCCATCTGATGTCGGTGCGGCTCGTCTACATAAACGGCTATTCCGAGGACTTCCCCGTCGACAGGCTGATCCGGGAAGGCCAGGACCAGCCCATCGATCTGCGCGGCGACCGCAAGTACATACAGCGCATTGAGATGATCTACCGCTCGCGCCCGAGCTTCGAAGGCCGCGCCATCATGAAGGTCTACGGCGTGCCGGCCCGCTCCGGGGGACCCGGCGTGCTTCCCCCGATCGGCCCAGGCCCCGGTCCAGGCGCGGGCCCGGGACCTGGCGTTGGACGCGAATGGGTCGAGCTCGGCTGCCAGCGCGTCTCGCTGTTCGGGGTCGATCGTGACGTTATCCGCGTCGGCCGCCGCGAGGGCCGCTTCAAGTCGATCCGCCTCGGCGTGCGGGGCGCCGACATCAACATTCTCGACCTCAATGTCGTCTACGGCAACGGTGCGCCCGACCACATTCCGGTCCGCGCCGTGATCCGGCAAGGCGACCGCACCCGGCCGCTCGACTTGAAGGGCTGGGAGCGCGTGATCAACCGCGTCGAGCTGACCTACCTCACCATTCCCAACTTCAAGGGCCAGGCGACGGTTTGCGTCGAAGGTCTGCAGTAGATCGGGGTGCCCGGCGCAAGCTGGGCGCAGACCCGGATTTTTCCGAGGGGGCCGCCGAAAAGCGGCCCTTTCGCGTCTGCGACAATGCGCGCGAGACGGAACTTATGACGGATCTGGGCATTCCATCGCGTTCCAGCATCCGTCACTGCAAAAGGCAGGAGGTGAAAACATGCGAAGTCTTGCCGCGATTGCCGCTGCGCTCGTCTGCGCCGGGGTTGTTGCGACCGATGCTCAGGCCCAGCGGCGCGATCGCGATGACATGTGGGTGGAGCTCGGCTGCAAGCAGGTGAACTTCCTCGGGGTCGATAGCGACTCGATCCGCGTGGGCCGGCGCGAAGGTCGCTTCAAGGCCATCCGCCTGCTCGCCAGGGGCAACGACGTCGAGATGCTCGACCTGAAGGTGGTCTACGCCAACGGGGCTCCGGACGATATTCCCGTGCGCTCCCTGATCCGCCAGGGAACACGCACCCGGCCGCTCGATCTGAGAGGACGGGAACGCGCTATCCAGCAGGTCGAGATGGTGTATGCGAAGCGCCTGAATTTCCGCGGCCAAGCGACGGTGTGCGTGGAAGGACTCCAAAGCTGAGGACGCATCGCACAGGATGCGGACTTCAGTGTTGCGATCGGCGAGAGGGCCACAGCGGCCCTCTTTTTTTGCCCTCGGAGCGACGGGTCGGCTCCGGCGCCGCGTTTCGTTCGGTCGCTTCCAAATGCCACAGCAAAAGGAGTCTGAAGCATGATGACCCATACGCGCGTTGCGGCTTTGGTGCTCCTGCTGCTGCCCGCGGCGGCTTTGGCCCAGGCGCCGGTTGCACCACCGGCTTCTCCGCAGGTCACGGAGGCGCGTGGGAAAGTCCGGGTCGCCTGCGCAGTGGACGTGCAGAAATTCTGCCCCAATATCGAGCGTGGCAAGGGCGAGAGGCGAGCCTGTCTCCAGGCACATCAAGCCGACCTCTCGGACGGGTGCCGCGCCGCGCGTGTGCAGCGGGAAGCCGCCGGGTCGAAAGGCAAGGACTGAGGCGGCTTCGGCGGTGGCAGCCGTGGCAGGTGCTCGCCTAAGTCACGGCCAACGGCCCTCGCAGGGTGGATCGTCGAGTTGCGCTGGCGCATCGGAGCCATAACCGGTATCGTCAGCGCAACGCTTTTCATCGTAGGAATTCGACGATTGCCGGGGGGATTCAGCGTGAACGGGCGTTCATCCCCAGCCTCATCCGACGGTTCACACACCGCCGCCGCGTTCATCTGCCAGGCTGCGGGGTGCGCCAAGGTGCTGCCGGCCGCCGATCCACCAGGCAGGGGTCCAAGACAACAATGCAGAAGCACGTCGCGACCGAGCGCCCTGCCGTGGGAGGGTCGCTCATGATGAGGCTCTTGAAACGGCTGGTTGCGCTGGCCCTGCTGGCGGGCCTCGCGGGCGTCGTCATCTACGCCTCGTCGCTGCCCTCCGTGCAGAAGCAGTTCGGCGGACGCCGCGCCGCCAAGGCGTTCGGCAACGAGCCGACCCCGGTCACCGCGGTGCCGGCGCGGATCGGCGATGTGCCGATCTACCTGGAAGGCGTCGGCACGGCCAAGGCGCGCAACACCGTCACCGTGCGAGCGCAGGTGGATGGGCGCATCCTGAGCATCAATTTCAAGGAGGGGCGGGAGGTCAAGCGCGGCGACGTGCTGGCCAGGATTGATCCTTCCACCTACCAGGCCCAGCTCGACCAGGCCAACGCAAAGAAGCTGCTCGACGAGGCCGATCTCGCCAACGCCCGCCGCGATTTCGACCGCTACGCCAAGCTCGGCGCCGATATCGTCTCCCAGAAGAGCATCGACACGCAACTTGCGCTGGTCGACAAGCTCGTGGCGCAGATCAAGCTCGACGAGGCGGCCATCGCCAACGCCCAGGCGTACCTCGCCTACACCACCATCGTCGCCCCTATCGACGGCCGCACCGGCATCCGCATGGTCGACGAGGGCAACCTGGTGCGCGGCTCCGACGCCAGCCAGGGCATCGTCGTCATCACCGAGCTACGCCCGGTCAGCGTCCTGTTCACCCTGCCGCAGCAGCAGCTGGCCCAGGTGCAGAAGGCCCAGGCCAAAGGCGTGCTGGCGGTTGAGGCGCTCGACTCCGACGGCACGTCCACGCTCGACCGGGGTACGCTGCAGGTAGTGGACAACCAGGTCGATCCGACCACCGGCACGGTCAGGATGAAGGCGGAGTTTCCGAACGCCAACCTGCAGCTGTGGCCCGGACAGTTCGCCAACATCCGGCTGCTTATCGATACGCTGCAGCAGGTGGTTGTGATCCCCACACCGGCGGTGCAGCGGGGGCCGAACGGCACCTTCGCCTACGTTGTGGGGGCCGACGACCGGGTGAGCCTCCGGCCGGTCACGGTGGCCCACCAGTCCGAGATGCAGGCGGTGATCGGGCGCGGCATCGCCGCCGGCGACCGGGTCGTCACCACCGGCTTCTCGCGCCTCAAGGACGGCGCCAGCGTCTCCGTCTCGGCGCCCGACGAGCCGGCGCCCGCCGCCGAGTCGCCGACGGCTTCCGAGACGCCGACGGCCGCCACCAAGGGCGGGGCGCGCGCCGCCAGCTTCAGGACCGCCTGCGCCGGCGACATCGAGAAACACTGCGCCAATGTCGAGCGCAGCCGGGGAGCCATCCGGGCCTGCCTGCAGGCCAGCGCCGCGCAGCTCTCCGAGGAGTGCAAGGCCGCGGCTCAGAAGATGATTGAGGGCGGCGACAACAGCCGCCCGGGCGCGGTGCGCAAAGCGGAAGGCGCCCGCAAGGAATGAGCCTCGGATCAGCGCCGCAACGCCCCAAACGAGTGCCCCCCAGACAGCCCCCCAAGCAAAACGCCCCTATGAGCGTCACATGAGCGTTTCCGGGCCTTTCATCGCGCGGCCGATCGCGACCGCCCTGCTCACGCTGGCGGTTACGCTGGGCGGGCTGCTCGGCTACTGGTGGCTGCCGGTCTCGTCGCTGCCGCAGGTGGATTTCCCCACCATCCAGGTGACGACCCAGCTGCCTGGCGCCAATCCCGAGACCATGGCGAACCTCGTGACGGCACCGCTGGAGCGCAATCTTGGGCAGATCCCGGCGCTCGCCTCGATGACGTCCACGTCGTCCTACGGCATCAGCCAGATCACGCTCCAGTTCAACCTCAACCGCGACATCGACGCCGCCGCTCAGGACGTGCAGGCCGCCATCAACGCCGCCGGCTCGACTCTGCCGCGCACGCTGCCCTATCCGCCCACCTACGCCAAGCTGAACCCCGCGGACGCGCCGATCATCACGCTCGCGCTCACCTCGGAGACCGTCCCGCTGCGCGCGCTCTCCGACCTCGCCGACACTCTGATGGCGCAGCGACTCGCCTCGGTATCGGGCGTCGGCCACGTCTCGGTGCAGGGCGGCATCAAGCCGGCAGTGCGCATCCAGGCCGACATCGCCCGGCTCGCCTCCTACGGGCTCAGCATGGCCGACCTGCGCACGGCCGTCGCCGCCGCCAACCAGTCGGGACCCAAGGGCTCGCTGGACGGCAAGTACCAGTTCTACACCATCTCCTCCAACGACCAGATCACCAATGCCGCGGCCTACAAGGAGGTGATCGTCGCGTATCGAAACAACGCGCCGGTGCTGCTGCAGGATGTGGCCCAGGTGGTGGACGGGCTGGAGAACAGCAAGGTCGGAGGCTGGTTCCAGGACGTGCCCGCCGTCGTGCTCGACGTGCACCGTCAGCCCGGCGCCAACGTGATCGAGACGGTGCAGCGCATCAAGGCCGAGCTGCCACGTATCGAGCGCTCCATGCCGACGGGCATCAAGCTCACCATCGTCAGCGACCGCACCGGCACCATCCGCGCCTCGGTGCACGACGTGCAGTTCACGCTCGTCCTGAGCGTCGCCCTGGTGGTGCTGGTGGTGCTGCTGTTCCTGCGCACCATCCGCGCCACCATCATCGCCGGCATCACGCTGCCGGTATCGCTGATCGCCACCTTCGGCGTGATGTGGTTCGCCGACTTCTCGCTCGACAACCTCTCCCTGATGGCCCTCACCATCGGTACCGGCTTCGTGGTGGACGACGCCATCGTCATGATCGAGAACATCGTCCGCCACATGGAGAAGGGCGAGACCCCGATGCAGGCGGCGCTGAAGGGGGCGCGCGAGATCGGCTTCACCGTCATATCGCTGACATTCTCCCTGATCGCCGTCTTCATCCCGCTCCTCTTCATGAGCGGCCTCGTCGGCCGCATGTTCCGCGAGTTCGCCCTCACCCTCTCCATCGCCGTCGTCATCTCGGCCATCGTCTCGCTCACCCTCACTCCGATGCTCTGCTCCCGCCTGCTGCGCCACCGGGGGGAGGAGAGGCCCGGTCTCCTCGCCCGCTTCTTCGACGGCGCCATGGGCCTCGTGGTGCGCGGCTACCACGCGACCCTCCTGTGGGTGCTGCGGCACGAGCGGGCCACGCTCGTTGTGACGTTTGCCACTCTTCTGCTGACGGTCGGGCTTTACATGGCCGTCCCGAAGGGCTTCCTGCCCTTACAGGACACGGGGCTTATCACGGCCGTGATGGAGGCCGGTCCCGAGGTCTCCTTCGCCGAGATGACGCGGCTGCAGAACGACATCGCGGACAAGATCCGCAAGGATGCCGACGTGGATGGCGTGGTCTCGGTGGTGGGCGTCAGCGCCCTCAACCCCACGCCCAATACCGGGAACCTGAAGATCACGCTGAACCCCCGCAGTCAGCGTACCACCCACGTCTCCCAGATCATCACGCGCCTGCAGAGCGCCGTCGCCGGGGTGCCGGGCATGACGGTCTACTTCCAGCCGGTGCAGGACGTGCAGATTTCCACCCGCGCCAGCCGCGCCCAGTTCCAGTACACCTTGGTCGGGGCCAGCACCAAGGAGGTCTCGCGCTGGTCGGCGCGCCTCGTCGACAAGCTGCGCAGCGCCCCGGTGCTGCGCGAGGTCGTGTCCGAGGCCCAGGACGGCGGGTTGCGCGCCTTCGTCAAGGTGGACCGGGAGACGGCCGGCCGCCTCGCCGTCTCCATGCAGGCCGTCAACGACGCCCTCAACGACGCCTTCGGCCAGCGCCAGATCTCCACCATCTACGCCCAGGCCAACCAGTACCGCGTGGTGCTGGAGGCCATGGACCAGTACCAGAGCGACCCCGCCGCCCTGTCGCGCGTCTACGTTCCCTCTACCACGGGCGCCCAGGTCCCGCTCAGCTCCGTGGCGAGCATCGAGCGCCGCACCGCACCGCTCGTCATCCAGCACCAGGACCAGTTCCCCGCGGTGACCATCAGCTTCAACCTGGCGCCGGGCGCCTCGCTCAGCGACGCCGTCGATGCCATCGCCGCCGCCGAGCGGGAGATCGAGATGCCCGGCACGGTCACGGGCGTATTCTCGGGCGACGCGCTCGAGTTCACCCGCTCGCTCGCCACCCAGCCGTGGCTGATCCTGGCGGCCGTCATCACCATCTACATCGTGCTGGGCGTGCTCTACGAGAGCTTCGTCCACCCCTTCACCATTCTCACCACCCTCCCGTCGGCCGGCATCGGCGCGCTGCTGGCCCTCATGTACATGGGGATGGACTTCTCCTTCGTGGCGCTGATCGGCATCGTGCTCCTGATGGGGATCGTCAAGAAGAACGCGATTCTGATGATCGACTTTGCGCTGGACGCCGAGCGCAGCCGCGGCCTCTCCCCGCGCGAGTCGATCGTGCAAGCCTCGCTGCTCCGCTTCCGTCCCATCATGATGACCACGCTGGCGGCCCTCTTCGGCGCGCTGCCGCTGGCGCTCGAGGCCGGCACCGGCTCGGAGCTGAGGAACCCGCTCGGCGTCACCATCGTCGGCGGCCTGATCCTGAGCCAGCTGCTCACGCTCTACACCACGCCCGTGATCTATCTGGCCATGGAGCGGCTGCGCGCGCGCCTGTCGCCCGCGGTGTCCGCCTCCGAGACCGCGGCCGGCTACCCAAGGCCGGCGGAGTAGCACCATGAGCTTCTCGCAGCCCTTCATCGAGCGGCCGATCGGCACCACGCTGCTGGCCATCGGCCTGTTTCTCGTCGGCGCCGTGGCCTACCTCAACCTGCCGGTCGCCAGCCTGCCGTCGGTCGTATTCCCAACCATCCGGGTGAACGCCACCCTGCCCGGCGGCGACCCGGAGACCATGGCCGCGCGCGTGGCCGCACCCCTGGAGCGCCGCCTTGGCGAGATCCCCGGCGTCAGCGAGCTCACCTCCGTCAACGCGCTGGGCTCCAGCCGCATCACGGTCCAGTTCAACCCCTCGCGCAACATCGTCGGCGCCGCCCAGGACGTACAGGCCGCCATCAACGCGGCGATGGCCGACCTGCCCGCCGACATGCCCTCGCTGCCGGGATTCCGCAAGGCCAACCCCGCCGCCGCGCCGATCCTGATCCTGGCGCTCACCTCCAAGACGCTGCCGCCCGACAAGCTCTACGACGTGGCCGACACCGTGATCGTGCAGCGCCTCTCGCAGGTGGAGGGCGTGGCCGAGGTGACGGCCGCCGGCGCCGAGCAGCCGGCCGTGCGGGTGCGCGTCAATCCCATGCTGCTCTCCTCCATGGGCCTCAGCATCGACGCGGTGCGCAACGCCCTCGTCCAGGCCAACGCGCTCGCCCCGCTCGGCTTCATCGAAGGCGCCAAGCAGGCGATCGCCATCGAGACCAACGCGCAGCTCGGCATGCGGGTGGAGGACTACAAGAAGATCGCCGTCAAAGCGACGAACGGCGACGTGGTGCGGCTGGGCGCGGTGGCCGAGGTGATGCAGGCCACCCGCAACTCCCGCTCGGCCGCCAGCTTCAACAACCAGCCGGCGATCCTCCTCACCGTCACCAAGAGCGAGGACGCCAACGTCCTCGACACGGTGGACCGCATCCACGCCCTCCTCCCCGCGGTGCAGCGCATGATCCCCGAGGGCATCGACATCTCGGTGCTCTCCGACCGCACCACCACGCTGCGCGCCAGCGTCCACGACATGCAGATGACGCTCGCCTTGTCGGTCGCGCTCGTCATGCTGGTGGTCTATCTGTTCCTGCGCCGGCCCACGCCCACCATCGCCGCCGGCATCACCGTGCCCCTGTCGCTCGCCGGCACCTGCGCGCTGATGTGGGCCGCCGGGTTCTCGATCAACAACCTCACCTTGATGGCGCTCGCCGTCTCGGTCGGCTTCGTCGTGGACGACGCCATCGTCATGATCGAGAACATGTTCCGCAACCTGGAGCGGGGCATGCCGGCGCTCAGGGCGGCGCTGGAAGGCGCGCGCCAGATCGGCTTCACGGTGGTCGCCATCGGCGTGTCGCTGCTCGCCGCCTTCATCCCGCTGCTGTTCAACACCAGCGCCCAGGGCCGCCTCATGCGCGAGTTCTCGGTCACGTTGGCCTTCGCCGTGGCCGTCTCCACGGTGGTGTCGCTCACCGTGACGCCGATGATCTGCGCCCACTTCCTGCGCCCCGATCGAGCCGGTGGGCCGGGCCGGCCGGCCACCCGGCTCGACCGCATCGTCGAGGGGGCGATGGACTGGACCACCCGCGCCTACGCCGCCACCCTGGGCGTCGCGCTGCGCCACCGCTTCCTCACCATCCTCGTCATGGTGGCCACGGTGGCCGCCACCGTGAACCTCTACATCAAGACGCCGAAGGGCAACTTCCCGCAGGACGATACGGGTCTCGTCATCGCCTCCACCCGGGCCGACACCGACATCTCGTTCGAGGCCATGGCCAAGCTGCAGCAGCAGGCGCTGGAGATCGTGCTCGCCGACCCGGCCGTCGCCAGTGTCGGCTCGTCGGTGGGTGCCTCGGGCTGGAACGCCTCGGTCAACCAGGGGCGCATGTTCATCTCGCTCAAGCCGCTGAAGGAGCGCGACGGGCTCACCACCCAGCGCGTCATCAATCGGCTGCGGCTGTCGCTCACCGACATCCAGGGCCTGTCCACCTACTTCTTCGCCGCCCGTGATGTCCGCGCCGGCGGCCGGCAGGGCCGGGCCGAATACCAGTTCACGTTCTGGAGCCCGGACTTCGAGGACCTTTACGCCTGGGTGCCCAAGGTGGTGGACAGGCTCAAGACAGTGCCGGGGCTGGTGGACGTCTCCACCGACCGCGAGACCGGCGGCCTGCAGGCCACCGTCTCCGTCAACCGCCAGGACGCCGCGCGCCTCGGCGTCAAGGTGCAGGACATCAACACCGCCCTCAACAACGCCTTCGCCCAGCGCCAGGTGGCCGTTCTCTACACCGACCGCAACCAGTACCGCGTGATCCTGGAGGTGGACCCGCGCTACCAGCGCGATCCCTCCGACCTCAATCGCGTCTACGTGCCCGGCCGCAACGGCGTGCAGGTCCCGCTTTCCAGCCTGGTCACCGTCACGCGCACCCTGGCCCCGCTGGTGGTGAACCACCAGGGGCCGTTCCCGGCCGTCACCGTCAACTACGGCATCGCGCCGGACTTCCCGCTTGCCGAGGCCCAGGACGCCATCCGCCGCGCCATCGCAGAGCTCAGAATGCCGGATTCCATCCGCGCCGAGGCCGCCGGCGACGCCAAGGCCTTCGAGCAGGAGGCCGGCAAGCAGGCGCTGCTCATCGTCGCCGCCCTCCTCGCCGTCTACATCGTGCTCGGCGTGCTCTACGAGAGCCTCGCGCATCCGGTGACGATCATCTCCACCCTGCCCGCCGCGGGCCTCGGAGCGCTGGTGGCCCTCAGGCTGTGGGGCATGGAGCTGACGGTGATCGCCTTCATCGGCATCATTCTCCTCATCGGCATCGTCAAGAAGAACGGCATCATGCTGGTGGACTTCGCCCTGGAGGCGGAGCGCGAGCGGGGCCTCGACGCGGCCCGTGCCATCCACGAGGCGTGCATCGCCCGCTTCCGGCCCATCATGATGACCACCTTCGCGGCGCTCCTGGGCGCCGTGCCGCTTGCCATCGCGGTCGGCCCCGGCTCGGAGCTGCGCCGGCCGCTCGGCATCACCATCATCGGTGGACTGATCGTGTCGCAGGTGCTGACTCTCTACACGACGCCCGCCATCTACCTGATGCTCGACCGGCTGCACCGCTGGCGGCGGTCGCGTGGCACGGAACCCGGCACAGCGCCCAGCGTTGCCTGAGGGAGCAAGCGGCAGCCTCGGTTCACGCGCACATGCAGACGTCCACCCAGAAACCACCGCCACCGGAGCCGACAGGGCTGCAGCCCCTGCCGCCCGACGAGGAGCGGCTCGCGCGCGCCCAACGGCGCCTGGCGGCGCTAAAGGGGTTCTATGTCCACCTGTTCGTCTTCGCGATGGTGCTGGCGGGGCTCGCCATCGTCAACCTGTCGACCGGCGGCCCCTGGTGGGTCCTCTGGGTGCTCCTCGGCTGGGGCATCGGCATCGTGGCCCACGCCATGACCGTGCTCGGCCGCTCCTCTCAGGCCCTTGCCAACTGGGAGGAGCGCAAGCTGGGCCAGTTCATGGACGAGCGATAGTTGGGGGATGCCCCTCCCGCTGCGCTACTTGGGCGCGAATGCGGAGAGAGAGTTGCAGGAGCCACAAAGCTGCCAAGGTCATGACACACCAGGGGCTGTCAGCCACTGTTCATCGGACATGGCTGAGGATCGTGGCTCGGCAGGCCGCCGGGATCCGGCGCGAATCGCTTAAGGAGTGAACCGCGGCCGGGCTGTGGCTCGTATCGTGGGCAGTGCGGCTCTTGCGGTGCGGCTCTTGGACGGAGTTCTCTTGTGCAAGGAGCTCTCTTGCAAGGAGGACCGGTCGAGTGACGTTCAGCTGCCGGCCTCGGCCGCTGCGGGCGAAGGGGCGACGGATCTCGTCGGAGGCGGCGTATCTAGCGTGGGCGGGTGACGTGACGCGAGGGCGAGGCATGCGGGTGTCGAGACGAGGGGCGGGCCTGCTGGCGCTCGCGGCACTGCTGCTGCCCGGCGCGGCGCACGCCGATGAGCTGCTCGTCATGCCGTACACCTGCACCATGGTGGGCGGGCAGCCGCTGCTCTCCCCGGCGGCGGAACGGGGCCACCGCATCCTCGGCCCGCGCGACCAGCGCAAGTTCAATGCCTGCTCGCTTGTCAATCCGGACCTGTGCCGGCAGTGGACCGTGCACCGCTTCGACCTCGACTGCGACGGCACCCGCGTGCCGTGGGTGTCGGTGGTCGCGGCCACCAACGAGGGCAGCCGTCGCGCCTGGCTGCTCAACGGCCGCCTGGTGCTGCGCATGGGTCCGCGCTGGAGCCTGCCGGCCGACGATCCCTGCGCCCAGGAGCCGGGCCCCGGCCAGCGTTCCGACTACCGCCGCATGCGCCGCCTTTGCGCCGACCGGCTGGCCCTTGCCCCACCGCCGGTCGTGGAGATGCCTTTCGGCTACGCGCCGATGCTGGGCATCGACGGCATCTTCGTGAAAGGTGCGCCGGGTATCGCCGGCGGACAGCCGTCATTGCCGCCGGTGGCGGTAGCTCCACCTGGGTTCAGCCAGCAGGGATTCGGGCCCCCGCGCGGCAATCCGATGCCGGAGCTGTTCCCCTCCGAGCCGCCGCCGGTCTGGGAGCCGTTTGCCGACGAGGGACCCGGCAAACCCGCACCCGCGGCTCCGCCGCAGGCGACGCCGTCACAGCCCCCGCCGCCGCCCAAGGTCGCGGCAGTCCCGCCGCCGGCGCCCGCAGCGGTCGCGCCTGCCATACCGCCAGCCGCTGCCGAGGTGCCGAAGGCCGCCTCTTCTGCGAGCAAGCCCCCTGCGCCCGAGCCCAATCTCGGGCCTAGAATCGTCACAAGCGCGCCGGCAGCCAAAGCCGCAACGGAGACAGTCGTGCCACCGCCCGTGGCTGTCGGCGAGGCCCCTAAGACAGCTTCGCCGGCGGCCAAGCCGACCGCGCCCCAGTCGCCAAAGGTTGCCGCAGCCTCGCCGCCGCCCGAGGTCGCCGAGGCACCTGCGGCGCCGCCCACGCCGGCCGCGGAACCGGACAGCGGCGGGTCCGGCGTCAGCCTGCTCAGCGTGTTCCGCACAACCACCGTCGGCGCCCTGGTGGCCTTCGGCGGGTTGGCGCTGGGCCTCCTCACTGCCTTCGCGCTGGCCCGCCGCAATGAGAGCGCCCGCGACGCGCGTCGGCGCCCGCGCGATCTCAGCGCGGTGTCGCTCGGCGACAAGCGTGCGAGCCCGCCGGCCCGCATCGCCAACGCGCGGGGGAACCTGCCACCCAATGCAGCGGCCTCGGCCATGTCGCGCGCGCCGGGTCAGACTGCCGCCGCGAGCGCCGCGGCGAACCTCGGCGATCGCATGCCCCAGACCAAGACGGAGGCCATGCAGGTGCTCGGCATCGGCGTCGCTCCCACCGCCAGTGAGGCGGCGATCAAGAAGATTGTCGACGGCCTGCGCCAGAGCTGGCACCCCGACCTCGCCAAGGACGAACTCGACCGGGCGCTGCGCGAGCTGCGCTCAAAGCAGATCAACGTCGCGTGGGAACTCCTCCGCGGCCAGCGCGCGGTGGTGTGAGCCGCCGCGTTCCCCATCGCCCTGGGGGCAATTTTGGCGAGGGTGGCGCGCAGCGGATGGCCCCGCCCCGTCCGGGAGGCGGTGCTCGCCTACAGATGCATGTGCGCTGCCGCCTTGCGGCACAGGTCGGCCACGCGCTGCTCGGCGGCCTCGATGCGCGGCTCGGCGCCGGTTGCCGCGAACGGGTCGGTATAGCAGCGCCAGAGATAGCCTTTCTCCGCCGTCTTCACGACGGAGCCGACCGCAAAATGCGGCTCGGCATCGAAGTAGAAATTCACAACTCCGGTATGTGGGCACAGCCGCTTTGACAGCATCCCGAACTCTCCAGACGCTCTGCCGCCAGTGTTGTCTGCCATCCGCCGGATGCGGGCCCCGGATGCGGGCCCCGGCACACTAGCCGCGGATGGGGCGCGGTCGAAGCCACAATTGAGGGTTGGTGGATAAAGTTTCCTTGAGGTACATCGAAATCGTTGCGAAAATCTGTGCACTGCAGCATCCGCGCGGAACGCCGCGCTCGCCTGCTGTTGCGTGCGCGCTCGGATGCATCGCCGCCGACGTGACGACGCTAACCAAGGAACGTGGCGTTGCGGGGGCGGCCTCGTTGGTGCCGCCTGGAGCGATAGAGTTCAGCGTCCATTCATGGCACCCTCTCCAAAAGACGCGCCGTCCCGGCGAACTACGAAAGGAGCCAGCGTGAAAAGACTCGTTCTCATTGCTTCCCTCGGCGCGGCGCTCCTCTCAACGCCTTTGCTGGCCGAGGACACCGGCCCTGCGCTGGAGCGGTTCCGCGCCGCCTACGAGGCCGGCCGCGGGCTCAGCTACGTCGTGATCGCAGAGGAGAAGGGCGAGCGCGTCTACCGCTACGGCGACGCCTCCCGCGAGGCCGCGAGGAAGGACAAGCGCGGCTTCATGCTGTTCACGTGCGCCTCACCGCACGTGTTCGAGACCGACCGCATCTCGCACCGCGTCGCCCTGACCAAGGCCAAGGTGGTCCATGCCGGCGATCCGGAATTTGCCGAGCTCGACGCGAGGTATCTGCAGGGCTGCAAGAACCCGTTCGTGAAATCCGCGGTGCCGCAAGGTAAGTAGGTGGCGCGTGAGATCGGGGGCAGCCCTGGCCAGGTTGCGCTCGGCAGTCGGGCGTCGGGCTTCGGCAGTCGCCGACGGGAGTAATCGGGAAGACACGGCGCTTCCCGACTGCCGACGCCCGACTGCCAACTGCCGAATGACGCCGGGCTTGATCGAATGAACTACCGCCACGCCTACCATGCCGGCAACTTCGCGGACGTGCTGAAGCATGTTGTGCTCGCGCTCGTCATCGGGCACCTCAAGCGCAAGCCGGCCCCCTTCCGCATCATCGACACCCACGCCGGCACCGGCCTCTACGCCCTCGATTCCGCGGAAGCCGCCAAGACCGCCGAGTGGGAAGGCGGCATCGGCCGCTTCCTCGGTGCCGGCGCGCCGCCGCTGCCACCCGCCGTCGCTACGCTCCTTGCGCCCTATCTCGACGCCGTGCGCGCCCAGAACGGTGGGCTGGGGCTGCGCCACTATCCCGGCAGCCCCCTCATCGCCCGTCGCCTGATGCGCGGCGACGACACGCTGGTCGCCAACGAGTTGCATCCCGAGGAGCACGCGCGCCTCAAGGCCGCCGTCGGCCGCGACCGGAGAGTCAAAGTCCTGGAGCTGGACGGCTGGCTCGCCCTCAAGGCACAGCTGCCGCCCAGGGAACGGCGCGGGCTCGTCCTCATCGATCCGCCCTTCGAGGAGGAGCACGAGCTTGCGCGTATGGCCGAGGGGCTCGCGGAGGGATTGCGCCGGTTCGCAACCGGAGTATACGTCGCTTGGTACCCTATCAAGGACCCCAAGCCCGTCGCCGGCTTCCATCGCTCCGTTGCCGCCGTTGCGGGCCCCCGGCTGCTGCGCGCAGAGGTGATGTTGCGCCGCCCGGTCAACCTGGAGCGGCTCAACGGCTGCGGCCTCGTCGTGGCCAACCCGCCCCACACCTTGCAGGGCGATCTTGCCACTCTCCTGCCGGAGATCGCACGGCGCGTTGGCGACGGCGGCCACGGCCGTTTCCAGCTGGGGCCACCTATCGAAACGGCCGATGACACGAGCCACCGCAGATCGGCCACGCCTCGCGGGCGAAATCGCTCCGGCGCCTGAGGCGGAGGCGGTTTTGCCTTGCGCAGTGCACGGCGATCATCGATACTCCCGGCCAGTGCGGGGCGGCCTATCGGCCCCGGTCGAGACTATTGAGACTCTCTGAGATGACTTGCGCTGACGTACCGTCGTTGACTGCGCCTCACCTTCCCGGACATCGGATGAGTCTGCCTTGGCACCGCGCGCGCCGCGCAGTTGCTGACGCGCGCACCAATCGTATCTTTGCAATGGGCTAGGAGGCCTCGTATGCGGCAGAAGGGAACGGTGAAGTTCTTCAACCAGACGAAGGGGTTCGGCTTCATCACGCCGGACGACGGGGGGAAGGACGTGTTCGTGCATATCACCGCGGTCGAGCGATCCAATGTCGGTGCTCTTTCCGAGAATATGCGCGTCTCCTTCGAGACAGAGCCGGACAAGCGCGGCAAGGGCCCCAAAGCGGTGAACCTGCAGGCCGAGTGATCGGGCCTTGCGCCTTTCTTCGCCACCCATGTGCCCCGGAACGTCACCAGTGCGCCACGGGTGCGCAGGAATCAACCAACCGCGCGGTGGATGGCCGCCGCGCGGCAGTGTCCAACGCCCTCGATCTAAGGCAATCTCTCGCACCTGATCCACCAGTCTGAGGGAGATCCCGCGATGAGGACGAGCGTGTGTCTGGCCTTGGCCGCCGGTGCTCTGCTGGCAGCCGCTACGGTGGCCCAGGCCGAGTGCGTGAGCAAGGCCGGCAAGGGCACCGGCTCCAGCGACGATTCCGCGAAGTTCCAGGCCTGGGAGGCTGTCCTGCAGGGCACCGATTGGGGGTCCTGGGGCTCCTGGATGGCATCCAGCCAGACGGTCGGCGTGGCACCGGGCTACAAGGTGAGCAACCTGAGATCGCGCTGCTCGGCCGGTGGCTTCCTGGGCCGCGAGTGCGTGGTCGGCGCCAAGCTCTGCAAGTAGCCGCTGGCACTACGCCCTTCAGGCTCGATTTAGAGGGGCCGCAGACTGCTTCCAGCGGCGCTGAGCGGCAGGCCTTCCTTATGCTGCGATAACGGTTCCTTAATGAACGCGTCCGCTTGGTAGTCGTTAAGCAATCGCGCGGCCCACCGCCATTGGGCCGCGCCCAACCCGGAGTCACTGTGACCATGAAGTGCAAGAGCATGTTGGCGGGATTGGCCGCCTGCGCAGCGGCTGCCGTTGCTGGCGTCCCGGTAACCGGCGACGTCTTTGTTGGGAAGGCATACGCCCAGGCGAGCCAGCCCGGGAAGGCGCGCCCCGTCGCCGGACGCAGTGTCGAGCTGCGGCGCGGCGGCTACTATTCCTACGGCGTGCCGGAAGGCGCGCGCAGGTCCAATACGCATCTGGCTCCAATGGTCGACCTTCAGAGCCCGGCTGGACCGTTCGACAGCGGCTTCTTCTTCGACTCGGGGCTGAGGCCACACTGGTGGAACAACGCGCCTTATCCGAACTGAGAGGCGGGCCAGCCGGCTCGCACCGCTGCCTGGCGGTGCGTGCCCGGAAGCGGCCCTTCGGTACCAGGGGAGGATCTTTGCATGCGAGGAGGTTGCGCTTTCGTGACGGCGGTCTCCGTGCTCGCTGCCACCGCTTTGGTCACCACCATGGCCGAGGCGCGCTGCCGGCGGCTTTCCTTCTCGGTCAACGACTACGGCAAGGACGGCCCGACCCGGGATGCCCAGAACCTGCTCGACAAGTACATCGCCGACTGGACCAAGGCGCAGGGCATCAAGAGCTACACGGTGGGCAAGAAGGACGTGAGCTGCGAGCTGTTCCTGAACCTGGTCGTGGTCGACGAGCACACCTGCAAGGCCACCGCCCAGGTCTGCTGGCCCGACCCGTAGTGCGATGCCGCTTCGCAGCATCGCACGGTTCAGTCCTTGGCCCGCTCCACGTAGGAGCCGTCGGCGGTCATGACGACCACGCGGGTGCCGGCCGTGATGTGGGGCGGCACCATCACCCGCTGGCCGTTGGAGAGCAGCGCCGGCTTGTAGGACGACGAGGCGGTCTGGCCCTTCACCACCGGATCGGCCTCCACCACCTCCAGCGTCACGCGCGCCGGGATCTCGGCGGACACCGGCACACCCTCGTGCAGGTTGAGCGTTACGGCCATGTTCTCCTGCAGATAGACCGACTGGTCGCCGATGATCTCCTTCGGCACGGTGATCTGGTCGTAGGTCTCGGGCTCCATCACGACGAAGCCCATGTCGTCCTCATAGAGATAGTTGTACGTCTTCTCCTCCAGGTAGGCGCGCTCCACCTGGTCCGTCGTGCGGTAGCGCTCGGTAATCTTCACCCCGTCCGAGATACGGCGCATGTCGAGGTGCGTGACCGGCGTGCCCTTGCCGGGATGGATGTTCTCGGCCTTCATCACGACAACGAGCCTGCCGTCGATGTCGAGCACGTTGCCTTTGCGCACCGAGCTTGCGATAACCTTCACCACCGCCGGTCACTCCCGCTTTCTGGCTGATGAGCCCTGGAAGCGCACCGGAAGGCCGCTGGCTCGCCAAATCGAAGATGGCCGCTTTCTACAGGCCTTTTCCCGCATCGCCAAGCCGCAACAGACGCCACAACGAACGCCACAAGTCCGCCGGGGCCGCCCTTGCCAGCACCCTCAGAGCCAAGCCCCTGGTGGCGTCCCGACCGGCATCGAGACCGGCGCCCGTTCCTGCTGGCGCGGGGGCGGATGCAAAGCGCCATCCGCGGCTGGTTCGAGGCCCGGGGCTTTGTCGAGGTGGAAACGGCCGCCCTGCAGGCATCGCCGGGCAACGAGACGCATTTGCACGCCTTCGCCACCGAGCTGGTCGGCTCCGGCGGAGAACGGCGGCCGCTCTACCTCCACACCTCGCCGGAATTCGCCTGCAAGAAGCTGCTGGCCGCCGGAGAGGAGCGGATCTTCACCTTCGCCCAAGTATTCCGCAATCGCGAGCGCGGGGCGCTGCACCACCCTGCTTTCACGATGCTGGAGTGGTATCGCGCCGGCGCGCCCTATGAGACGCTGATGGAGGACTGCGCCGGCCTGCTCAGGATCGCGGCGGAGGCCGTGGATGCATCGGCGTTCAGCTGGCGCGGCCGCAGCATCGACCCATTCGCAGCGCCCGAGCGGCTGGCGGTTGCCGAAGCCTTCCAGCGGCATGCGGGCATCGATCTGTCGGCCACCCTCGGGGGCTCCGAGCCGGACCGCAACACGCTGGCCCGCGCGGCCGAGGCTGCCGGCATCAGGACTGCCGCCGACGACACCTGGGGCGACATCTTCAGCCGCATCCTGGTGGCCAAGGTGGAGCCCACCCTCGGCTGCGGCCGCGCCACGCTGCTCACGGAGTACCCCGCGCATCTCGCCGCGCTGGCCCGGCCCAAGCCTGGCGACGCGCGCGTGGCCGAGCGGTTCGAGCTGTACGCCTGCGGCGCCGAGCTGGCCAACGCCTTCGGCGAGCTGACCGATCCCTCCCTGCAGCGCCTCCGCCTGGAGGCGGAGATGGCCGAGAAGCAGCGCCGCTACGGCGAGCGCTATCCCATCGACGAGGATTTCCTGGCCGCGCTCGCGCACATGCCGCCCGCCGCCGGCGCCGCCCTCGGTTTCGATCGGCTGGTCATGCTGGCGACCGGCGCGAGCCATATCGAGCAGGTCGTCTGGACGCCGATCCAATAGGTGCAATCGCGTCAACCGGAGTGCGCAGGCTGGAGCAAGCACCCGCACAATAGCCGCGGATCAGGTCCGGGGCGCCAACCGCGCCATCCGAGCTTCAGCCCTCCAACTCACCGTGTCCTGATCTGCCCTACATCCGACACGCTGCTGCACCAGAAGGCGCGAGCGGCAAGTCCAGCGGGCGGCCGGCAGGCGCGCTTGCTGAAAATCGAAGGAGCACAAGCCTTGCTAGAGCTGCTCAGACAGCTGCAGCCGCGCGGGCCAATGCTCTTGGGCTGCGGCATGCTGGCCATGGCGGGCCTGGCGGTCGCGGTGGGGACGGATCGCAACGGCGCGATCGGCTTTGGCGCGACCGGAGCGTTGCTGCTCTGTCTCGGCGCTCTTACCTGGCTCGCCAGGCGCGGCTCGCGCCAACCGCCCGCTGCGCCAAATCCCGAGACAACGATCGCAGCGGTGTGCTGGGTGGCGTTGTACGGGGTCGCTCTGGCAGCCATCCTGACCGAGCCGGCGATATTGCACGGCGCATTCGGCACCCAGGCATTTCAGGTGCCCATCGAGTATGTGGTGCCGGCGGTGCTGGCGCTGCTCCTCCTGCCGCTGTGGCCCGGCTTCATGGGTGTTGCCGGGCTGCTGCGCCGGGCAATGGGCAAGGGCAGGGCCGGCATTGTGGGCATCGTCCTGGAGATGCGCCGGGCGCTGGCATCCGACGACCCTGCAGGGCGGCAAATGGCCCTCAAGGCGCTCTGGTTCTTTGCCTATTTCGTGTTGCTTATCGGCGGCTGGATCGCCTATGCGGAGATGATCGGCGTCTGACGGCCGCTCCGTCGAGCGCCCGGCCGCAACGATCCCGCAACTCCGATGCACACCGTCAGGACTCTCTCGACCTCATCGTGAAGACGCTGCGATCCATCGCCGACCTGAGCAGGGCACGCCTGGTGGCGCCGGAAGAGGCCCCGGCACTCGCCACAGTCGCCGACCGGTACGCGGTGGCGATCACGCCCGACATGGCGCGGCTGATCGACTGCGCCGACCCCGCCGACCCCATTGCGCGCCAATTCGTGCCGGACGTGCGCGAGTTGCAGCACCTTCCCGGGGAGCGGGCCGATCCGCTGGACGAGGAGCGGCTCACGCCCGTACCGGGGGTGGTGCACCGCTACCCGGACCGGGTGCTCCTCAAGCTGACCCACGCCTGTCCCGTCTATTGCCGCTTCTGCTTCAGGCGCGAGGTCGTAGGCCCCGGCGGCCCACAGGCGCTGTCCGACGCGGCGCTGACCGCGGCGCTGGCGTACATCGCCGGCAAGCCCGACATCTGGGAGGTGATCCTGACCGGCGGCGACCCGCTCGTGCTCTCGCCGCGCCGGGTTGCAGAGGTCACGCAACGCCTTTCTGCCGTCGATACCGTCAAGGTCCTGCGCTGGCACACGCGCGTTCCCGCCGTCGACCCCGGCCGCATCACCGACAGCCTCGCCGCGGCCCTCAGAAGCCCCGCCAAGGCCGTTTACCTTGCCCTCCACGCCAACCACCCGCGCGAGCTTACCCCCGCTGTACGGGCCGCCTGCGCGCGCCTGATCGATGCGGGCATCGTCATGGTGAGCCAGACGGTGCTGTTGCGCGGCGTTAACGATGATCCCGAGACGCTCGCCGCGCTGATGCGGGCGTTCGTGGAGTGCCGGGTGAAGCCCTACTACCTGCATCACCCGGATCCGGCCCCCGGCACCAGCCGCTTCCGCCTGTCGATTGCGGAAGGCCAGGCCATCGTGCGCCAGCTGCGAGGGCGCCTGTCGGGTTTGGCGCAGCCCACCTACGTCCTCGACATCCCCGGCGGCCACGGCAAGGTGCCGATCGGGCCCGACTACCTGGCCGACGGTGACGGGCGCGTCGCCGATCCTGGCGGGACCTGGCACGACTATGAGGGCTAAGACTCCCCCTCCCCGGCCTCGGGCTATCCACAACGCGACCTCACCACAATTTTCCCGAGAGCGGTGGGGAGAGGTCACGGTAGGCCAGCGGTGAGACGGACTGGTTAGCGTTAGCGCTGTCGCGACTTTGATTTTCGGTCACTCCCGCGTGCTACGGGCGTCCGATCATCTCTCGTGCGCTTGGGCTTCGGATCGGCCTTCATATCCATGTATCTGCCGGATTTGTCGGCCTTCACGTCCATGAACTTGCCGGACTTGTCGTCTCGCTTGGTGCAGGTTCCGGTGGCGGTGCCTTTGATCTGGGTTCCGCTCTTGTAGGAGCCACCCCCGTAGAAGCCGCCCTTGAAGGTCCGTTCTGTTATTCTCCGGGCGGTCTTCCCGAGTTCGGCAATCTTGTCCATGGCGGCACTGGCGAGAAAGCTTGACCGCGTCAGGCCACGCTTCTCTGCCTCTTCGTCAATTGCCTCCAGTGTCCCGGCATCGATGGAGATGTTTGCGCGAACTGGCCGCGCCGTATCGAGCAGCAGCGGCACCATCACCATGCTCTCGCTGCGGGGATCATATGCGGCAGCCTCGTCGCATCGAATTTCATCCAAGGTGCGAGGCGCCGGCACGGCTCGCCCCTTGGAAACGTAGTGCGCCGCCACTTCGCGTAGCGCATTGATGGCGTCCTTCAGCGCATCCTCCGCCGTCGGCCCGCCGCCATAGCACCCAGGAAAATCCGGAATGCGAACGCCCCACACGTCCTCAGCGCCATCGAGAATGCCAACATACTGTGCCACGGCTGCCGCTCCTAGGCCCAGCCCGCAAGCTTAGCGATATCGCGTGCGACGCCGGGCGATTGCTCTCTATGACGCGGAACCACAATCAGGACGCCAGGCTTCGCGTGATGCTCGAACTTGTCGTGCTTCCCGCCAGGCAATTTGGTCCACCCGTCACGCAACAGGCGGGCCGTGATCTTTCGGGTGTTGGTCTCAGGTGACGCCATCGGGCGCGCCAATCTGATACGCAAATATATGTGTATCGATCGCAGACTTCAAGGACTGAAGACCTCTCCCGCTTGCCGCTTGCGAGGAGAGGGAACGGGGCGGCGTCCGCCTCACCTCGCCTGCTCGGCCAGCCGCCGGTCGTACTCCAGCACCGCCTGCAGCAGCACCTGGGCGCCGGCTCCGCACTGCTCCTGGGTGGAAAATTCCGCCTCGTTGTGGCTCACGCCGCCTTGGCAGGGCACGAAGACCATGGCCGTCGGCGCCACGCGGGACACGTAGGCAGCATCGTGGCCGGCGCCCGAGACCATGTCCCGCACCTTGAGGCCACAGGCTTCGGCAGCGCCCCGCACCGCGGCCACACACTGTGAGTCGAAGACCACAGGCGGCTGGTCCCAGATCTTCGTCGAGGCCACCGACAGCCCCAGCGGCTCGCAGGCGGCGCCGAGCGCCGCGTCGAGCTCCGCGCCCATCGCCTCCAGCACCACCGCCTCCGGGTGGCGCAGATCGACGGTGAGGAACACCTCACCCGGCACCACGTTGGGGGAGTTGGGCTTCACCCGCATCGACCCCACCGTGGCCACCGCCAGCGGAGCGTGGGCGCGGGCGATCGCCTCCACCTTCTCGACCAGTCGCGCGGCACCGAGCAGGGCATTCTTGCGCAGATGCATGGGGGTGGCGCCGGTGTGGGCCTCCTGGCCTGTCACCGTAACCTCGAACCAGCGCATGCCCTGGACGCCCGTCACCGCGCCGATGTCGAGCCCTTCCGCTTCCAGGATCGGCCCCTGCTCGATGTGCAGCTCAAAGAACGCCGAGAGAGGATGCTGCCCACACACCTCGCCGCCCCGCTCGCCGATGGCCTCCAGCGCCGCCCCGAAGCTCACGCCCTCGGTGTCCGTGCGCTCGCAGGCCCAGTCGCGGGCGAACACCCCGGCGAACACGCCGGACGCCAGCATCGGCGGGGAGAAGCGCGCGCCCTCCTCGTTGGTCCAGTTGACAAGCTCGATGGGCGCGAAGGTCTCGTAGCCCGCGGCATCGAGCGTCCGCAGCACCTCCAGCGCCGCCAGCACCCCAAGGTTGCCGTCGAACTTGCCGCCGGTGGGCTGCGTGTCCATGTGGCTGCCGATGCCGATCGGCGGCACATCCGCCCGCCGGCCCGGCCGGCGCGCGAACATCACGCCCATGTCGTCTCGGGTCACGGTGCACCCGGCCGCCTCGGCCTGGGCCTGAAGCCAGGCGCGCACCTTGCGGTCGTGGTCGGTGAGGGTGAGCCGGCAGATGCCGCCCTTGACCGTCCCACCGATCGCGGCGGTGGTCATCAGGGTGTCCCACAGCCGCACCGGATCGGCTCTCAGGTTGTGCATGCGTGGCGGTCTCCTTCGGGCACTTGACAGGTCAGGCTCCATCCTGCTGCGGTCCGGCCAAGGTTAACAAGGCCCCGGTAGGCCGATCAGGGGGATTGGGGAATTAGGGAGTGGGGAATGGGGACTGCAGGCTGCGGCATCCGTCTCCACTCCCTATTCGCCATTCCCCATTCCCGGTGGCCAACGGCTGGCGAAAGGAGACGCGCCCATGAAGCTGATGATGTTCGAGAAATCCGGCGGCCCCGCGCTCGGTTCGACTCTGGGCCTGGTGGAGGGCGACAGCGTGATCGACCTCGCCGCCGCCGACGCCTCTCTGCCGAAGGACCTCGCCAGCCTGATCGCCGCCGGCCCCTCGGCCCTCGCCGGCGTCAAAGCCGCAGCGGGCAAGGCACCGGCATCCGCGAAGCTGCCGCTCAAGTCGGTGAAGGCGGCGCTCCCCATCGCGCGGCCGCCTAAGTTCATCTGCGTCGGCCTCAACTACGCGCTGCACGCCAAGGAAGGCGGGCACCCGATCCCAACGTACCCGTCGTTCTTCATGCGCGTGCCGACCTCGCTCAATGCGGCCGGCGCACCGGTGATCCGCCCGAAGGTCTCCATCCAGCTCGACTACGAATGCGAGCTCACCATCGTCATCGGCAAGGGCGGCCGGCACATCCCCGAGGCCAAGGCGCTCGACCACGTGTTCGGCTACACGCTCTTCAACGACGTGTCGGTGCGCGATTTCCAGCGCAAGACCACCCAGTGGACGGCGGGCAAGAACTTCGACGCCACCGGGCCGCTCGGCCCCTGGATCGTCACCGCCGACGAGCTGCCGCCCGGCGCCTCGGGCCTGCGCATCTGCACGCGGGTCAACGGCGAGACCATGCAGGATTCCAACACCTCCGACATGATCTTCTCCACCGCCAACGTCGTCGCCACCTTGTCGGAGTTCATGACGCTGGAGCCCGGCGACCTGATCGCCACCGGCACGCCTTCCGGCGTGGCGCACGCGCGCAAGCCCCCCGCCTGGATGAAGGCCGGCGACACCGTGGAGGTGGAGGTGGAGGGCATCGGCGTCCTCTCCAACCCCATCGTGGACGAGACGTAGCTGCGCTGGTCTCAGACCCTCCGGAACCCTGGAGGGTCTAATGCCGTGTTTTGCCGCCGCACAGGCCCGCCGCCTATCCTTCCGCGGCGATCTTCTCCCGCGCTGCGCTGGCGAGGAAGGCGGAGCGGGTAAGGCCGTGCGCCGCGGCGGCCTCGTCGATGGCCGCCAGCAACCCGGCATCGAGCGAAAGATTGGCCTTCACGGGTCGGCCGGTTTCCATCACCAGGGGGACAACGGCCAGAACACCGCCCTCGGCAAGATCGTGCGCTACTCCTGGGTCCTTGCGGATCGCTTCAATGCTACGCGGCTTCGGCAGACCCTCCTTGCTGTTAACGGCATCCTCAGCCCAAAGCTGCAGAGCCTCCTGGGCGTTGCTGAGCAGATCGGCGATGGTCTCGCCCATGGACGTGCAGCCCGGCATGTCGGGCACATACATGCCGTAGGCACCGGGCTTGCCGTCGACCACCACGACATAGCGGGTTGCGGGCTTTGCTCTGGAGCGAGAGGTCATCGTCTTCATCTTCATATCCATCCGGCGGATTTGGCGATCTCGCGAGCCACAAAGGGCGACACCTCGCGGTGTCGAGGGACGACTGCGCGCCCACTCTTCCTGGGGTGCCTGAATACCTCGTGCCGCTTGCCTCCCATGCTCACCCAGCCTTCGCGCTCGAGCCGAGCCACGATCTTGCGGGTGTTGGTCTCAAGAGCCGGCATGCGCCAATATAGGCGCACCCATCGCCTGCATCAAGTGGCCCGCGCCCGCTGCAGGCCCGCGGCGACAGCAAACACGATCAGTCCCAGGAAGACGTTGTAGCCGACGCGCAGGCCGAGGCCGGAGAGGCCGGGCACGAACTCGCCCACGTCGATCCCGACCAGCGGCTTGAGCACCGCGCCGAGGATGGCCGGGAACACCAGGAACAGGCCGGCGATGGTGAACAGCGCCGTCTCCAGCACGGTGCTCTTCTTCAGGAACCAGCCCTGGGCGGCGAAGGCCAGCATGGCGATGCCGGCGGCGGTCTCGAAGAAGACCTCGACGATGTCGAGCCAGCCGCCCTCCTTCGGCACCTTGAGCAGCAGGCCCACGCCTTGCGGATCGAGCACGAACACGAACGGCACCAGGAAGGCCGGCATCGTGTACTTCCACGACTGCAGCGTCGTGATGTAGGGGTTGCCGCCGGTGATGGCCGCCGCCGCGAACGGCGACAGGGCCGTCGGTGGCGACACCTCGGAGAGCACCGCGTAGTAGAAGATGAACATGTGCGCGGCGAAATCCGGCACGCCGAGCTTGATCAGCGCCGGCGCGGCGATCACGGCGCACATGATGTAGGAGGCGGTGACCGGCACGGCGAGGCCGACGATCCACACGATGGCGGCCGTGAAGATCGAGGTGAGCAGCAGGCTGCCCTGGGCGTAGCCGATGATGATGTCGGCGAAGCGCTGGGCGAGGCCCGTCAGCGTCACCACGCCGACGATGATGCCCGCGGTTGCGCAAGTGGCGGCGACGTTGAGCACCCCGGTGGTGCCTTCCTTGAGCGCGGTGGCGAACCGCTCCGACACCGGCACAAGGCGGGGCGCGGCGAGGCCGATCGCAGCCACCGCGGCGGCGGGCACGAAGATCAGCAGCCAGCCGTAGTCGGCGAAGACATCGAAATGCACGCCCATCATCTGGGCCATCCCCAGCGCCAGCGCGATGAGCATCGGCACGGCCGCCCACCAGGGCGCGATGGTGGTATCGGAACGCAGCGAGCTGCTCACGATGGCGAGCACGGTGGCCCAGAACACCGCCAGCACCGGCGAGAACCCGAGCAGCATGAAGGCGATGATGGAGACGAGCGAGCCGAAGTGGAACCAGTAGGTCTTGGTGATGCGCCACAGCTCGCCCTTGGCCACCAGAACCTCGCTGGCGCCGCCCTGCTTGCGCGCGTCCACCTCCACCATCACCAGGATGGCGAAGTAGTAGAGCACGGTGGGGATCGTCGCCATGACGATCACGTCGAAATAGGAGATCTTGAGGAACTCGGCGATCAGGAACGCCGCGGCGCCGAGCACCGGCGGCGAGATGATGGCGCCGAGGCCGCCGGCGGCGAGCAGGCCGCCCGCGGCGTTCTTCTCGTAGCCGGCCTTGGCGAGCAGCGGATAGGCGACGGTGCCGATGGTGACGGTGGTGGCGACGCCCGAGCCCGAGGGCCCGCCCATCAGGAACGAGGAGAGCACCACCGCCCGCCCCGCGGAGTTGCGCCGCCCGCCCATGGCCGCGAACGAGAAGTCGATGAAGAACCGCCCGGCGCCGGACTGCTGCAGCACCGCTCCGAACACGGTGAACAGGATGATGAGGCTGGAGGCCACGTCCACCGTGGTGCCGAAGATGCCTTCGAGCGTCATGTAAAGGTGCGCCACCAGGTCCTCGACCGCGTACCCCCGGTGCGTCCAGGGATGCGGCAGATGGTTGCCGAACAGCGCGTAGAGAAGGAAGGCGATCGACACGCCCGGCATGATCCAGCCGGTGGCGCGGCGCGCGCCTTCGAGCAGCAGCACGATGAAGACGGCGCCGACGATCCAGTCGACCTGGGTCGGCATGGTGGCCCGGTCGCCGAAGTAGGCACCCTGGGAGAGCACGTAGATCATGGTGCCCGCCGCCGCCGCCGCCAGCAGATAGTCCCACCAGCGGATGCGGTCGCGGAAACGCCGGGCCATGGGGAACAGCAGGAAGCACAGAACCAGCACCATGCCCACGTGCGTCGGCCGCAGCACATGCGCCGGCACGATCTCGTAGGCCGCATAGAGGTGGAACAGGGAGACGATTACGGCGAACCCGGCGATGGCGAGGCCGATCCAGCCGGACAGCCGGTTGAATGCCCCTTCCTCCTCCTCGATGTACCGCTCCAGCTGCTCCTGCGCGTCCTTGCTCAGCGCGGCGGGGTTGGCCGAGATGGCATCGGCCTTCAGCGGACTGGGCTCCACGCGCGCTTCTCCCTTGAGGCTCCGGCCCTTGGCGGCCGTTGGCGTCTCCATGCCCCGCCATGCTACACGAGCCCGCGCGCACCGGTCACCCCGCCCCGCGGCCGATGGCAAAACGCCGCGCCGCGGAGGTGTCCGACCCTCTGGGTCTGACACCGTGGCTCCAATTCCGGTCGTGCAAGGGAGTCAGACCCGGAGGGTCTGACACCAGCCCCGAGGAGACGACCGATGTCCCATCCAGCCTTGCCGGATCGCGCCCGCGTCGTGGTGATCGGCGGTGGCGTTATCGGCACCTCGGTGGCCTATCACCTGGCCCACCTGGGCTGGAAGGACGTGGTCCTGCTGGAACGCGACCGGCTCACCTGCGGCACCACCTGGCACGCCGCCGGCCTGATGGTGACGTTCGGCTCCACGTCGGAGACCTCCACGGAGCTGCGCAAGTACACCCGCGACCTCTATCGCCGCCTGGAGGCCGAGACCGGCCAGGCCACCGGCTTCATGCCCGTAGGCTTCATCGAGGTCGCCGCCGACTCCGACCGGCTGGAGGAGTACCGCCGCGTGGCCGCCTTCAACCGCCTGTGCGGGGTGGACGTGGAGGAGATCTCGCCTTCCGAGGTGCGGCGGCTGTTCCCCCTGGCGAAGGTGGACGACATCCTGGCCGGCTTCTACGTCAAGGGCGATGGCCGCGTGAACCCGGTGGACGCCGCCATGGCGCTCGCCAAGGGCGCCACCCTCGCGGGCGCCCGCATCGTCGAGGGCGTGGCGGCCACGGGCATCCTGCAGAGGAACGGCCGCGCCATCGGCGTGCGCACCGCGCAGGGCGACATCGCGGCGGAGTATGTGGTCAACTGCACGGGCATGTGGGCCCGGCAGCTGGGCGAACAGATCGGCGTCGCCATCCCCAACCAGGCGGCCGAGCACTACTACCTCATCACCGAGACAATCCCCGACCTGCCGCCGGGCCTGCCCGTGCTGGAGGACCCGGCGTCCCATGCCTACTACCGCGAGGAGAGCGGCGGCCTGCTGGTCGGCCTGTTCGAGCCCGAATGCGCGCCGTGGAAGGTGGAGGGCATCCCGGCCGACTTTTCCTTCGGCGAGATCGAGCCCGACTGGGACCGCATGACGCCCTACCTGGAGACGGCGATGGCGCGGGTGCCGGTCACGGTCGAGGCGGGCATCAAGAAATTCTTCTGCGGCCCCGAGAGCTTCACGCCGGATCTGCGCCCCATCGTCGGCGAGGCGCCGGAGCTGAAGAACTACTTCGTGGCGGCGGGGCTCAACTCCATCGGCATCCTGACGGGCGCCGGCATCGGCCGGCTGCTGGCGCACTGGATCGTCGCCGGCACACCCGACATGGACGTGACCGGCATCAACATCGACCGTCTGCACCGCTACCAGGCCAACCCCGAGTACCGCCGCGCCCGCACCATCGAATCGCTCGGCCTCGTCTACAAGTGCCACTACCCCAACATGTCGCCCCAGACCGCGCGCGGCGTGAAGCGGTCGGCGGTGCACGACCGGCTGGCGGCGGCGGGCGCCTATTTCCGCGACGTGAGCGGCTGGGAGGGCGCCGACTGGTACGCCCCGCCGGGACACGAGCCCAAGGTCGAGCGGCTCTCCTGGGGCCGGGAGAGCTGGTTTCCCTGGTGGGAGGCAGAGCATCGCGCCGCACGCGAGGGCGCGATCCTCATGGACATGTCGTTCATGAGCAAGCTCCTGGTGCAGGGGCGCGACGCCGGCCGCGTCCTGAACTTCATCTCCGCCAACAGCGTCGATGGCGAAGCGGGCACCATCACCTACACGCAGTGGCTCAACGAGAAGGGCCTGCTGGAGGCGGATCTCACCGTCACCAAGCTCGACGCGGAGCGGTTCCTCGTGGTCGTCACCGACACCATGCACCGCCACGCCGAGACCTGGCTGCGCCGCCACATCCCGGCGGACGCCCACGCCTTCGTCACCGACGTGACCTCCGGCTACTGCCAGCTCAACGTGCAGGGGCCGCGCTCGCGCGAGCTGATGCAGAAGGTGACCAGCTCCGACCTCGCCGGCGCGGCGTTCCCGTTCCGAACGGCTCGTGAAATCGACATCGGCTTCGCCCGCGCACTGTGCATCCGCATCACCTACGTCGGCGAGCTGGGCTACGAACTCTATATCCCGACCGAGCAGTCAGCGCACGTCTACGAGCGGCTGATCGAGGCGGGCAAGGGCGTCGGCCTGCGCCATGCCGGCCTCAAGGCGCTGGCCAGCCTGCGCATGGAGAAGGGCTACCGCGACTACGGCCACGACATCGACAACACCGACAACGCCTTCGAGACGGGCCTCGGCATGTTCGTCGACATCGACAAGCCCGGCGGTTTCATCGGCCGCGAGGCCATGCGGCGGCAGAAGGCGGCCGGCGCGCCGAGGCGCCGGCTGGTGCAGGTGCTGGTGAAGGATCCGGAGCCGCTGCTGTTCCACGCCGAGCCGGTGCACCGCAACGGCAAACCCGTCGGCTACATCCGCGCGGCCTCCTACGGGCACACCCTTGGCGGCGCCGTGGGGCTCGCGATGGTGGATGCCGGCACGCCCATCGACGCCGCCTGGCTCAACGACGGCCGCTGGGAGGTGGACATCGCCGGCAGACTGTACCCCGCCACAGCGTCCCTCCGCCCGCTCTACGACCCGCAGATGTTGCGAATCAAGGCGTAGGTGTCAGGGCAGGTGTCAGACCCTCCGGGTCTGACACCGTTGCACCAAACGCTGGCGACGCAGCCATGGTGTCAGACCCGGAGGGTCTGACCTTCCTTCACTTCACCGCCTTGATCTGGGCCAGGGTGAATACGAAGTCCTGGTTCCGCACCTTATCGAGGTGGCATGTGAAGCACGTCTTGAGGTCGGCCTTGTCGTTGACGGTGCCGTCGTCCTTGAAGACGCGGTATTCCCATTCGCCGTTGCGCATGTCGGCCGGATACTCCGCCCCCCAGCCCATGCGCTTCTCCATGACGGCGATGGCGGCGATCTCGTCGGTCTTGATGAAGCGGCCGTTGCCGTCCTTCTCGGGTTGTCCGTCGGCGCCGAGCTTGGCCTTGTAGTTGACCATGGTGATGACGGTGCCGCTGGGCAGCGGCCGGCCGGCCTTTGCCTCCTCGGCCGCGAACTTGGTGATGAACAGCTCGCGGAACTGCTTGTTATCGGCCCGGTCGACCGTGTGGTAGAGCACGCCCTTGGCGTAGTTGGCCGGGAACTTGACGTTGTCCGGCCC
>Ga0070705_100000141_pt1 | contig 42467 bp, 79 predicted proteins | sample KBSK5253metaG_FD_65455 | JGI IMG/M metagenome (GOLD analysis project Ga0070705, IMG submission 65455) | Corn, switchgrass and miscanthus rhizosphere microbial communities from Kellogg Biological Station, Michigan, USA - KBS K5-25-3 metaG | ecosystem: Host-associated > Plants > Roots >... | reverse complement strand
CCGCCTCCGCCGCCTCCGCCGCCTCCGCCGCCGCCTCCGCCGCCGCCGCCGCCGCCTCCGCCTCCGCCTCCGCCTCCGCCGCCTCCGCCGCCGCCGCCGCCGCCGCCGCCGCCGCCGCCGCCTCCGCCGCCGCCGCCGCCTCCGCCGCCTCCGCCGCCTCCGCCGGTCGCCTATCAATGATTGGCTCCAGAGCGCGAAGCGCGGCGGCTTGATCTGTCAAACCAGCAGATTCCAGGGCAGCAGGCGCGAAGCGCCGAACTGCCCGGTCCACAAGCAGGAACATCCTGCGAAGTTCCAGCGCACGGCTGGCCTTAGTCCCAACCAGTTGCGGAATGAACGCCACAAGCCGTTGACGCTGATCGTCAGGCATCCGGTCGTTGAGCCTTCGTCCGTAGGCTGCAATCACAGGGCAGACGCACGAAGGATGGTCGGAGTGAGATTCCCCGGCAAATCGGGCAGCGGCTTCCAAGAGGCAGACGCCATCATCAGCAGGATGCTTGCCGCGTTCAAGGGTCAGGTCCGTTAGAATCATGCCCTCTAGTTTCGCCTAGGACTTTTGCACTTCGCAAGGGGTAGAAACTACAGGAAGGTACTAGGGGAGGGGAAAGTTACGACTTGTGCACGCGGGCGGGAAATTCCAAGGGCGGCGCCGCGACCTCGCCATCAAGCAGGTCGGCGGAAAGAGGTTGAAGTACCGGGACTCCAGCAAGAGCGTCGACGCTAGCGTCGACGCTCTGTTTTGACTCAAAGTGAATCTTTGAATGGAGCAGTTAAGCTTTTCATTTGAAACACCATCGGAGCACAGAAACCAGATTGACAGGACCCTTGACCGAACGCGGAGAGGGACAGCAGAAAAAGCAGCGTGAGAAGTTTCATGCAGCAGAGGATATTACGGAGCGCCGGTAATACGAGGCCACGAGGAGCAGTGGGAGTTCCGCCGCAGCGTGCGTCGGATTGTTCCACTGCCCTACGATCTCAATCCCGTACGTCCCGTTCTCCATTCCCCAGTGAATGCAGACATCCAATTGCGGGAGGTTTCCCGGTACGATTTCTGCTAACGCTTCCCCGTCTACCTGCCTCCACATACCCAAGAGAGCTTGTTCCCGGCATTCAAAGTTGAGCGAACGCAGAAGGGATTCAAAACTCAAAAGACTGACCTCCCTGTGCACCTTACGATCATGCCCGATGGTGACCGGGGGACCGGACAGCGGCGGAAGTCCCCCGGCCAGCACCCCGTCTACCCTCCGCAGTACGAGGCGGGCATCGGCGGGCACGTCACACTCGGGGGAGGCGGAGGAGGAGGAGGCGGGGGATTCCAGGGATTGACGGCATCCTCATCGACAGCGGGAGGCAAGGAAGGCCCGTGCGCGTAGTTGGGCACGAGCAGTACACCAGTTAAAGCAGCAAGTAACAACAGACGTTTCATGGGTTGAACCCTCCAATGAGAAAGAGAGTATCACAGCATGACGTCAACAATTACCGTGTCATCCGAGGCCCACGAGGTTACCAGGATGGTGCGCCCCGCGGCCGGCGCGAAGGTGTAATCTTTGATCGGCTGTTGTCTCATACCGTTACGGTAGACGGCCAAGTCTTTCGAGAACGAGCGCACCGCCCACTGGCCGTTTCCCAGGAACATTGTCGGCACATTCAGGCCGAGCAGCGGATTGTCGGATTGTGCAGGCGCGGGCGCCGCGAGAATGCCGAGCGTGAAGAAAGCGCGGCGGGTCACTGGCGGGCACCCTTTGGCAGGATGCGCAGCATAGGCCCCGGTTGGATCATGTCAGAGAATTGACGGTACCCGAGAGACGAGCGCAGCGACGAATGCAACATACGGGACGGGTCCAGGGAACTCCGGTAGGGTACGAGGCAGGCGGGCATCCATTCGCGCTTCTGATATTCGGCCAGCTCCGCTTGCCGCGTTGCCTTGACTTTCGCGCGGTACGCCCGCATCCAGTTCCGATGCCGATCCCGTGTGGCCATTCCGATTAAAACGCTCCTGTTTTCCCGACCCCGTTCGCCGCCATTTGCCAATTGTATGATCCGCCGGCAGTCGGCAGCGTGACAATCCAGGTAACGGTGTTTCCCGTCTGAGTAAAACTCCCCACCATGCCGTTGTTGCCCGCTGTCACCACCGAATCCATGACGAGTACCGCCGCGCCAGAAACCGAGCAGGCGACATGCACGCCAGACGGAAGGGCCGGTGAGGAATTCGTCAGGGTGCAAGTCAGCGTGCCCGCCGTGCCGGTAACTGTTGACGTAGTGGCCTGTGAGACGGTACCGGGAGTCTGAGCAACGAGAAGGCAGGAGAGCGCGGCCAGCAGGAGTAATTTCATGCCTGAAGCCTATCACAAACAAAAGAGCCGGGAACCCTTTCGGGTCCCCGGCGAAAAATGGTGCAGGTTCACTTCGGAAAACGGAGGAGTCTGATTGAGAGCAGACCGGATAGAAGCATACACCCTCGGTGAGAGGAGAGCAAGCCCCTATTCCGTTCGGCCCTGATCTTTGAGCGCCTGCAATTCGCGCATGCCCGCCGCAATCTCGAGCCGCGCCATCCGTTCCGCTGTCGCCGGATCGCAGCGTACCCACCACATCGCCAGATCCCCACAGTTGGCCGTCGATCCATCCGGAAACACAAACCCGGGGACCATCGAAGACACGCGGAAAATGCCGTACATGGGACCCGTGGGCGAACGCTCGACAATCGCCGGGTGCAAATCTTCGAGCACGCTGGCCAGTTCCGCTGCCGATTCTCCCGTCAGGCACAAGTGCGGGTTTACCGGACTCCGAAAACCTTCGGGATAGTCCGGGGGTTGCGGCGCCATGATGACGGCCACGTCGTTGCGGAATTGCGGATGGAAATCGTAGGTCTTCATATGTGCGGAAGTGTATCACAATGCCCGTTGTTTTCGGGTTATACTCGTGGCGTGCTTTCGCTGCTTTTCCGCATCCTCAAATCGCTGGACTTGCTTGTGAGCGCCGCACTTTCCATCCGGAAAACACTGGCGGAAATTCAGGCGCAGCAGGCGAAGGACAGCGCAACGCTTCAGGCCGTACAGGCGACCGTGGAGCAAATCTTAGACGCAATCACACCAGGCCCCGCCGTGCGGCTGATATTCACGGCTGATCTGGAAGGCCAAATCACGACAGGAGTAACGAAGATGAACATTACCGATTCCCAACAAGTCGGGCTTTCGATTCAGCCCGTGGACAAAAAAGGAAACCCGGCCAGCGTAGACGGCGTACCCGTCTGGTTGTCCTCAAACAGTGAAGTGGTGAGCGTGGTAGCCGCGGCCGATGGCTTGAGCGCCGTTGCAACCGCAGTCGGACCCCTCGGTACGGCCACCATTTCCGTTACCGCCGATGCCGATCTCGGCGCCGGGGTGACGGAGATTGCCGGTACACTGGACATCACCGTGACCGCAGGCGCCGCAACGACCGTGAAGATTACGGCCGGGGACCCGACCGAACAGGCGTAAGCCAGATCCACAAGCGTTTCAGACGGCCCGTTGCCCTCCGGGGTGACGGGCTTTCTGTTTTCAGAAGCAGTTTTCGCAGAGCGGGAGTCTTACCGTCCAAGTAGGTATCCGGATTGCCCAAGAGGAACTTCAGCATGGACCTCCCTGTGTGCCGTCCGATCATGCCTGTTGGTCACCGGGGAACTGGACAGCGCCATTTGCGTGAATGATTGTTGGGCGCACCCATTGACGCTGGAATTGTTTCCACTCTGGCGGTGGACGATGCTTCTCCGCACTCGGGGTTTCCGGTGCCCACAACATCGCCATCGGCGTGAACCCTAACGACAAGATATAGCGGAGCCGCGTTTCCGCCGCCGCGAAGGTGTCTTTCGGATACCCGATCAGCACGTAGCACCGAAGCCGGTGAGAACATGCCGTAAAGCCAGCCGCGAGCAAACGGTCAGCGGCACTCTTCAGAGTTTCCGGAGCGTCCCCTGGATCGTACGCAAAGAAGCAATTCGGGCGAGGCCGCATGTCCGCCAACAATCCTACCTGATAATCCTGGAGCGCCAACGCTTCCAGTCCACCAGTGAATTCAATCTGCCGACCCTGACGCGAGAGCATCGCAAAAACAGCCCGAACATGAGGTTCAGGACAGGCGAGCAGGTTGTCATCGAGAATATTCCAGCCGTCCTGAATGGGGAGCAGCCGCGGAACTGGGTCACGTTTCCAAACGGAACAGAACCAACAACGCCGTGGACAGCCGCGAGATGTGAATGTGTACCCGTGCTTGATATAGCGACCGGGCACAAAGTCTTGACCGGGATCGCCGTAAGCAACGCCGCCGACTTTCACCGGCGCGACATGTTTCCAGTCTTCCGCTAACAATTCAGCTTTCGGCTTGTCTGCCGTGAAAGTGACATCTACGTGGATCTCTTCGGCTTCCACAAATAGATCAGGAGGGCCGAAGAATGCCATGTCATCGTTTGGCGTTGCTTTCGTCTTGCGAGGGAAAACGCGGGCGAGAGTGCCCGGATTGTGCGGAATCGAGACAGGTGGGACCGCGAATTGCAGAACGTTCAATTGCTCCTGTCCAGTTCCCATACCCTATCCTAAAGCCGTTTGCAGGTGCACAGGGAGGTCAGGCAGGTACCAGCGGTCCTATTGACCTCCCTGTGCACCATTCTACGATTCCTGTTGAAGTACGGGGGACTGGAGAGTCACGGCTTGAACACCCGGGCGATGTGTGCTGCCAGTTCGTAAGGTATCTCCGCGATCATGGCAGAAGCAGCTTTACGGGCGGGGGATTTGCTGTTGAATTGGCCCGTGATATCGCCACGCTCCCGGTACGGCTTCTCGAACCATCCGCCGCCCGTACCCTTCACGCCGTTCTCTTCCGTGCGCTGCGCCGTGAGTGTTGCCAGCCGTTCCGCCGCGTTCACCGGATTCCCGCCCGTCTCTTTCTGCCCTGGCGACCCGATAGCGAACCACGAGCCGTTGCCAGCGCTCGACGCCCCCCGATTCTTCGAGTCAGCCACCGCGAACCATGACCCCGTACCATGCTCTGTTCCATCCGGGTTGTACTTCTGCTTTCGCCCCGCTGCCTTCACTCCCGGCATCCCGAACGCCAGCGCATCGGGCCGCACCACGCGCCCGCCCACGTTCGCAATGTCGCCCCACAAGTAATAGCTCCCGAAGTTCGCTTGCGCCCGCCCTACCCACGGCTGCGCTCCCTTGACGTTCTCCAGCACGATGGGACACCCGCACTCCCGCGCGATGCGCAAGCAGGCCCGGTAGAGCGCCGTCAACTCTTCCAGCGTGCGCGAGCCGGTGTAGCCTTCAGGAAACGTACCGTCCCCGCGTAGCGCCGCTGCGATCTGCTTCGCCCGCTTCCACGGCATCGCCATGTACGAGAACTCTTGGCAGGGAGGGGAAGCGACAATCAGCGACGGGTTGACGGAGTGCCGCAAGTCGTACCCGTTCAGGTCCAGGATGGATTTCAGAACCAAGTGGCCGGGATAGCGCTTGTTACCGTACTCGTGCCGCTCAATGTCGAACCCGATAGCGTCCCACCCTTCTTCCAGGAACGCTTTCGACCAGCCGCCCAGACCGCAACAGAGGTCGATCACCACTGGCCGCTGTCCAGTTCCCCGGAGTCCAACAGGCATCACGGAAGGGATCACAGGGAGGTCAGGCGCTTGGGTTCCCATACCCTATCCTAAAGCCGTTTGCAGGTTCACAGGGAGGTCAGAATGCCGGGTAGGGGTACCAGAGGGACTATGGGGTGAACGGCGCGGGATGCGATGTCACCGCGCCGTATCGCGCAACAACAGGCCGTCAGCCTTCGACAAGTTGAACGGCAGCTCCTAATTGGAAATCAGGATAGCACAGCCCAAAGACCGGCCAATGCTGCGATTCCCAGGCCCGCTATTGCAGCGCCTGAAAGTTCCGCACCCTCAGGACTCCCGAAGTCTTCTAAGGGCACCGGAGCGCCGGAATCCACCGAAACAGACTGAAGCGGCGCGTAAGGATCGATCCCGAGCCACCCTGCGACCGTGTTCGCATACCCGGAGGGGTTATTCCGGTCACCGGCCGGCGCGTATCCGGGGTATACCCCCGGTTTTCCCCCGAAGAACTCCGACAAGGAAAGGCCGCGGCCGACGTTCAGGTCTACCTGGTGTTCCAAAGCGTTCCATCCCGTCGTGTAGTCCGGGAAAATCGCAATGCCGCGGGAGTCCGTGCCGACCGCTCCCGGCCCTGCTCTCAGATTGCCGGGGTTGTTGTTCCGGCATGAATCCGGGGTAGGGCAGGTGCCCTCAAAGCGCTTGATTGCTGCCGCCAGGTCGTCTGTCAGCGTGCCGAGGCCTGAGCGAAGGTAGTACATCAGTCCCCCACGTGTTTCGCAAGCCACGCCTTTGAAACTGGCGAGGTAGCCGGCCACTCAATAGCCTTCGCCGGCGAGCCGCCATCATTCATCGGCCAGTTCCGGATGTTCTCAGCGGAGGTCGCATCCCGCGCGATCACCTCGCACAATGCCGAGTACATCGGCACACCGTCTTCTGTTCCCCGATCATTGGTGAAGATGCGGAATCGCGGCATACGACCATCCTACACTGCCCGTTCGACGTGCGGCAGTTCCTCAACTTCTTCCGGAGCATCGCACGGCACGTCCGGGTAGAGTTTCCAGCCGAACAGTACGATACTGATCGGCTGACCTGAAATCACAATGGAACATTCGACGGAGGCCGTTGCCGCAAAGCTGTCTGTCACCGTGACGGTGAAGACGTACGTTCCGGGAGTCGTCGGGATTCCCGAGGCAATCCCGGTCGCGGCCGCGAGTGTGATGCCGAAGGGCAGGGCACCCGCTGTGATCGCAAACGAGTACGGAGGCTGGCCGGCGCCGGCGAGAAAGGTGTGCGTGTAGAAGATCCCGGAGGTTCCTGCGGGAGGATCCCCGCATTCGATCCCGAGGCCCACCACGAATTCGACCACCGATTGAGTGACCCGCGCTTCACCCGTCCCGAGCGCAACGAACTCGATTACTGACTGCGTGACTCTGGCGGTATCGGCCACGGGATTACGCCGTCACCTCAGGGCCGAAGTCGGCGGGAAAGTCGGCGCCCACCCAAGGATCACCTGTGAGCGGGTTCGTCTCGTAGGGCGTCTTGTACATCGTGTACCCCGAGGTCAACACGAAGTCCGTTCCTCCGGTCACCCCGCCCGCATTCGACGCAATCGAGCGCGAGCCGCTGTCCACCTTGGCATCCAGAGTGTGCTGCACGAACTGTATCTGTGAGCTCGTGGGGACGCCCGTCGAATTGTAGACGTACTGATCGACTTGACCGACCGTGTTCGAGAAGTTGTAGCTTGTGTCCCCATCCGGGGGAATCTCGTCTACGTTCTCAAAGTTCTGACCGGATAGCGGCGTCCATTGCAGCGGCGCGGCATTGGCCGTCGGAGTCACCGCGTACACGTTCACCGCACCAAGGAAAGCGTCTCCGATCGCTGCCACGGGATCGAGCACGTACACATCGTCATGCCGCGAAACAGAAGCCCCGCCGTACCCCCAGAGTTGGAACTGATCGGCTCCCGGATTGCTGCCCGCCACCTGCGTATCGACGCCCGTCAGCGTCAGGACTACCACTCCGTTGACGCGCACGATCACCGTTGCCGAATGGGAGATTGTTGCGTCCACTTCGATGTAGTTGTAACTGTTCGCGTCGAGCACCCCAGGCGCACTCTGCCCTAGTTGCGAGGGGAACGGATCATTCCCCGAGAAAATAATGATCGCGTTTGTCGCCAGTGCACAGACTCGCACCTGCTGATTGTTGGTGGTCGAGTCCCAGAGCATCATGATGTTGCTCTTGGGGACGCCCCCGGCCCCGTCCGGATAGAACGCGGTCCCTGCTACCACACGCGACAGGATTCCCGCCGCGAAGTTGATCTTAGGACCCTCGACGCCCGAGGCGAACAGTAACGCGCCGATCCCTGTGCGGCTCGCCGTCCCGCTCAGATTAATTGAGGAGTTCGGCCCCGCGACATCCCACTTGTCCCCCTGCTGGTCGTAGTGGTCGAAGGAATCGCAGAAGGGTAAAAGGACCGACATGCAACCAAGTGTACGCCCCTACACTTGCCCTTGCAATCGCACCTGGAAGACGGAGCCTTTCGGGCATTCAATCCCCGGCCCCTCCAGAATGGTGAACGGGCAGAGATCCGTCGCGTATTCATCCGGGGTGACGTAGGTGTCCATCAGTTCGTTCCCGTGCGGGTCCCAAAGCTGCACGTTCACGGTGGACTGTTGGATCTTGATACCCAACAGGACGAACGGCGCGTCCCTGTCCAGATGCAGCGGAATGTATCCGGACTCGTCACCAGATGCCAGCGAGATTTCAGCAAAGGCGGGGGTATTCGTTTCATCGAACTGGTACAGGCAGGGTTGCCAGATGAAACCGGGGGGAGCAGCAGGCCGGGGAAACTGGGGTCGGAACATCAGGAGCCCGATTCTTTCAGCGCCAGTTCTAACAGCCGCTCGAAAACCGAAGCGATACGCTCCAAGGAATTGGCGATCCGCTCCGCAGACTCGGCTTGTTGAACAGTGGCGGCGTGCGATTCGCCAGCGCGCTCGTAGCGTTCGTCTTCGGCGTGGTTCCCCATGTCAGGTTCTCTCGCGCAGAGTTTCACCGGCGCACTGGTTCACTGCATCGGCGTGCTGCCGATAGATTTCAAGGCATCGCCGCTCGTCGTACGGTTCGCTGTGTATCGCGTGCTTCTGCCCCGCCCCGCAGTGGGCGCAGCATCGCAGACGCTCGTCCTGCTCGTACGGGTGATTTACTTCAGGTGCAACCGGCGCGGCATAGTCAAATTCATCCCGGATACGGAGGAGGCAGAGGAGACGGTGCCAGTACTGCGACATGCCCACTACTCTACTACTTCCGGGGCTTCACATCCAGCACGGGGACTTCGTACCCGAAGATACCGGCCACGAGCGTACCGCCCTGTAGCGTGACGTTGGTAGCTTTGATGCGCACCACGTCTAACGGCTCGAACTCGCGCGAGCGCCGCAAGGGGAACGGCGCCACGTACGATCCATTGACGTTCTGCCCGCCCAGGAGCACCGGCACGTCGATCAGTCCGTGTTCGGGAAGGAACTGCTTGTTGCTCGACCCGAGCGCTGAATTGCGGTCCTCCGTGAACGTCGCGGCGCCTGGTGTGAATTCGCCGCCCTGCATGCCGAAAATCACGCCAGTCTGATAGAAACGTTTACCGGATTGCACCTGGTACTGCACAATGACCACCGTGCCCGAGACGGGAACCGCTATCGTCCCGATCACGAACACGTCTTTGCTGTTCGGCGGGGGATAGACGTGCACGTACGGCCATGAATCGCGACGTTCCTGAATCGCCAGCCGAAGCGCGTCAGCGGCCCGCACGGAGTCGGCGCCGGAATACATCTGAATTGCTTTAGCCGCCATGTTCGCAGACCTCCAGCACGCCGAGGATAAATTCGATCCGTTGCGGCAAGCCTGCTCCGTCGCCATCGGTCAGCGTGTTCTGGATCTCGATATCGAACATGCCCGATCCTGTCACCGGATGCGCGGCGCACCAGAGATTCGGGAAGCTGCCCATGTTCAGGTACCCGGATTGATCGCTCGCACCTGCTACGGCAGTCTGGTACGTAGGCTTGAAGTTCGAGAGCAGCAGCGAGGTCACCGGCTCATCGAAGAACTTGTGATCCAGGCTCACGTCGGTAATCTGCACCGTGTACTGGCCGGGTGCCGATTGCGTGGATGTGGTCGTATTCACGACAGCCGGCAGGTAGGTCGCATAGATCAAAGACCCCGGTGTGATCTGCATACCGTACGTGATGTAAGCGAACGCCGCCATATCTTCCTGATTGTCGGCCGGCGCTTTGTAGAGCTTGATCGTGTAGCACGGATCATTCGCGAGCGCCGCGAGCTGCGCAATCTGCGCGGTGTCGAACTGCCCCCAGTAGTCCCGAGTCAACTGATTGAGCGAGAGTGGCGAAGCGGGAATGATGAGGCTCATTTCTCGAACACCTTTGACCCGATCAGATTGAACGTGAAATCTTCCGCCTGGTTGCTGCCGCCAGATCCATCCGACCGTTGCAGGTCGAAGCGCAACTGATGGTTCCTGGGTACGTAGATTTCAGGATAGAACAGTCCCGGAGACGACGGCCCCGTGCCGAACGGCTGGACGAAGGACGGAGTAGGCCCGACCGGGATTGTCGCCGGCGCCGCCCCGTTGCCGAAAAGCACGTCAAACTGGACGAAATCATTCATGTAGGGCTTTTTGTCGAAGTCGCGCAAAATGATTCCCACCTCTGCGAACGTGCGGCCATCGGTAGAGAAGAACGTCGGCCCCTGCCCTGCCCTGATGACGAAATCGGCATCATTCTTCACGGTGAAGATTTGCCCCGGCCTGTACTCCGACACTCCCAATCCAGTCACCGGCACCGGGTACGCGAAGGTCTGCGAGGCGAAGCGCTTCGGGTAGGTGTACCCGACTACCGATCCCCACGGATACAACTTGTACCCGAAGAAGTAGTACGTGAGGTTCGTAATTGCCGACGCGCCAAAATTCTGGCAGTCCACCAGGAGTGTGGAGCTCGCGGGGTAGGTCACCCCCGGCGCGATAGGCTTCGGGTTGCCGAACTGCCCGTAGTAGACCATCTGCAGGGATTCGCGCAGGGACTCCGAGCGGTAGTCTTTCTTCGGCCCTGCCCATCGGGATTTCAAGCCAGCAAGATTCGCCTGATTCAGCGAGGACGTGTACGACGTCCGCACTGCGCGGCCCGTCATGACGAACGGCGCATCACTGTCGGTTGTCAGTTTGATTTCTTCGAGTGTCGCCCCGGCCGCTACGGACGCGAGTCGCGGGTCCTGATTCGCGCCGATCACGTACACCTGAAATCTCTGCTGGTAGGGAGGCTTCATCCCGCGCACCCCTGATTCGTATACCGCTTCTCACCGATCAAATTGATAACCACCGTCGAAAGTGACAGCGTGCCCGAAGTCGGATTGTACAGGTAGACTACAAACGTTCCGCCAGCGGGAGCGTACAGCCCGCCCGCGCCGCTTTCGAGCACTACCGATCCCGCGCCGCGAGTCTGCGAATACTCGCTCGGAATTTCGTAGTTGCTGGACTCGACCGCATTCTCACTGTCGCTCAGAGCGTTCCGGTTCGGATCTTCGAGCCGTAGAGCAATTGACCCCTGAGTGAACAGCGCACGCAGGTAGAACCCCGCGTCTTTGTCCATCTTGAGCGGGATGCGGCCCGTTCTCGATCCCGCCGCGAGAGTGCCCCCGAGCGCCGGCAGGTTCGTTACGTCGAAGCTGTACTGACACGTCTGGTCTACGCAGGGTGCAGAAGGAAGCGCGTAGGGGAATTGAGGACGGTACATGCTACTTCCGCCTCCGTCTGAAACCCTCGAGGAACACCTGGTAGGTGACGTTTCCGCTGCCCGAGAAATCCGCCAACTGCAAATCGCAGAACACCGAGTCCGTTCCCTTCACCCGCCAGAATCCCGCGTACTCCGCGCCGCACACGTACCGCGCGTAGTCGATGAAATTGTCGTTGAAGATGTACCCGGCCCCAGTTCGCAAGCGCATCAGGACGATAGCCGCCGCGGAGTCGGACAACTGGAGATCCACCAGCACGCGCCGAATGTAATGCACGTACCCGGAGTCAATCGGGATCTCAAGAGGAAGCGGGGAGGGAGTCTGCGTGATCGCTCCCGCGGCTAGCACCCACGTCGTGTTCTTCGGCTGGTCTACCGGATCAAAGGAAGAATAAATAAAGTACTCGTCTTCAAATCCCGGAGGAGTTTGGATCGGATCCCCGGCCATCCACACCGGCGCGAGGATATTCTCGTTTACAACGCCGAAGTAGCGCGGGAGGTCCGAGGCAAGCTGCTTCCCGTTGGCGATTAGTTGCCCGCCCTTCAGGAAGAACATGTACGCGCCCTCGAACAGCAGATTGACGGGAGTCGATTCGGCCAGCGCTCCGGTAGGATCACTCAGGGTTACCTGGATCTTACTCCCCGGTTCGCAGCGCAAGTCCGGATCTTGCAGCCATCGGTACGAGCCGATCCATGCGAACTGCCCCGCGTCCACCCCGTTCCCGCCGAAGAGAAAGCGGCCGTTCGGCAGTTGGATCTGAATCCGCACTCCTGAAAGCGTGGCCTGCACCTGGTCGGACGAAATGGCGCGGAGCACCCAGGGAGCCGTACCCGTGATCTCTTTCGTGAACGTGTAGGTAGCGCCGGGATCGGCCACCATTGGCAGAAGAAACGACTTTGCAATCGGGACCGCCGACACTCCATCTGGAAGTTGCGGACGCCCGCACTTACTCAGGATGATATCGGCTTCACGGAGGGATTCAAGTTTCAATTCGGCTTCCTCTGGAATGAAACACTGATCCCGTCGTACCCGTCGCAGCGAGGATCATTTAAGAGTTTCACAAGTTCCGGGACAATTTCGTCTGCCGGTGGAAACTCTTCAACGAGTCCGCAGAGATGGCAGTTGTACAGATCGTGCCGCCGACAGTACGGCGTATCGTGCGCGACGTTCAGCGAGTTGTGCGGGCAGACAGTCCACCGGGACTCATCATCGTATCGAGCGCCGCACGTTTCGCAGCAAACAATCATCGCCGCCGCCCCTTCGTCCCCTTCGACAAGGCGAACACCCCCGCGCCTGCAATCGCGAGCGCCCACCACGGATGCTCTTTGATCCAGCCCCCGACACCCACGTCGGAAGACCCGTCTCCATTACCGTTTGGCATCACCCAAGCATCAGACCACGGTGGATTGTACCCCGTCAAGCCTTGTCCCGAGCCGAGCGGCATCCCACTCGGATACGCACCCGGATACGTTGCGTCTTTCCCTCGAAAGTACATGTCTCCGAACTCCGTGCGGACGATGGTAGGCGCACCGTGCGGCATGGACGGGGTAGGGTCCGGTCCTACCAGTTGCTGAGAGAACACGATATCGGAGCATCCCGTCTGATCGGGTTGCCGATTCAGGCTGACGACCGTGGGAGCACCGGCGATCATTTCAGCGATGGTCGCCTCGTGATTCTCTTCGGGATCGACGCCAAGGAAGGCCGACGCCCGCGCCGCTAAGGTCTGGTCTTGGAGTTTCTGCGCATTGACCGCCAGACCGATCCCGATCTCATGCGCCAGTTCTTCGGGCGCGATGATCGTCTCGAAGATCCCGGCCCGTCCCTCTGCCATCTGTCTACGAGTCGCCGCCACACGCAACGCGGATTTCGCCTGGCAGCAGGCAGCGTGTTCCCGTTGACCTTTGAGAAGCGGCGTGTTGGATGGCAGGTACATAGGAACCTTTTATTCAGATCACGCCGGGGAGCGCCACCACCGCATTACGCAGGCGGGACGTTTTAAGCGACCACGGATGGCGCTCCCTAGCACGATTACTACTCTACACCAGCAGGCCCTACTGGACAGGCCCGTTGCTGATTCCGTTCATGACGCAAATCAGTTTGATCCCGTTGCCGCCCGCCGCCTGAGTCAGTATTGTGGGGCGGGATGCCGAAGTCGCCAGACCAGGGGTGAACAACTTGGTCTGGATATTCGACGGGATGTTGTTGGCCGAAGCGCCGGTGCCGCCCGACCCCGAGCCGTTGTAGATCGCGTCGTAGGTTTCGGTGAAGTTCAGCGTGAGAGAGAACGTGGTCTCTGGCGGAATGTACTTGCGCCAGTCGCCGAAGTGCCACACCTTCGAAGGTTCGGGCACGCCGTTCTGGATGAAGGAATCCGTCGCCACGTTCGACAGGCCGTAAAGTCCCATGCCGGAAGGATGCCGCTGGAGGTGGCCCATCCAGAGAACTTTCTTCAGGATCTTGAACTCGAACCAGCAGTGGTTGATGATCTGTTCCACGTCGAACAGCGTATTCCCCGGCAGGAAGTAGAACCCGAGGTTGTTCAGGATGAAGTCCGTCGGAGCGCTGAACTCGTTCGGCTTCGTCAGGTTGGTTTCGAGCTCCGTCTTCACCAGGCCACCGTTGTACGGATCGGCCTGTCCGATCGGATTCTTGAAGATCTGGTACGGCTGGTTCGCGACTTGCGTGCCGGGTGCCAGAGTCAGCGTGTCGTAGGCGTACGTTTTTTGCTGGTCTACCAGCTGGTCGACAAGGGCGTTGATATCGATGTCGTTGCCGACCATCGGAATCGGGGTCCCCTGTCCCATCGTTTTGCGTCCCAAGTAGGGCATCTTGCGTTCTTTACTCCTCCCCTGCAGCCGGCGAGAGCCACGACACCACAGGGAGTTCGTGAAACGTTGAGAGTCATGCGGCCCGCTCACCCTCGAACGAGCCGCGTTTCGAGAATGCGACTAGCAGTTGAGGCTGGAGTCCGATCCCGCGTTGGACATCGAAGGCAAGCCCGAATACGGCGCACCCGGCCCGAACGCGAAGTTCGAGCTACCCGGAGTTCCCGGCCGGCCGTTCACCAGGTGTTGCGGACGGTTGAAGTTGGACTTCTGGTAGAGGCCCAGTCCCCAATCTCCGAGGCCAGTGAGCGACAGTTGCGCACCGAACGGGGTACGGTCTGCGATCACGCGGGCCAGCGTTGCGGCAAACCCGCCCGCGATCACCGCGCCAGTGAGGACGCGATTCCGGGGGAACACCATATGCGTGACCCACCCGGCCGCGAGCGCCGCGATAGCATTCGCCGCGTATCCCATCGGCCCGGTATTGCCGGCGCCCAGGACGAGCTGCGGCAGAGCGCGGGTGATAACCACGCCCCCGAGCACTCCCGCGCCGCCCTGTACCCAGTCCGTTGCCGAACCGAGAAACGCGGGATTGGAACGGCGATGATGCCGCCGCGTCATTTTCTTCTTCGAGTGCGAGCGTCCAGCAGTATTCCTGCGGGCGCTGGACTTCCGCTTTTTGCTTCGCGCCATGGTCTTCTTTCCTCTCTTTCGTGCTGGATTGCCCGCCGTCCAAGAAATGATCTCGGCTACGGGGTTACGACGCTTCGCCGTTGCACGCTTCTTTGTGCGCGGGCGATGCGAAGATTTGGCAACGCTCCGTCGCTTCGGGGACGGATTGCTGCGCCGTTTCTTTGTGGCGGGGCGATGCTTCTTGGTCTTGCGCTTCGCCTTGAGCGCCGCTTTCTGCCGCGGCGTGCCGAAAAACTTGATCTGTTTGGCCGACAGGTGACGTTTCGCCATGTTCTTCCTCTTCTTTTTCGGCTTGCCGGCCGGGTTCTGAATCTCCGTGCTGACTGTGGACCAGGCCATGCGTCACCGTCCCTTATGCGTAAGGCCCATCGCCGCGGCGCAAGATCACCTGCACCACGCCACCGGACCCGACACCAATCGAGGTCTTGTTGACCGCCACCGAGTTCGTGTTCGTGATGCCGAACGTGAGCGCCGTGCCGAACGACGTCGGGGAGGCGTTCTGCGACAGCCAGTAGTACTGGATGAACGGCAGTCCCCAGGTGGGGAAGGAAGCCGGAAGCCCCCAGTTCGTCGTGAAGTTCTGCTGCGTGTCCCCATCGGCAAACGTGATTTGCGCGATTTGGACCGGGGTGTTGTGTGCTTGCGCCGCCGTCAGTGCAGTTGCACTCGGAGTATACGGGGGCGTCGTGTATAGAATCGATGCCATTCTTTCTCTCTCCTTCTGCCCCGTAGGGCGCTTGCTCAAAACAACCAGCCAGAAACGCGGAAAGGGCCGCTCCAGTCGGATTGCTCCAACCGAAACGGCCCTTTCTAGAAAGCCGCGTATTCTGGTTTACTGCATCACCGTCAGGGAGCGACCCCGAACGGCAAACTCGAACCGAAACTCGTTAGACGGGAAGTTTCTCCCGTTCGCCCAAGGTCTTACCCTGAGCTTCTAATACCTGCTGCCGCGAAACTCCCAGCAGGAATTGTTGCTCGATTGCGCGGAGTTTCAAATGCGGTACCTTCACGCGCATATCGACGGCGAACTTCAGTCCTTTCTGGTGCGCCCGGTAGAAGAAACTGGTGTCTTCTGAAGTGAAGCCGAATTTCACATCGGGCCGCACAATCGGACAGAACGATTCCGGCCCCATCGCTTCCACGGTCGAATAGCGCATCAGCACCACCGGGAAGCCGCTCCAGAACGCATCCGGAGCAACGTCATCCGAGGTCACCAGATACTGCCCGCGCTCTTTCTTGCGGAAGTTGTCCTCGAACTCCTCGAGCGTGAACATGTGAGCGCGGAGCCCCTGCCCGTTCTCCGTCCGGTTTGCATTCCAGCCGGATTGACGGCCGCACGAGGCCACCATCGGCGCATTCTTCTCGCCTTTCGCGTCGGCCGGATCGCACCAGCACCACGCGACTACGCCCGCGAGTTCTGAATTCTCTTCGAGATCCGCCAGCAGCATGTCGAACTGCTCTGGCGACAGCAGGTTGTCATCATCGAGCGTCAGCACCCAGTCAGGCTTGTGCCGCGCTTCGATCACCGTCTTAAAAAATTCCATGCGGGTGCAGTGCACGTTTGACGTGTAGTGCATCACCGGCATAGTGAAAAAGCCGCGATTCGCCATCAGGTGACCGTAGAGCACCGTCCAGGAGTACAGGTAGTCGCCTGAGAACTGCTGCCCCGGAAGTCCGATAGCGATAAGTTTCGCGCCGAGTTTCCGCTTGAACGTGATCTGGCCATCCTGGTAGGCTTGCGGCCGATTCTGCAACTGGTACGTGGCGTCCAGGTCCTTCAGTCGCATGTTCCCGTGACGATTCGGATTCACCAGCGCCGGATGCCGATGCTCGAACTGGATATCCAACCGCTCGATGATCTCCACGAGGCCAGCCGCTTCGTCACGTCTCGCGACGTGGGCGTACCAGTTGTCCGCGTACATGCTCTCAAAGTCGGGATCGAGCAGGAAGCCGTAGCGCTCGTACCGCGTGCGCGTGCAGGCACCGGCGATCATGAGTTCCCGGTCACGTTCCGGAGGTGCGCCGGAAGAGCAGACGATGATGCACTCGCCATCGAGATCGGGAGGGAGTGCCGACACTTCAACGTCGTACTTCTTCTGCGGAGGCAGTGCCAGCAGTAGCAGGGTGTCCCAGTGCTCCGGGGGATACAGGTCATCTTGCACGCCCACGAGCAACTGGCCAGTGGACGCTAGCGCCGCTGCGTTCAACTGATCGACCACGCAATCGCGGCCCGGGTTCATCACCGTCGCAATGTCCTGCACGCTTGGAATCTCCCCATTCCAAAAGTCGCCCCACCGCGACTCATGCACCGCCAGCACGTACTCGATATTCTCCGGATGGTCCGCACGTTCCAGCCACGCATCGTGAGCGTCACGCCATCCGCGTGGAAATCCATCGGACGGGAGTACCCGTGCTGTCGGGTGAAGCAGAGAGATGGTGGGACGGTTGGACATTAACGCTTCACCAACTTTTTCAAGCTCTTGATGGGGATAATCGTAATCGATCCACCCGGATTCTTCTTGATCTTGAACCCGGCATACTTGCGTGCGGGATTCATCGCCTTCAACATGGCGCGGGCCGCAACAGCCTTACGCCGCTTGCGTGCCGAGGTCTGCGCTTTGGCCCTGCGCTGCTTTTTCGTCATTTATCGATACCCTCCCGCAGAATTTCATAAGACCCGCCCGAGATTTCAAACTGTTCTTCCAGCACGCGGTAAATCAGGTCCGGGTACCGCGCGATCTTCACCGTAATATGCGTGCCGTTCTCGTTTGTGGTCCGGAACGTGTGCGAGTAGATTGCTTCCCCGCCCTCTTTGCCCAAGTGCTTTTTGTCGGTGAAGTAGCCAACCTTCAGAATCTTTCCGATAGTCTCGATTTCATGGACTGTGGTGATTCCGAAGCGCCGCAAGCCCGCATTACTGATCCCGTTCGCGTTCTCGATGAAAAGCTGGTTTTTCTTTTCGTTGAAGCAGAGGAGCGCGTCCCCCATACCCTCGATTTTCTGATTGGGCAGACGCGCGTCAATAGGTCGAACGATCAATCCGGCGAGATCCCCCGCCGCCGCCAAATGCTTGTGGTGGTGAACCTCGCGTACCACCTTAATGACTTCGTTCGGAGGGTAGCCGTGAAACTCTTTAAAGGCTTCTGCAGCAGCTTCAGCGGGATTTCGTTTCCCCGGATTCCGCGCCCACTCTGGCAAGCTCGAGTCCGTGCCCCGTTCCCGCTTCACGCCTGCAATCTGCTTTGCGTACTCGATTCGCTTCCGCCTTGGAGTCGCGTGAATGATGACCCCGCCTTCGTCATGGGCGCCGCGCGTGTGGTTCGCTACGGCCCAGGCGTATTGCTGGAAAGTCGGAACCCCCTGCGAAGGGTTGTACTGCTTCGTCAATCGACCTTTCCCGAGCTTTGCGAACGCCGCGCCTTTCTTCGTGTTGCACGATTTACAGAGCCATTGCAGGTTGTCACGTGTCGTATGGTCCGGGTGACCGTCGATGTGATCGGGGACGACATTCGAGGTCGAGCCGCACCACGCACACACCTTTCGGCCCGCCGGCGCGAGTTTATTCGCCCGGTACCGATGCGCCCTGTCCGTGATGTTCGCCCGTGCCATCATCTTTCAACCGACCCGTAGAGGAAGTACAAACCAGAACAGCAGAATCAGAATAATCACCATCGCCGTGACCACGCACCGGAAGTACGGCCCACGTGGAGGCGTGGTGGGCTCCGGGATCAAATATCCGAACAGAATGTAGAGCACCAGCGCGATCACTCCCAGTATTTGCAGACTCACCGGCATGCTACCCTCCTTCTTTCTTTGTGTTTCCGCTGCTACTTCGCCTTGTGCGCATCGTCAAAGAACCTATCCAACCGATCCCGCAATCTCGTGACTTCCTGCCCCATCGCTTCGACTTTCGGTGCCATCCCTTCCATCCCCTGCATCTGGTACTGCCGCCGCTCAAGCTCGTTGATTCGCTGATACAGCACGCCCGAAGAAAAGATGAGTCCCGCGATGAAAACCAGATTCGCGTACACCAGAGGATGAATCTTCAGAGTCCCGGTCTTCGCCCCCTCCTCGTGAACCGCCGCTACCAGTTCTTTTACCAACGCTCCGATATCCGCCTTCGTGTCCGACTCTGTCATTAGCTGCACTCCCTGAGCGAATTCGTTAATGGCGTGGGTCAGCGGCCGGTTCGTTCTGCGCGTCGATGTCGATGTAATGGAAGGTGACACCTTCACAAACCTTTCTTCGTCCCTGTTGGCGACGAATCCCAGTACTCCCTCCATTTACACAGCCCCTCTTCGAGACGATGCGACATACCCAACTACCGAAGTCATGCAGCGGAAGCCCTCCGCGCGTACCTCTTAAAACTCTTGCGTACGCGCCTGGTAGCGCGTTGCGTGGTGAACACAGTTGAGAGCAGAGCGTACCCGCCGATCCCCACCACGGCCCATTCCGCAATCCCCCATCCGGAGAGATCCACACCCGAATCAAACAAGCCCAGGCCGCACCTTCCGCAATTGCCGCCGCACCCTGCACACCCGAGGCCCAGACCTTCCATCTGGTTTTCCTGCTGCTGCGTCCAGTTGATTCGCTGGACAAAGGAAGTTCCCGGCCCCAGATGGGTATGGCCTTTCCCCGGAAGATACAAGCCTACGCCTGAGTTGATTCCGTACATGGCGTCACTTCCATACCTTTCGTCGGCCGCGAAGTCTGGATGCCGACAACTTGAGAGCGTTGAAACCGATAAGCAGCGCGAACCCGGCGCACCCCGCAATTACCCAGTCGGCGGTATCCCACGAGTTGACATCCCAGTTCATCGCCCGTACCTCCGTGCTGTCAATTCGTACGCATCATGCCGCAACTGCTCTGCCGTACGTGAGTCGCTCTCAAGACTGACTTGGAACATTCTGCGCTGGATCAACTCTCGCATGCTCTCGGGAACAGGAAGCACGGCATTCGGATTCCGCTCGTGAAACGCGGCGAAGTCGTCGAAGGTCCGCTGAGGTTTCATCGGCCGTACCTCCGGGGAGAGCCTGTACCTGCGAACACCAGGCCCGCAATCGCCAACCCGCCCGCCGCCCACACGAGCCAGGAGACGCCCTCTTTGGTAGAAAACGGATTCACCGCTTCAGCGCCTTCGTAAATCGCGCCTGTCGTCCGATCCCACCATGAGCTACTGACTTCCGATGCCGCGAGCGCCTGCTGATCCCGCGCTTGCTGATCGAGCAGCGCGTCAACCGTGGCTTGAGCCTCTTCGCCCGATGCGGGAGGAACGGTCAGTACGTCACCCGTAGGTGCCCGTGGGGGAGCAATAGACTTCGGGGACATGAAGTAGCATCCGGGATTGAAGTACGCCGCGCCGCCGCGACACTGCGCCCAGTCCGAGTTGTTGATATCAACAAACACGTTGCCCATGCCCCTGAGTCCGTACATCACTTGCGACCCCACTTTTTCTTCGGGCGCTTCACCAGGCCGGAAGATTCGAGTACGGCGCGTGGCGTCAACTGCACCGGACGTTCGGGAATGTTCTCGCGGAGCACCTGCTCTACGCCGTCTTTCCCGTCCCACACGAAACCGAGCCCGAAGCGATGCGCCAGTACTCGCGCGATCCCGAGAGCGCCATTGACCGGACGGAATTCGAGAGTGTCGCTCACCGGCCCGCCTTTGCAAACAGCATGAGCGCGACGAAGGCCCCGGCCCCGATCATGATCTTGCCCGCGTTCTGATTCAGGAACGACGTGAAGCCGCGCTCGCTTTCGCCCGCGATAGGCCCAACGGATTCCCGCGGCTGCTGCCCCGCGCCCGTGTAGTAATAGAGCGCCTCGATTTCAGCTTGCAGTTGATCGAGCATGGATCCGCTCGATTCCGGTATCGGCGTATTCGGGTCCACGGGAGGCCCCATCTTTTCCATCATCCCGAGCCCTTGACGGAGCACGTACATCTACCGGCCCCCTCCCGCGCACATCCATCCGAGGCCACGGGGCCCAAGTCCGGATAGTCCCGCATTCGATTTCATCCAGGGAGCCATGACAGCCCAGTACTGAGCAGCGGTGATTTTCTGCGAACGGTCGAATCCAGGAACAGCGGCAGTGAATAGCGGCATGGGATCGGGAGCGGTGAATCCTCCGACGACGTTCATCAGGTATACATCCCACTCGTCAACACTATGAGTCCCTGACGGAGCCGCCGCTACCATTCGTGCGTACACGCCATCGAGAGTATTCGCGCCCTGAATCGCATTCGGATTCGGCGCGGGAGTAGCAGGAGCCGCCGCGTGCGAAGTCCCGATGCCAAACGCCGACAGCAGACCGGAGTTGTACGCCAGGTATCCGCCGCCTGCAATCAATCCCAGGGTTACCAGCTTGTTCGCCATTTACTTACCCCTCCCAAACGCGAAGAGTAGTGCAGCAGCGCCACCGGCCCACACGTACCAAGGAAGATCGCCCATAGAGAAGCTGCTACCACCGGGAACCTGCAGCGACGTGGATAGATCGGGAGCGCCTTGCGCGGGAGTCTGCGCACTGGGAGCCGCGCCGGTAACGGGAGACGATTTCTGCAAGTTCAGCGTGCGAATCGGCGTGGATGATGGAATGAACACCGGCGCTACCGGGTCCGCTTGCTTCCATTCCGGAACATCCACCTGCATAATGCCCCGCGTGTCTACCACGTTCCCCGAATTAAAGATATCTTTCGGGTTGTAGAATTCGGCCACCTGCGCCGCTGTTTGCGGTGTGAACGTCAGCCGGGTATCGTCTGGCACCCCGGCCCCTTGATGCGCCGCCCAGAAGTCTTCTACCGCCGCCTGCTTTGCGACGTTGTTCGATACGCACGCCGAATCCATCGGAGAGCAATTCTCGAGACCCGCTTGCGCCAGCAGGTCGTAGTAGTTCAGGACTCCGAGCCCGCGCACCCCCCGGCATCCACGCAATCCGTAGCTCATGCAAGCACCGCCCACGCAATCAGACCAGCCGCCGCGAGAGCTAGCAGCGGATTCGCCTTCAGGGTGTCGCCCGCTTGAGAGACAAACTCGCCGGCGCTCGACAACACGGCTTGCTCTTCGCTTACGACATCCGTGTCGTTCGCGATTGGATCACGGTAGGCCGCGAACCAGTTCCAGCACTGCCCGAGATCCGGTCCACCCGGCCAAGGCGATTCGCCCGTCTGCTTCCACTTGCACGCGCCTTGTTGGCGATCGGCGATGCAGTTCCGGCCGGCCGTCGACAGTCCGGGTTGAGAGCATCGCTCTACCAACCCCGCCCAAATCGCATCGAACATCCGGAGCGCCGACTGTTGATCGGTTCGCGTTCTCACCGGCAATCGAAAGTACGTATCGATATTCTGCCGCAAGAGTGGTTCGGCTTCGTTCGCCCATTGCGATGTTGCGATGCAGGCCTGTCCGCAGCCGGAATGCAGAATCGCTTCGATGCCGAACAGAACACCAGCGAATGCGGCGCCTACCAGCGGAATCGCGACGGAAGCTGAAATCCCGAGAGCGGTTGCCACCGCGGGAGCTGCCGCCGCAGTGATGACCGGCCCCGCGGCCGATCCCGTGGCACCGACGATTTGCCCCGCGTCCCCGAGTCCCGGAAGATAGTTTACTCGCGGGATCGAAGCCGGCCGCGCCCTGGTAGCGATGTACATCAGCGGCCCTTACCCATCGAACTGACCAGCAGAAGCGCCGCGGCTCCGACACCGGCAATCAGCAGCCACGAGGAACCCCCGCCGCCGATTGAACCAGGCGCGGGAGCTGCGCCGGGAGTCTGATAGATGATGTTGCCGCGGGAGTCCCGCTGGAAGGTAGTCGTCGGAGCGATGACACGCCCGCCGATCTGCGTCCACTGATTCGCCAGGTTGCCGATCAGACTTCCCCAGTTGAACCCGGTCCCCGCCGGCGCCGTAGGCGTTCCCGCCGCGGCCGGGTCCCATCCACCGTACTCGCCGACATCCGGATATAAGGTGGACAGGTCAATCGAGCCTTCCTGCCCGAGTCCCCGCAACGCGTAGTTGTGCAGGCCGTCGAAGCGCGATCCGCGATCCGCTACCGGGTTCCCGTCCTGGTCCCACACCTGACGCTTGAACACGTCGGAGCTTGGAACCTGCCAGCCGGGGTAATCGCCGTGCGAAGCATCAAGCGGCAATCGTTCCCCGTTCGGAAGCACGGCGTACACGTACACGTGCGAGAAGACATCCGGCTCGTTCGGATTCACCGCGACCGTGACGAGCTCGTACGGCACGCCAAGCACGCGCAGGAATGCGCACACGCATTCACTGAAGATCGCGCAGTCCCCTTCCGGTCGATCCATTCTCACCAGCACTTCGGGAGAGATCAAGCCTTGCAGGTGCCCCGCTTCGCCCAGGCGTTGCCGCAAGATGCTTTCGTGATGAACGAACTTCACAAACGTCTTGCACCAATACCAGGCAGCGGACGCAAGAGCGCCGGGACCGACACCGGCCAGCCCTGAGAACTGCCGCGCCGCACTTCGCGCCGTCTCTTGTACCAGCGCATCAGCCGCCGACTTCTTTACGTGAGAGCACATGATCCCGATAGTCTGCGCCGTCGCGGTATCGGGATCATTGGACGCCGTGACTCGCTCGGGCCGCTTCCAGAACTCCGGGGAGGTCACAGGAGGGGCACTGGCGACATCAGCGTCGTATAGATGCACACAGCAATCTTTACCATATCGGGCCAACTCGTTGCAAACGCGGGAGGTATATAGTGATGTATTATATATGCGAATTCAAAAGGCCACGAAAAGTACACTAAAAGTACGCTGAAAGGCCACAAAAAAGGTTGAATCACTCATGGCAAATGTCACCGAGATGCCCCAAGTAGACTCCCCCGAGGCGCAACAATCCGTTGTTGGAGCCGCGATACCAACGACATCAGCGTCCAAACCCGAGGCGAAGAAGACCGGCAGGCCGAAGAAAGGCGAGGAGCCTGATCCCGAAGTGCGGACGCGCGAATTTTTCTCCAAAGTCGCGTCCGTTCCGCGCGATGACTGGGGAAGCCGCGCATGGATGTACGTCTACATCGATGAGCCTGCCTGCGACGAGAAGCAATGGGGCAAACTCAAATACGCCAAGAAATTGAGCCTGCCGATTTTCGACCTGGAGAAGATCAAGGACTGGTACGGCAGTTGTAAAGGTTGGATTTCGCTGAATCGCAGAAAACCGGAGGGCGATTCCGAGACGCAACACGCCCCGCAGATCGGCCGCCACGAGTTCGAGATTTTCGACATTCTCTGCCCGCCGAAAATACCTAAAGCGTGCTGGACTGATGATCCGGTCAATAAGAAGTGGGCAGCGCTGCTTCCCGCCGAGCCGAAGCAGCAGAGCGAAGGGGCTACGTCTCTGCTGGACTCGATCAAGGTATACAAGGAAATCGTCTCCGATGTGAAAGGGGACATGAAGCCACCCGAGGCTGCTACTCCAACCGATCAGACCAAGAGCACCCTGGAAACAATGAAGCTCGCAAAAGAGCTCTTCGCCCCGCCCGCCGCCGCGCCCGTCGCCCCGCCCGCCGATCCTTTCACCATCGCCGCAAAGGTGATGGAGATGCGAGCCAACGATCCAATGGTAGGGATGCTCATGCAGCGTCTCGACTCAATGGATAAAGCGCTAGCTGAATCCCGCACCCGCGAATTTCAGTTGCAGAAAGAAATGCTGGAGAAAGCCGCGGCGCCCAAGGCCGAATCGAAAAGCGTCCTCGATCAAATCTTTGAACTCGCCGGGGACGACACGAAGATGGACCGAATCAAGAAAGTCGCCGGCATGTTCGGATTCGGGGAATCGGGAGGAGGCCGAGCGCCCCGGACAACTCCACTCGATGTGATGCGCGAGGTCGTCAATTCACCGTTCGGCGCACAGTTGGGACACGGAGTCTCAAACCTGCTCACCAATCTTGTAGCCCGCGCCGAAGCGCCGCAAGCAAACGGGATAGGAAACCAGCCGCAGACCTTGCACCCGGCACCGCCGAACGGGAACGGTGTCACGCATGAATCCGACCAGGCGAAAATCCAGCGGATCGCCAACACCATAACCCGCGTGATGATCGGCGAATATTTTGACCGTGAAATGGAAGGAGGAGACTTCGCCTCGTGGATGTTCGACGGGTACCCGGAAGATCTCGAGTTCATCCGGAAACTCGGCGCCGATACCATCGTCAATCTGTACCGCGACCACAACGCGCAGTTGTGGCAGCACATCACCTTCCCGAAAGATCGCGAGGCCGACTTCCGGAAGTTCATGCAGGAAGTCTGCTCGTGGACCGTACCAGTCGATGAAGACGAAGAGACGCCCGAGCCAAAGGCCGCGAGTGCAGATGGATTCGAGGAAGAGGAGAGCCACGCATGACCGCGCCGCAAACCATCGCCTACAAGACCGAATGCCTGCTCTGCCATCAGGTGCAACGGAACCCGCCGATGAACATCCCGCTCATCGGCAAGCCAGGGAAGCACGTCGAAACATACCTACAGAAGTTGCTGCTTCACGTCGGCACGAAACACACAAGCGAACTCGGGAAAGGCAAGGAACTTCTCGCGCAGTATCAGACCTTGCTCTTGCTCTCGCAATATCAGAGCGAAGACCCGAGCGTACAGCAGGTCCTCGAAGGAATCCGCGCCGACGTGTTTCAGCGGACGCGGAAGAACGTGCCGACCGATGGGGACCTCGACCAGTTGGTAGGACGGATTGAGTTCTCTACCCCGGAGGACGCAAGGAAAGCACGGGACGCCATGCAGTTCGTACGGGATCTCTGCTGCGAACTGGGAGCCGCCGCGCCGACACTCGTTACCTAGATTTTTGCTATCGTGACGCCGGGGACACCGGCCAGCATCGAGAGTATTTCCGCGTGCTGCGCCTTCAGTTCCCGGCGAACATCCTTCATGATCTGATCCCGCATCTTGTCGAACGGCAAGCCACCATACCGCCAGTACGCCTTGCGGTGATTCGGGCAGCAGAATTTAGCGTCTTTATCTTGCGCACGCTCCGGAACGAAGTTCCCCCGGCAATACTTGCATCGGCGCGGTTTTAGGTGGGCTCCTGGTGTTTTGGCAGTACGGGGCATCAACTACAGTGTGAGCCATCTACGCCTGAGTGTCTAGCCATCTATGCCTGATTCTGAGGATTGATTCGCGGGGAAAGTACCGAACGGGCGAGTTTCGCCAATCGTTGAGCCGGAAGCATACCCGCTTCTTGGAGTACGAGGTTCATTTCCGCGCCGTAGTCGATTTCACCCAACAGGCATCCAAATCTATCTGGGTGCCCGTTGAAGTTGTCTTGCTTGCAGCGGAGTACGATTGACGCGAGAGAGAAGAACTCACGCTCCCAGGTCATCGGGATTCAGATTCCTTATCGCAAAGCACAAACAGATGGCAATTCCAGTTCTGCCGACAGGCCATTAGACGGGCACGTGCAGAATCCTCACTCGTGAATAGTTCAGGTCGCATGTCCGCGTCTTCAAAATAGATCAGCCACATATTGCGCTCCCAGGTCACAATTGCCCCTGTGCTCTGTTGTCGTATAGAAGTTTCTCTGCGTTATGCCACGGTCCCGGATCGAAGGAGCGGATTTCAGTAAGCCAGCACATGAGCTTAAATGCGAGTACCCGCCGATGGGCTGCAATCTCTTCGCAGCCGCTACAGCGAACACGCCACGGCCAAGTGAAGCGCCCGCACCACCAGCAATGACACGTCAGATTCACCACTTGACCGATTTCGCCCAGGCGTCCGCGTAGTCTAGATATCCGAGTTCCCGCGCCGCCTGCGAGAGCACGAGCCAATCCGGCCAGTCCTTACCCCTACGGCCGGCGCCGGGGAACTTGGCCCGCAGTTTTTCCCATAGCTCATCGTCGCGCCGTTTCGGTTTCTTCGGAATCACTACCGCGAAATCCTGCGGAGGCCCGTACTGCTTTCGCCACTGAGCCTCTTGAGAGGGTGTGGCTCTTTGTTCTTCGCGATCCCGTTCTTCACGTAGATCCCTCGCCACATTCAACAGATCCGCATCCGTAGGGCAGAATTCACTGAGGTCTGCACACCGTCGTACGATGTCGCCGGCATCCACGGCAATCATGCCAGCCGCCCGCATCAACCCTTGTGCGAGATCCATCACGCCGTCTTCAGTCTGCGGAAAGTTCCGGGTTCGGGAAAGTTTGCTTACCAGATCGAGCGCAGTCGAGAGGTCTATCGGCATCGGGCTTTCTCCTTTGCCGCCTGAATCGCCCGCTCTGCTGGAGTCGCACGGCCGGTGCGCAGTGGCAATCCAGCCCCGTCCAATACCTTGTTGGCTTTCCACGCCTGGTAGCAATCCGCAACGATCGAGGGAACGTGCTTCGAGCTCTTGATGGGCGCCGCGGCCCGCTGGACTACGAATTTAACGAGGTAATCGTGGTCAACGTCCTGCACTGCCTCGCAAGCCTTGACCAAGGAAGATTCGTCCATCGTAAGCAAACCTACAGCCTGCTTGGACAAGAACGGGTCGAACAGTTGGCAGAGTTCGCCGGCCCGCGGGTGATTCACCCCCGCCGACTTTCGCCCTACGTTCGCCGACTCTTCCCGACACCCATGTCGCGGTGGAGAGGTTAAGTTATTGGAAACATGAGAACTCGATTTCAGATTCTCCAGTTTTTCGAGCCAACCCGCTGGTAGCGCCGACGTGACTACCAACTCCCCTGCTTGTATCACAGCCGTAATATCCAGGTCAACCGGCCCGTCAGCTTTGTACCGGAATGCCTTGACCCCGCACGACACCGGGAAGACCTTGGAGAGAGCGCCGGCCGACAGGCGGATCGGCTTCTTTCCCGTCACCCGCTGGTTACCAGGTTTCGCCTCGTCTTCGTCCGTCAGTTCGGGAGGCTCCTCCTCCGTCGCTGGCATTTCGACCACGGCAGACTTGTAATCGGGGAGTGCTTCCCAGTCCCGGTATTTGAGCCGCGCTTCTATCTGGCCTTTCGCCGGCCGCTTCACTTCGCCCAGACCGCGTTTCTCGATCGCCACGAGTTCCCGCTCTATCGTCCGCTCGTCACACCGGCAGATCTGCGCCAGGTCAGCCACGGATAGCGCCAAGGTCCATTCCGGCCGCGCTTGACCCTTCCCCGAGCCGCGGCCCGCACTCTTCGCCCACAATGTCATCAGAAGCAGCGTGCAGGAGTTCCCGCTCGTGATTCGGGGAAGATCGGCAAGGAAAGAGTGGAAGAACGGGGAGTACCCACTCTCCCGATCGTAGTCGCTGGATGCTCTCATGCGTTCTGAAGGCGAGCCCGGATCGCGCCCGTACTTGTTCAGTTTCGCGGGTTTCGCAGCCTTCGATGCAGGCTTGCGTTGTGGTTGAGGAAGAGTATTAGGAAGGGCACCCATCAGTATTCTCCATAGGACCCCTTGAAACGCAAGCAGATCCAGTGATATACTGCGGGCTGGATAGTGCGCGGTTCGGTCTTTTGGAAGGGGTCGAACCAAGTTTACAAAGGCTGCTCAGAAATGGGTGGCCTTTTTTCATGCCGCCGCTTTCAGTTTCGCGTACCGAGCGCGAATCGCCTTAAGAGCTTTCGCCCGCCGCTGTTTCGGAGTGAGTTTTGCCGCGCTCGCCCGCCCACCCATCGCGTGAGCTTCTTCGGGACCGCGCCATCCGGTTTTTGCAGGCACGGGGATAATTGTAACCCAGACCGATAACTACTCACAATGTCTATTTTTCTTCGCCCTGCCGGAATCCCGACACCCATGTCGCCATTTCCGACGCCCATGTCGCGCAACAGCGGGACGGTCCTTATATGCTTAAAACTCTTAAAAGGAAAGTAGAGGAGGTGGGGAGGGGAGAAGTTTCAATCTACAACGAAGAGGACGCCGACGTAGGAGAGACGGACCCTACCCCCGACTTCTCCGCTTCCAAATCAACGGCAACGCCCACAAAACAGCACACACCGACGGGATAACCAATACGCTCCGAATTTCTTGAAGGGAGAGCGCCACGCCGAAGGCCGGCGATTCCGACATTTCCCGATTCATGCCGCTGCCTTTCGCCCGCGCCGGCCCTTGGAAGGTGGTTCAGGAATCCCGTTCTCCAGCCGGTATTTCTTCCACCTAGAATTAACAGCCGCCCGAGCCGCCCGCTTCCGCTGCGCCGGGTTCATCTTCGCGGCCCGCGCCTTGCCACCATTCCGGCCACGTTCGGCCATGTCTATCAGGATCTTCTTTCCCATCGGCACAAGTATCGCCTGTTATACGTAGCGCGTCAAGTAGTACCCGATATCCAAAGACAGTACAAATTTCGCTTGCATTCTACCTAGCGCGGTACGTATACTTCGGACATGAACGCGAGCACACTTTTAGATCTGGCGCTGACAATCTTCGCCGCACTCTTTTTCTACCTCTGCTTTCTTGCGGCACGATTTCTGCGACGTGAGCACGCGAAGGACGCCCGTATCCGCGAATCACTGAAAGCCGCTATCCAGTCCCCCGTGATCCAGCGGGATTTCACGGTAGGCGCACAGGGAGGTCAAGATGCTTAGTCTTTCCTGCCTGCTTCTCACTTCCGCCATTCTGTTCTACATCATCAAATTCCGGGTGCATGTCCGCATTCACGTGGACTACTCCCGTCCGACTTCGCGTGTTGGAGCCACGCGGAAAGGGGATACTGCGTTCTCCTCCGAGCCGGTATCCCCTCAAGGTTCGCGCTTGACGCGAAAACCGGGGCGGCGAGCTGAGAGCATCGATGACCGTGTTTGCTCAACTGCGACGACCCGCCCCGATTCCGTAGTCTGGGGAGACATCACATCAGCCCTGGTAAATCTGGGAGCGTCGAAAGCAAAGGCCCGAGCCGCTGCGATGAAGGCCTGCCAAGAACATCCCGATGCAGACTTCAATCTGCAATTCTCAGTAGCGCTTCAGGAAGTGAGGGCCGCATGAAACGCGATCCCCGCAATATCCGGATCGTGCTGTCGCGTTCTGAATGCCGCTATCTTCTGAGCGCTCTTGGGGGATTTGAGCACCCCGACAGTCGGCGCAGCAGGCAACTCCAGAAGTTTATTTGTGAATGCCGCGATGCCCAAAGTGTTTCTGTCCAGTCCCCCGCGAAGCCTTCAGGCAAGCCGGTAAGGCGCACAGGGAGGACGGTATCGCAAACCGGCGACGAAGCAGAGCAGGCCGGCCGGGACGAGTACAAGCGCATTACGGAGGACAAATGAAGACCATTGACCAAGGAACATGGAGCAATCTGTTCGCCTACATCCTGCCAGACCTGGATTGTCGAATCCAGAATGAGACTGCCGCCGAAGCTCTCACCCGGTATCGCGCTCAGTGTCAGATCACATTAGGACGATGGATGGCAGCACGGGAAGCAGAAGCAGCGGCCCGCCAGGAAGAACAGGAATGACCGAATCTTCCCAGATCCAACCCGGCCCCATCTACCAGAAGGAAGTTCCGGTACGGGACCCAGAGTACCGCCGATTCATCAAGCGCTTGCCGTGTGTCGCCTGCTTGCGAACTTGGATGGTAGACCCGGCGCACACCGGCCCGCACGCTTTAGGCGTCAAGGGATGCGACCTGAAGACTATCCCGCTGTGCCGGAAGTGCCATCGGGAATTCGATGCGGCCCCGCAAGCATTCGCCGACAAGCACAAGTTGGATATCCCGGCGCTGATCCAGATGTTCAACTCGTTCTACCAGACGAACATCTGCGTGAAGTGTCCCCGGATGGCTTGCGCGAAACAGTGTCCGTCCAGGATTGAAAGGGCAGCATGACAGACGGTACGTTTTTCGCCTTCGCTCTCCCTTGTGAGAACTGCGGGCAACCCTGTGAGTCTCGCACTTGGGTACCAGGATTCAACTACTTCGGATGCGACGACTGTGCAGCGGAAGCCTCCATCATGATCTTTGCGGAGGACAACTGCCCGGTGCTTCATGATGCTGTTCTGAGAGCCGATTCAGTATCAAAAGTACAGAAAGCTTTCAGGGAGCATCAAGCAAGCTGCCCCAACTGCAACCCCAAAATAACTGACCTCCCTGTGCGCCGGCCTTCGGCGCCTGCTGGTGACCGGGGAACTGGGCAGGAACGAAAGGAAGCGGCATGAGCAGAATCGGCTGTGTCAGGTGTGGACGATCCCGCGAGCATTGCACCTGCCCGACGTTCGCAAGCATGGCGCTTCCCGAGGGAAAGACCTGTGCCGATTGTGTCCACTTCAAGCGTACGTGTGTATGGCTCATCAGCTATACAGGGCGCGAAACATCTTGCGACTGGTACCCGATTCGCTTCGTACCGATCCAGTCCCCCGAAAACCATCAGGAGTCCACCAAAGGCGCACAGGGAGGTCAAGACGATGGCCACTAAGTGTTCCGGGAGGATCGTCATTGACGATGAATCCCTACCCTGCAACACCCCTCCAGTCTGGATTGAAGTAGCGACCGGAGAACCCATGTGCGCGTGGCATCGGCAGCTTGCCGAACTGAACGGTAAGCGTGGATTTGCACCCGCGGGAGCAATCCTGCAACGTGGTGAAGTCGAGAGTGATATGGAGATGGAAAGACGATGACGCTGATTCACCTGAAACCGAACGAACCTCTCACCCTCTCCCTGGTAGACCCGTACGCCGACTCCTGCGAACGCTACGACAGCGAACGGCAGGTAGGCGAGTTCCGGACTACGGACGGGAGAATTCTGGCGCTACCCCGGCCCGCGGTCATCGAACTGAACGCCCTGGACCCGCAACCTGGTGAACAGATCGGCGTATGCCGGTACACCGGGAGGCAGGGGAGAATCGCGGTATGGCTGACCGCTCAGGCCGAAAACGACCGTGCCGCGGCAGAAGCGGACCCCTCAGACCTCGTGCCGGCGCTTCAGGCGTCTATCGACCAGGCGAAGAACGGGAAGCCAGCCAGCACGCCCGTAACGCCGATACGCCGCAAGCCAGCCACCAAGGAAGACGACCAGCCGAGACTATTCGACCAGCGGAAGGGGACCGGGACGGACGGCCCCGCCCCGCAACTGGCGCCCGCTGCGATCCAACGCACCGCCCCCGCCGTCAAAGGCATCCCGTACCAGGACATCTTGCGGCACATCGTCAGAACCGTAAAAGGGGTGCTGGAATCGGAGAAGTTGCAACTGGGGGACGACCCGACGCAGAAAATCATCGTCACCCTGTACATTGATGCTGCAAGAAGAACGGGAGTAGCGTACGACTTCACCAGGGGGACGGAATGAAAGCCCTCACTCTCACGCAGCCGTGGGCCACGCTGGTAGCCATCGGCGCAAAGCGGATCGAGACGCGCTCGTGGGGCACATCGTACAGAGGCCCGCTTGCAATCCATGCCGCAAAGGGATTTCCACGAGACGCCCGCGAGTTCACAAATGATCCGGTGTGCTACGAGGCCGTACGCCGCCATTTCTTGCCGGGTGGTCAGTACGCCGCCAAAGGGTATCCACTCGGAGCAGTCCTCGCAACGTGCCGACTTGTGGCCGTGAAACTCATCGTTGATTCGACCGAGGCGCTAGGCCCGTGCGCAGACGCCGCGCGGATGATGCCTCCAGATGAACCGGAACAATCGTTCGGAAACTACGCCCCAGGTCGCTACGCCTGGATTCTGGAAGACGTGCGGCAACTCCCTGAGCCGATCCTAGCAAAAGGCGCACTCGGGTTATGGGAATGGGAGGCCAATTGAAGACCTTCCCCAAGCACCAGCAGGCCCCGGCTCCGCTCACCCTTGCCGAAAAAGAGGCCGCGTACGAAGCATTCCTGCGCCTCAAGGTCCCACCGTCAAGCGAATGCGGGTTCATCATTCAGGATGACGAGATTCGCCCGCTCTTAAAGCCGCACCAGCGGGACGTGGTACGGTGGGCAATCCGTCTCGGCCGCGCCGCGATCTTTGAAGCGTTCGGACTGGGCAAGACAATTCAGCAGCTTGAAATCGCCCGCCTGATCCTGAAGCACGTTGAACTGAGCCGCAACCAGGAGGAGTTGTTCCCGTTCTGCCGGTTCCTGATCGTGGCACCCCTCGGCGTGCGCCAGGAGTTCATTCGGGACGCGGAAATGATCGGGATAGAGATCAAGTTCGTACGCCGCATCGAAGAATGCGAATCGACCGGCATCTACCTGACCAACTACGAAACCATCCGGGACGGCAAGATGGACCCGAAGCAGTTCACCGGGGTATCGCTGGACGAGGCAGGGATCCTCCGGGGTTTCGGCGGGACGAAGACCTTCCGCGAGTTCATGCGGCACTTTGAAGGCAGCGGGATCTTCCGCTTTGTGGCCACGGCCACCCCATCACCTAACGAGTACATCGAGCTGCTTGCGTACGCCGCGTTTCTTGACGTGATGGACGTAGGCCAGGCCAAGACGCGATTCTTCAAACGGGACAGCACGAAGGCCGACAAGCTGACCTTGCACCCGCACAAAGAGCGGGAATTCTGGTTATGGATGGCAACGTGGGCAATCTTCTTGCAGCGGCCGTCAGACCTCGGCTACTCCGATATCGGCTACACCCTGCCGGAAATGGAAATCCACTGGCACGAAGTCCCAAGCGACTACGAGCAGGCCGGGGAAGAGGTCAGCGGGCAAGGAAGGCTGATATCGAATTCGGCTATCGGCGTAACCCACGCGGCCCGCGAAAAACGCAACAGTCTGCCGGCGCGCATCGCCAAAATGATGGAACTCCGCGAGATTGACCCCGGCGCCCACAGGATCATCTGGCACGACCTGGAAGACGAGCGGAAGGCCATCGAGAAAGCCATACCGGCATGTGTCACGGTTTACGGCAAACAGGAGGATGAAGACAAAGCCGCAGCCCTGATCGGGTTCGCACAGGGAGAGTTTCAAGAGTTGGGCGGAAAACCAGACATGATCGGCGCCGGCGGAAACTACCAGCGGCATTGCTCATGGGCGATCTTTCTCGGGATCGGCTTCAAGTTCCACTCTTTCATCCAGGCCGTACATCGAATCCAGCGCTTTCTTCAGACCAAGACTGTCAGGCTGGACCTGATCTACACCGAGGCCGAAAAAGAGATCCGCCGAGAACTTGAACGCAAGTGGCAGCAACACAAAGACCTCGTGGAGCAGATGAGCGGGATTATCCGGGAGTACGGTCTCGCCCGTGCCGCAGTGCAGTTGGAGCTTCGCCGCCAGTTCGGAGTGCCCCGTCACGAGGCGACCGGCGAATACTTCACCCTCATCAACAACGACAGCGTGCGCGAGGCCTGGACGATGGAGCCGCAAAGCGTCCACATGATTCTGACCTCCATCCCATTCAGTACCCAATACGAGTACACGCCCTCTTACCACGACTTCGGCCACACGGATTCCAACGAGCACTTTTTCAGACAGATGGATTTCTTGACCCCGGAACTGTACCGGATCCTCAAGCCCGGTCGCGTGGCGCTAATCCATGTGAAAGACCGGATCGTCCCGGGAGGATTGACCGGACTCGGATTTCAGACCGTCTATCCATTCCACGCCGAAGCCATTCGGCATTACACTTCGCACGGGTTCGCTTACCTAGGAATGAAGACTATCGTTACCGACGTAGTACGCGAGAACAACCAGACCTATCGCCTCGGTTGGACGGAGCAGTGCAAGGACGGTTCCCGAATGGGCGTAGGAATGCCGGAATACTTGTTGCTGTTCCGGAAGCCTCCGACCGATCAGAGCAACGGGTACGCTGATGAGCCGGTCATCAAGGAGAAACCCCTGTGCGTCTGCCAAGCGCACGTGTGGGATGTGGATACCAACGGATTCGGACCCTGTACAGTTTGCGGCGCCCCGTTCGGCGACCAGGAGCCGCGCGTTGTTCCGTTCAAAACCAACCTGGGAATAAAGCCAGGGACCGGATACTCCCGTTCCCGCTGGCAGTTGGACGCGCACGGGTACATGCGATCCAGCGGCAACAGGCTGCTTTCGAGTCAGGACATGCGGATGCTGACCCACGAGAAGTTGTACAAACTCTACCGCCAGGAGTCGCTATCGAACGTGTACGACTTCGAGCAGCACGTCAGCACGGCCGAGATTCTCGAGTCCGACATGCGACTCCCGGTTACCTTCATGCTGCTGCCCCCGCAGAGTTGGCACCCGGACGTGTGGACGGACATCACGCGAATGCTCACCCTCAATGGGGCCCAACATTCCAAGGGAAAGGAAATGCACCTATGCCCGATGCAGTTCGACCTTGCCGACCGGGTAATCCGCCAATTCACAATGGAAGGCGAGACGATCTTCGATCCGTTCGGCGGGATCGGGACCGTGCCCTACCGCGCGATTCTTGCCAAGCGGAAAGCAATCGCCTGCGAACTCTCGCACGGCTACTTTCTCGATGGTGTGATGTATGCCAAGAACGCCGAAGCCAAAGTAAACCAGCCAACCCTGTTTGATCTGATCGAGCAGGAAGAAGCGGAGGCCATATCATGACGAGCCGAGAATGGGAAGTCGCGAAAGAGGCGTACGACGCTTACCATAACAACGAGCCTTCGCGAGAATTTGAAGACCTGGAACCCCGCGACAGAGAACGATGGCTGCGCGCGGCGCAGGCTGTTATCGAGGTGTTGACCAGGCTATGAGGGTAACCTTCCGCGCTACCTTCCAGGGTCGAAAGGGCAAGCTGGAAACACCCGGATTCCGTTTCCCGAACCCGCCCCTCGAACAGATCGAGATTTTCCGGCGCGTCGATTCCTGGTACGCCAAAGCCGCCTCGACAGGACACGAGATCAAGGCGCTACGTGGCGAGCCGAGCCACGGGGCAATGAAAGACGCTGTAGCAGACGCCTTCGAGAAACAAGTCACGGAATGGACGATGTACGACGCCGCCACGCACCAGCCGCTGGACGCGTCCCGAGTGGATGAAGACCCGAAAGGGAACTTCACCATACGAGACTACTTTCACGTAGGCCGGGAATATTCAACGCCCCAGGAAGCAACGGAAGCCAACAAGAAGGCCGAGAAGAACCAGAATCATTTCGAGACGGCATGCGGACAAGCAGTACACGTGCGATTGATCCGCAGCAGACGAGGACAGAATCCTCCCGACTGTCCAACGTGTAGAAAGGCATGGGAGCAAGTAGCACCAGGAGACAGACTCAAATGAAAACACCTGACCTCCCTGTGAGCCATCCCGCCACGGGAGCACCCGACCGGGGAACTGGACAGCCGCAATCCCACGCGGGCATGAAGTACCGCGCCACGCTTGACGACGGCGACACCACGCGAGAACGAGCGCTGACCATTCACTCGAACACCCTGAAGGACGTTCGCGAGTGGGCAGACCTCGTGCTGGCAAAGGCCAAAAACGGGGGAGTGGTCAACGTGTACATGACCGTTGAGCAGCATATCGAGATGATTCCGAAACCCCGAAAGGAGACACCCAAGTGAGAGGGGACGGTAAGCAGCACTCCTGCTATTGCCGATTTTGCGTACTCGCGCGGTGGAGATCGAAGAATCGTCAGCGTGCGATGAAAGGGAAACCTGACGCGCCGATGCCAGAGCTGCCGGCGAAGGTCCGTAACTGCCCATGCGCCGCATGTGCGCGGAATCGTTCGGAGGTGGCATTCGCAAAGCGCCTTCGGGATTGGCAGGCCGCATGAGACGATGGCAAAGAATAGTGCGCGAGGTGGCAGACGCCAGCGGCATCCGACCAGACACGATCTACGGAGACAGCCGTACCCCATGTGTTTGCAGGGCACGCGCGGAAGCAGCGTTTCGGATGCGCAACGAACTGCGGCTCTCGTTTCCGGAGATCGGTCGATATCTGGACCGGCACCATACTACGATTATGGCGATGATCGCAAAATTTGATCCGAACGCGATGCCGGGACATGGACCGTACGACCCCAACGTGGCGGATCTTTCAGGAGAGTGGGCAATATGAAAGTGGAGATTTACTGCGAAGGCGGTCACCTGGTAGTCGAAAGCGGGGGCCGGGGATACTCTTCATTCTCCCGGTTCTTCTGGGAGAACGTGCCGCCGTTTATTGGACACGTGAATCCCGGAGTCCGGATCGAGCGCGTTACAGTCAGTGAAAGACAAACGCCTGATAACCCTGCGCACCCTTCCGGAAGTCCCGAAGGAGCACGGGGGACTGGAGAGCAGCGGTGAGCAAAAAGACCAACGCCGAGAAGATGAAGGCCCGTGCGAAAACCAAGGCCGGCCGCATATCCCGGAAGCGCACGAGAGGCAGACGGCCAAATCCGGCAATTGCGATGCCGCTCAAGACGAAGCGCGGCAACACCCCGCTAGTCTTGAGCGACCCGATTGCGATGCACCACCTCTGCGGATTCCTGCTCCGGACAATCGAACTCACCCTCCCGCGCCAGGGTGAGGCTTATTCCGGAAAAGTGGATGCCGAATTTATGTCAGATCTTCTAGCGCCTGATCTCCCGACCACCAGCGCTAGCAAACCCGAGGAGCCAACACAATGAAAGCGTATGAACTAGAGTGCCCGTTCTGCGATATGCAACTGACCATCGATGCCGACCCGCAGCAACTCGCAGACGACAAAGGAACGCTCGTGGACTGCCCCGAATGTGAGCAGGAAATCGAGTGCGACTACGATGAAGCCTCCGGAGAACTGACCATCACGCCGGGGCAGGTCGAAGAGGAAGAAAGCGGCGTACTCCTCGGAAAGTCAGACGAAGAGGATGGATTTGAAGACGAGGACGAAGACGATGCCGAATAGCGAACAAACCAGCGCTATCCTGAACTTCGCCGCCGACCTGTTCGCGGCCAGCCCCAGGAAGACTTTCACGCAGGAGGAAGTTGTACACATCCTCCGCAAACTGCCTGATGAAGTCGAGTACCAGTTGAATCTTGCAACTGCCGCGACGACACCGGGACCAGAGCGGCGGGCATAAGTCGAATCCGCCGCTCTCCAGTCCCCCGTGAAACCCCGACCAGCCGTAGGCCGGTGCACAGGGAGGTCAATGCTGTTACTCTCACTTATATGGCAAACACACTCACCTTCGTATTCCCCTTCGGTAGCCAGCCAAGTCAAGAAGTCATGGCGGGAAGATTTGAAACTCTCGTGGTAGACGTGACGCTGGACGGCAGCGGCCCGCAGTCCATCAACCACAACATGAACGCGGCGGTAGACCCCGAAGTCCTCGTGCAACCTCGTGGTGGCGCGGACCAGGCCGTACCCGGCATTTCATTCCCCGATCCCAACACCGTCACCCTCACGCCGTCGGTGAGCGGTGGAAGTGTCCGCGTCTATATCAAACGTCTCGCCTGAGAAACGTTGTAGAATCGGGGGCATGTCACCACTACGAGCCCTGCCCCTGGTTCTGCTGCTGTTCGCCGGTGCTGCCTTCGGCCAAGGAACAGCAGTCGATTGCACCCCCGGAAGTCCCACCTACACCTTTGTTGCTGCTGCGGCCGGCGCCGCGATCTCTAACAGCAACGCCGCCACACCCTGCGTACGGTGGACCGTCAGCTACAACACCTCCGGATTCTCCGCTCTCTCCATCCAGTTCGAAACTTCCCCGGATAGTTCCAGTTGGACGGCCGTACCGAACACCATTTGCTCAAACTCCGTACAGCCGCCCTGTGTGGCCGAGGGATCAAACCCGAGCACGACGACCGGCAATCAGTATTTCAGCGTGAACGCCTATGGCCGATACGTGCGAGTGAATGTCACGAGCGTGACCGGGAGTGGCACAATCACCGTACGAGTCTTCGGCTACAAGGGCAGGGCAGGTAGCGCAGCCGCGGGCGCCGGCGCTTCAGGCCCGACAGGTCCCGCAGGTCCCACCGGCCCGACAGGTCCCACCGGCCCCACGGGTCCTACAGGGCCAGCAGGGGCGACCGGGCCGGCAGGTCCCACCGGCCCGACAGGACCAACGGGACCGACCGGACCCACCGGGCCAACGGGACCGGCCGCAAACTTCAACGGAGTGACTGTGTATTCGGGACCGACACTCGATCCCTTAACCGTCACCCTTACCGGAACAATGTTCTTTCCGATCGGCGGCGGATCGGCAGTCAGCGCCACCGAAGCGGACGTCTCGCAAAAGGTCAACGCCGCGGCGACCTGGACAAAGTTCGGAGCCACCCTGTCGGCCGCTCTCGGCATGGGAAACTCTGTAGTCTTCACCTGGCGCACGGCAGGAGCAGACCAGGCGCTAACGTGCACCATTGCCGACCCCGCCGTTACATGCTCTGATACCACGCACTCATTCTCAAATGCCGCAGGTGATTTGATGAGCGTGAAGGCCGTCTTTACTGGGACGATTGTCGTAGCGCCGGTATTCACCTTCGCCACGCAAGCAGGTGTCACCGTGGCCGGCCCGACAGGTCCGACCGGCCCGACAGGTCCCGCTGGAGGAGGGGGAGGGTTTGTCTTGGTAGAACAGCATACGGCGAGCGCGTCAGCAGCGCTAAACTTCACCTCATGCTTTACCAGCACGTACGACAACTATCAGATTCAGCTTGTGAACGTGCTGCCAGCGACCAACGGCGTGGGAATGCTGATGCAAGTATCCACGGATGGCGGCAGCAGCTACGACACTGGGACGAACTACAGCTACAATTCCGCATTCTTTTATTCCGGTGGAACCGGAACCGTCAATGGAGCGGGGGTAACCTCGTTCCAAATCAACAGCACGAACCTGAGTAACGCAGGGATCGGGTTGAGCGCATCTTTCCAAATCTTCAATCCACTCGGAGGCGCAGCATCCACCCTGATGCAGGGCATGTATACGAAACAGGACAGTGCAGCATCGACGTTTATCTCCGCATCGTGGGCCGGAATATACTCCCCCACGACGGCGGTCAATGCCTTCAGAGTGATTCCCACATCCGGAAATATTGCAAGTGGTACGGTAAGGTGCTACGGACTCGCAAAATAACGCCTTGACCTCCCTGTGCACCGTTCCTACGGTTCCTGAGGGAGCACGGGGGACTGGACAGCGATCATTCGATGACGCCATCAGGCTGTTCAATGCGGATTTGAGCAACTTCCGACCATCGAGACAATTGATAACGTTCATCACCGAGTTCAAGATCCGTAATTTTGTCGAACGCCACGTACGATCGCCAGAAATTCAACTGTTCGTCTAGGGGCAGGTCGCCGATATTCTCCAGTGCGATAGGCAACGAATCCGCCAGCAAGTCGAGAGCCCGGAAAAGAACGATTAAAATATCAGTGCGGGACGGTGGTTGTTTGTCCCAGAACGGCAACTTATGTTCCGGATTGAAGGTCATCTGTCCAGTCCCCCGTGCTCTTTCCCCAGGGTCACCGAACGGTGCACAGGGAGGTCAAGGCGTTTGCCGACCATCCCGTCTAAATCATCCGGACATGTATCTGGTACGTTGCATCCTCTGCACGCTACCAGTCTTGATCGCTCACCAGCCAAATGAACGTTCTGCAGTTCCCGCAAACGTGGACCTTCCCAGATCGAACGTAGCGACTCCAGGTTGACGTTGCCCACCGCGAGTTGATTCCGCCAGTCCACGCAGCAAACCGTTACGTCCCCGTTCGCCTTGACGACCAGTTCATAAAACGGGTACGGGCATACGAGCTTCTTCGGCTTCTCGCCTAGAGTGACCAAGGAAGATCCCCAGGTGTGCATGGCCTTGACACTGGTAGAGTCCGCGAGGAATCCCCATTGATCCACGAATTCCTGCTCGTGCCCTGATTCCGTGGTCACCAGCTCCGCGTGAATGTGCGGCTTGCCGTTCTTCCGCGCTGCTCGAAGATCGGCCACGTTTTGCAAGATTCTCAGCGGCCCGTGCCCGACGCCGGTCTGTCGGCGATATTCTTCTTCGGACGTTCCGTACACCGAGATCCGAATGTAGTCGAGCCCCGACGCCACGAGCCTTCGAGCGAGATCCGGTGTCAGCAGTGAACCATTGGTGGTCACCTCGGTACGATCCGCGAATTCCCGCGATGCTGCGATCATCAGGTGCAAGTCACGATTGAGCAGCGGTTCGCCCACGTCGTAGAATCGGAGCACCTTCAACCGGCACCAGCCGAGCATCGAGTCTGCCACGTGGCACCACGTCTCACGAGACATGCGCTCGTAGTATCCAGCCTGAGTAGCGTAATCGGAGAAAGATTCGGGACAGATCGGGCATTTGAAGTTGCAGACGTTTGTCGGCTCGACCAGCAGCGTGAACGGCGCCGGAAGCGGAATGCTTGCGGCGAGGTCGATACGTCCGTCCGGGACATCCCAGAAAGGCCCGCCGTCTTCGAGCAGTACTCGTTTCATAATCCCGCCCTCATTCTCCTGATCGTAGTCGGATCGGCCTTGAACACCCTAGCCACTTCTTTTACCGGACTCTCTTTCAGCATCTTGAGTATTGCCCTCCGCTGTTCGGCCGAGAACTTCCCCGGCCTGCCCATGTGTACCCCGTTGCGTTTCGCCAGTGCGCGGCCCTCAGAGGTACGTTCGAGAATCCGCGCCCGCTCAAATTCGGCGATCCCGGCGAATACGGTCATAATGAGTTTGCCCGCTGGACTCGTGGTATTCGCCCACGGCTCACCCAAGGAAACAAGCCCCGCGCCTGCTTTCCCGATCCGGTCCACGATTTCCAGAAGGTCGCGCGTGTTGCGGGCGAGCCGGTCCAGCTTGGTGACCACAAGCACGAGTTGGATTTCAGGCACCAGGATCACTTCGTATGGTGTCAACCCTCGCGGATCTACCCGTGTCTCAAGAGCCAGCATAGCGGCTTGCAGTTGAGGCCGCACGGCCGATTTGCCAGATTGATGCTCCCGGAAGATGTGAGAACACCCCGCCGCTTTCAACTGTTCTAACTGGACAGCTAAAGATTGATCGTCTGTGCTCACCCTTGCGTACCCGAGCTTCATTTGGGAAACCTCGTATCTATCGCTGCAAACTTTCCGAGCAGTCCATCCCGCACTTTTCGCCACTGCCTGTCTGTCCCGGCGTATCCGGCATTGGGCCGTACAGGATAGAGCATCAGAAGGCAAACCACGAGACGAATTTCAGGCTGCGTGAACTTCGTTCCAGTTGACCGCGGGCGAGTCGAGACACGAGCGTAGCCGAGTTTCATACGTGCACCCCGAGACGCCGAGCACGGCGGATCGCACGCTTGAAAACTCCAGCGTCGAATTCCGTTGGAGCATACCGCCGAAATGCGATAGCGAGACAGCGCCTGCATGTTGCCGTTGCGATCCCACCATGAGAATTGATGCCGCGAGAACCGCACAACGCACCGCGCCAGATGCCCGCAGGACCATACTCCACAATGTGACAGGTCGCGTAGCGCTTTGGAGCCGGGACACGAGCGTAGCCTAGTTTCACGCGACCTCCTGCCATGACTTCCAGTGATCTGCACAGAACGTCCCACCCGGCCCGCGCTCCTGCCGATGTAGTTCGCAGACCTGAAGTACGAGCGCCGTTCGGGGGTTCGAGCGTAGCGTGGCGTACCTGCAAACCCGCTGCCCAACCCGCACCTCGTAATATCGCGCGGGTTCCATGTCCCACACCGGCCAAGTGCATTCAACGAGGCCAGACTCGACCTCGCAAAAACGGCATTTCATGCCGCTTCTTTCATGTCGATCAACTCTTGTAGAAGTTGAATCGAGTCATCCCAAACGGGAACCGCCGCCGCCGCCTCCGCCGCCGCCTCCGCCGCCTCCGCCGCCGCC
>Ga0070705_100000139_pt1 | contig 42553 bp, 24 predicted proteins | sample KBSK5253metaG_FD_65455 | JGI IMG/M metagenome (GOLD analysis project Ga0070705, IMG submission 65455) | Corn, switchgrass and miscanthus rhizosphere microbial communities from Kellogg Biological Station, Michigan, USA - KBS K5-25-3 metaG | ecosystem: Host-associated > Plants > Roots >... | reverse complement strand
TTGGCCGCTGGATGATAAGGGTTCAAGCACCGGGGCTTCTTCGACTATCACGTGCGCGTTTGTTCCCCCTATTCCAAAGGCGCTGATTCCGGCCCTGCGCGGCAGGGCGCCCGGCTCCCAGGCGCGTGACTGCGCATTGACGTAAAACGGGCTGTTGTCAAAGTCTATATTTGGATTAGGCTCTTGAAAATGTAGACTCGGCGGCAGCGTTTTGTGATGTAGCGCAAGCGTCGTCTTTATAAAGCTGGCGATTCCGGCTGCGGCATCAAGATGTCCCAGGTTAGACTTTACAGAGCCTATGGCGCAAAAGCCTTTTGCCTCCCCGGAGCGAAAAGCTTTCGTAAGCCCCCTAATCTCGATTGGATCGCCAAGCGCTGTTCCTGTTCCGTGTGTTTCAACATACGTGATGCTCTTCGGGTCTACGCCAGCGCTGGCCAGCGCTTCGGAAATCACATCGGATTGACCATAAACACTTGGGGCTGTGAAGCTGGCTTTTGAAGAGCCATCATTGTTTGCGGCTGTGCCTCTTATAACCGAATAGATAGAGTCCCGGCTTGCCAATGCGTCTTCCAATCTCTTCAGGACAACTACCCCGACGCCGCTGCCGAAGAGAGTGCCTTGAGCCTTTGCATCAAAGGCTCTGCAATGCCCGTCCGGGCTTGTTATGCCGCCGCGCGTATGAAGGTAGCCGGTCTTTTGTGGGATATTGACTGCGACGCCACCGGCCAGCGCCATCTGGCATTCATCAATCAACAAGCTCTGACAAGCCAGATGAACGGCTACCAGCGATGTAGAGCAAGCAGTATGAATAGCATAACTGGGTCCTCTGAGATTGAGCTTGTAAGATACACGTGTCGGCAAAAAAGCCAGATCGTTTCCAAGACCGATTTCGAAGGCTCCCAGGTCTGCCGCGGCATCCTGATTGTAAAACAGGTTGAACAGGTAGGTGTTTGTGCGCGAGCCCGCGAACACTCCGATAGCCCCCTTGTAAGTTTCAGGACTGTAGCCCGCTTGTTCGAGAGCCTCCCAGGAGGATTCCAGGAATAGGCGATGCTGCGGGTCCATAACCTCCGCCTCTTTAGGCGTAAATCCAAAAAACGCAGCATCAAACATGTCTACGCCATCCAGCAAAGAGGCGGCTTTGACGTAATTAGGATCTGCCGGGTCTGCCGGGTCCACAATCGAAGGTTCCAATTCAATGTCTTTTAAGAAGGAGACTGCTTCAACCCCATCGCGCAACAAAGCCCAGAATTCATCAATATTTCTTGCGCCCGGAAAGCGACAAGACATGCCTATGACCGCTATTTCCGAACCGTCAAACGTTCTATCCATAACAATACTCCTTAGATCGACAATACCTCTTGAATCGCCAGCTCACATTTCAGAAGTCTTCTTCTCCATTAACTCTTCGATCAATTGACAAGCTCTCTCAACTCCACGCTCTGATCGGACCTTTTCGCCCAGTGCCGCTACTGCCTTACGGTGGTCAGAATTATTTATCTCATCAACAATCGCAGAGCTGAGGAGCTCTGGCGAAAGTTGTGAAAACCGAATCGGCTCGCCGGCACAACCCAGACCATGAGCAAGTCTTGCCCAGACGGGTTGATCAAAAAGGTGCGGAATACACACGCTGGGGACACCAGCTCGAATAGCCGCCGCGGTCGTGCCGGAACCTGCGTGATGCACTACACAGGATGCGCGCTGGAACAGCCAGGAATGAGGCACATAATCAACCGCGAGGATGTCGCGAGATAAGGTCTTGCGGCCCAACCCGCTGTTTCCCTTTTGGATAATGGCCCGGTGTCCCGACAATCGGATGGCTTCGACCAAAAGTTCGGTCACGGCGTCGGGATCATGATAAGGTATGCTCCCGAAAGAGATTACAACGGGTGGGGCGCCCGATTCGATAAAACTCACCAGCGCGGAATCCGGCTCCCAGTTGTCTTCGTCGAGGAAAAAATAACCCGGCATATGATAATGCGGCGGCCAGTTCTCCGGTCGCGGAACAACATGGCGGCTGATCGCGAAAAGCGTTAGATCAGGCGAGTCACCATTGCGAGTCATCGGGTCGTTCAGCGGCGGCAGTCCCAACTCTTCCCGAAACCGATTCACGTACATTGACGTTATCTCTCGAAATACCGGGGTCCCTTCTTTTCCAAGCTCCGATTCACTGCCCGTTAAATAAAACGTATGAAATGCTATAAATGGTATCCCCGTGATTTCGTGAACCATTCGCCCCACTGGCATATTTGCCATGCTCACTAAAACATCGGCTTCGCGCGTGGCGGCGCTCAATCGTTTGAATATTTCCGGCATGGCACTGGCCTGGTTTTCGCCGACTGTGTTCATATGCTCAAGCGATCTGAATTTACTTGGGTCCTGCACCATCTCAGCGAGCAGGTCTCGCTGTGGTTTCCCATTAACCGACACGGCCTCTTGAAGAGGGATGAATTCAAACCCCATCCTTTTTGATCTTGAAACATCTTTCGGCTGCATCGCAAGAGTTACGTGATGTCCCTGCTTACGCAATCGCAGGGCAAGCGCCAGAACTGGTTGAGTATTCCCTCCGGAGCCGAAACTGGTTAATATGGCCCGCATGATGATGCTTGATAAGCAGTCCTTGATCGGCCTGCTGACGGCTGAAATTTACAAGTCTGAATGTTTATGCGCGATTGCTAACGGGCAAAGGCTCGCTTGCATCACTTCTCGTAATGCTTGCCATTTGATGAACTTTATGCCGGATTCGCGCATGTAGTCACCGATATCGGTGCTCATGAAAGTCTCATAATCCGCTACGCGCTGAGGCCAGTTGTCGGTCATGGCTCTGAGTTCAGGCGTATCCTGAGCCGGATGGATCAGTATGCACGTCAGTCCCGGCAGCAGATTGTCAAACATCTTTTTCGCCTGACCGGCTCGTCCCTTTTCGGGCTGGTTGAGGGGTAATTCCGCAAAGTGGTCGAAAATCGGGAGACCCTGCTCTTCCCATTCATTGATAACCTTCTCGGACAGCAACTTGACTACATGAGGATGCCGGACCATCAGAACTGGAATCTGATGCTCGAACCCCAGCGCAACGTAGTGATTTATGAGCCGGGGATTCAGGGCCGAAAACTGGTGAGTGTCTATATGTGTGAGATCAATGCCGGCATTCCGCGCGCGTTCAACCTGGGCACGCATTTCCATGACAAAGGCCTCAGAGTCTATGTCCTTCCACAGCGATTGATCGCGGTGAAAATAGCCGTCTCCGTCAATCAAACCGGAGGCCGGATCGCAAATGGAAACGGGCCCCCAGCGATAACTCTTCGCTTCACTCGTAAGCGTCAGGTGAATACCCACATCAGCGGAAAGATTGTGGCGATACAAATCAGCAAACTCCGAGAATCCTGCGCAGGGAACCATAACCGAGCCGGAGGAAACCAGCCCCGCATCAATAAGGTTGAAGAAGGCGGGCAGCGTAGCAGAGCACAACGCAATATCATCGGCGTTGATTACAACGACACGATCAGTATTACAACATCCCAGCTTCTTCAGAACAGGATTATGGCCCACGACCTTACTCTCTTTGAGATATGCATTTCGCGCGGTTAGCTGTCAGCCGAGCTATTCAACGGTCGAAGTCAGACGTTATCTCTCTTCTCTTGAAACGCTGCCTGGATTGATATAACCGCCTGCGCGCCAGTTTTGCTTCGAGGTCTCCATTTTCAGACGAATCCGTTTTTTGCTCTCTCAATCCTACCCGCAACACGAGGTCTTCGGTTAATAGCCTTGCGTTGCGAAGCCCACACTCGGCTCGCACCTTTTCCCCTAATTCGCCTGCTATTCGGTAATATTGAGTATCATTCAGCGTTCGCGTTATTGCTCCGCCGAGGCGTTCAGCGGTAAGCTCTAAAAATGGTATGTAGGGACCTGCACAGCCAAGCCCCTGCGCCAGTTCCGCCCACAGCGGGTGATCGAATGTATGAGGGACAAAAACACTCGGAACTCCTGACCGGAACACAGATGCCGCTGTGCCCGCGCCTCCGTGATGAACAATGCAGGAGGCTCGCGAGAAGAGCCAATCGTGCGGCGCGAACTTGGCGAGGTATATGTTTGGAGGCAAGCTCTCATTAGCCAGCCCGCTCCATCCCTGTTGTATGATCGCCCGACAGCCCACCATCTTTATCGCCTTCAGCACAAGGTCGGTTAGAGCCCGCGGGTCGCCGTGTATCATGCTGCCGAAGGTTACGACGACCGGAGGCTCGCCTGCTGAAATGAATTCTTCCAGCTCAGGCTCAGTCTCCCACTTCTCATCGTCGAGAAAGATGTACCCCGGCATATGGTAATGCGGCGGCCAATCGGGCAGACGAGGCCGAACGTGGCGGCTCATATTGTATAAAACGAGTTGAGGCGAATTGGCGTCTCTGGTAAGCGGATTCTGCACAGGCGGCAAACCATAACGTTCTCGAAACGGGTTTATCAGATTTGCGCTTGCCTCTTGAAATGACGGCGCGCCTCCCCCGCCGAAGTGCGAATTCTGTATCGTGACAAACGGAATGCCTGTAAGCTCATGGATTATCGGGGACGCGGGCTGCCACGGGCCGCTGATCAATACATCCGAATTACGGCAAGCAGCGCGTAGTTCTTCAAACATCTGTGGGAGCGCAGGCATCAGCGGAGCGAACATATCGCGGATCGCATTAACACAGTCCGGCATGTCCAGCATAGCTTCATTTATTTCGTATTGTATCTTTCGCAAATCAGGCCCGACGGGGATGAATTCAAGGCCGAAATGCTCTACCCATTCTGAGAAGAAAGGCGACAAAGCAACAGCCGCTTCATGTCCATGCCTGCGCAACTCTATCGCGAGCGAGATGAATGGATAAACCGAGCCGGTCGTTCCGAAATTTGTCAATATTGCTCGCACGTCTAACCTCGTTTAAAGACTCGAGCTGGTTTCTTAATACGGCAACGGAATACGCCTTAGCTATAACATCATTCCTTTGCTGCGCGACCGCTTCTGTCGTTGAATCTGTTTTCGTCTCGCTATCCGCTCTTCTCGTTCGCTCTTTTCGTCGACCACATCAGATTCAGATTCATCCGAGCCCAACAATTCAGAGAGTGATCGTATTGTCACTCCTTCGTAAAGGCTAACCACCGAAATCTCCAGCTCCAGCTCTTTTTGCATTTGACCGATTACCTGGACAGCAAGCAGCGAATCTCCACCCAGATCAAAGAAGTTGTCCTGCATCCCAATCTGCTCTATTCCCAGCGCAGTCTGCCATATGCCGGCTATGGCCCGTTCCAGCTCATTAGACGGGGCAACATAAGGGTTCGGCATCTTTGGGCGCGGGTACAGCGAAGCGGCCTCGCGCGACTGCTTCAATTGCGTTGCTCTTTGTGATGGCGCTACATTAATCCACTGCCGGATTCTTTTTTGCAGGTCTCCTGTAGAGATCACAATTTGATCTACGCCATCCAGAGAAAGAACTCGCTCGAAGACCTCAATGCCTTCTTGGGAACTCATCGCCAGTTGAGCCAGTTCCGCATTTATCGCCGCAAGCTGTACATCTTCTCGATCGAACTTCCAAACGTCCCAGTTTACGCTTACCCACGGAATTGAGTGTGTGCGGTTATGATCCTGAGCAAAGGCGTCAACAAATAGATTTGTCGCCGCATAAGTCGCATACCCTACCCCGCCCAACACAGAAGAAAGCGAAGAATCAAGCAGGCAGAAATCGAGCGGCTCGTTCTCTAAAGCTTTCTCCAAAGCAAAAAGTGGTGTCACCTTCGATTCAAAATGCCTTTCACACTCGGAAGGCCCGGTTTCTCTAATTGTATTGAAAGCTTTCATGCCGGAGATGCCGGAAGCATAAATTACTCCATTGATCTCTCCAAAACGCTCGATTACGTTCTGCACCACTGCCTGCATCTGTTTTATGTCACTCGGCTTTACGTTAAGCAGGAGAATCTCTGCGCACTTTTCCTCCAGAGCTTGCAGTCTAATTATCTTCCGGCTCACTTCATCCTCATTATTGTGACTTGTCAGCCACGCCTGATGGTTCTCAGGAGGCAGGAAAGGCTCTTTTTCTACCAAGACCAATCTTGCTTTCACGCTCGACGCCAGGTGATGCGCAATCGCGAACCCAATACCTGTTAATCCATCTGTAATTAAATAGACTCCCTTATCGCGCAACTTTTTGTTTGCTCCGGCGTCTGCCCGCACTTTCACGGAATCATAAGTTCGCACCCATCTCTGGCCGCCCCGGTAAGCTATGAGCGTGTCAGGCGACGTTGAATCGGCCTCTGCCAGCAATTGCTCGGTCAGAATTGTTTCGCGTTGGCTCCCGGGCTCCGGCACAACGATGTCTATACATTTGCAGGTAATGCCTGAGTACTCCTGCGGCATCACGTTGCAGGCTCCGACTATAGTTGATTTTGAAGGGTTGATAATCTCTTCGCCCGTAACACTATGAAGGTTATTGGATATGACTACGATTTTGAGCGGCTCACTGACGCCCGCCTTGTCAAAGGCTCTCACCAGATTTATCAAACTGTAATACCCTCGCTCCTGTTCCTGCCTGAACCCTTCCTCTCCTCCTTCTCCTCTCTCTCCTCCTACGCTCCACAGATGTATCACCACATCCGCTGCCTTTCCTCCTCCTCCCAGTTCCTCCACCATCCGCTCATATTCCCCTCTCCTGCTTCCACTCATCACGTACTCTCTCTCTCCTACTCGCTCATACCTCTCTCCCCTCCTCACCCTTATCACCTCGTTTCCTCTCTCCTCTAACTTCCTTCTTAGCCTTTCTCCTACCCCCTCTTCATCCTCCATCACTATCCACCTTCGACTCTCTCTCTTTTCCACCTCCTCGCCTCTTCCTCTCAACACGCTCCTCTTCCACGACGGTATATAAAACCACTCTCCTATATCCGCTTTCTTGCTCAGGCTCGCTTCCCCGCCCGCTTTTGTGCTTGTCGTCTGCCCCGCTTCTATCCAGTATCTTTGTCGCTCGAACGGGTAGGCCGGTAGTCCTGTCTTTTGCCTCCTCTCGTTCGCATATAACCCCGTCCAATCTATCCGTGATCCCATCGCCCACAGCTTTCCGAGAGCCGCCAGCAACGCCGCCAAATCCGGCTGCCGGTCATACGGATGCCGCATAGATGGAATTATGCGTCGAGTGCCTGCGCCGTTTAATTGCGATCTCGCAATCGTAGTCAGACTCTGGCCGGGACCTACTTCCAACAGCACACTGCCCGAATCCTGAAAAAGCTGTTGAAGACCATCGGCAAAGCGCACGGTCTGGCGCAGATGACGCACCCAATAATCGGGACTTGTTGCCTCTTCATCTGTAACCCAGGTCCCCGTGACGTTTGATACGTAGGGAAGGGAAGGCGGCTGCAACCGCATCTTTTTCACAACGCGCGCAAACTTGTCCAGAATGGGAGTGACCATGTGCGAATGAGCGGCAACATCTATTTGTACCTTCCTGAATTCGACATCCATATCGGAAAGCAGTTCGGCCATTCGATCAATCACCTCAACCGCCCCTGAAACCACGCACTGTGACTGCCCATTTATTGCGGCGATTGAGAGGCCGTCACTCATCAGGCGCAGCACGTCACGCTCTTGAAGCGGTATGCTGAGCATTGCTCCTTTCGGCAATTGCTCGAATAACATCGCCCTGGTATGGACAAGCAACAGCGCCTCTTCCAAAGAGAAAACACCGGCCAGGCATGCGGCGGTGTATTCTCCAAGGCTGTGGCCGATCATGGCCTCAGGGCGAATGCCCCAGCTCATCCATAATCTGGCCAGCGCGTATTCCACTGCAAACAACGCGGGCAGACCAAGCGAAGTCTGCTTCATTTGCCCTGTAACTGATTCGACATCCTTCGGGTCGGGGTAAAGCCTGTCGCGGAGGTCGTAACCGAGATGCTTCATGAGGAATCTGGAACACTCATCTATGTGTTCGCGGAAGACAGGCTCCTGCTGATAAAGCCCAAGCCCCATATTGACGTATTGAGCGCCGCCGCCGGGAAACATGAAGACCAAGGGCCGGGTGCTTGGCTCTTGATAAAGTGTGAAGACCCTTTGAGGCTCCAGACTCTCAAGCGATTTCAAAGCATCTTCGTTACTGTTGCAGATCACTGCCCGGCGGTAATTGAAAACCGTTCGCCCGGTTTGCAAGGTGTAAGCAACGTCAGCCAGATTTGCGTCTTTATGCAACCTCAGATAGTCAATCAGGTTCGCGGTCGCGGCTTCCAGAGCGGTTTCAGTTTTGGCCGAAAGCACGAGCAATTGCCAGGGTCGGGATTGACTGGAAGCCTCCAGCTCCGGAGCTTCCTCAATTATGACGTGAGCATTTGTGCCGCCTATGCCGAAAGAGCTGATACCGGCTCTTCGAGGGGCGCTTCCAGACTTCCACTCCGAGAGCGTTGCGTTCACATAGAACGGGCTGTTTTCAAAATCAATCGCAGGATTGGGCTGCTCAAAGTGAAGGCTCGGCGGAAGCATCTTGTGTTGGAGCGCCAGCACTGATTTGATGAGTCCCGTAATGCCTGCGGCGGCATCCAGGTGGCCTACATTTGTCTTTACAGTTCCGAGCGCGCAGAATCCTTTGGCGTCCGTGCCAGCGCGAAAAGCTCTTGTAAGGGCCGCGACCTCGGCCGGGTCTCCGAGCGCCGTTGCCGTACCGTGTGCTTCAACGTATTGAATTGTCTCGGCCTCGACTTCCGCAACCATCTGCGCCAGCTCAATCACTTGCGCCTGCCCGTCAACACCCGGTGCTGTGTACCCAATCTTTGAGGAGCCGTCATTGTTAATCGCCGAGCCTTTGATTACCGCATGAATTTGATCTCCGCCCGCTATGGCGTCGGCAAGCCGCTTCAAAACCAAAATGCCGACGCCGCTGCCAAAGATAGTCCCATTTGCTTGCGCATCGAACGCTCGGCAGTGGCCGTCGGGCGTGTTGATTCCTTCAGGCTCGTAGTAGTATCCCGTTCTTTGCGGAACCTGTACGGAGATCCCGCCCGCCAGCGCCATATCGCACTGGTAACTGAGCAAAGCCTGAGACGCAAGGTGTACTGCCACAAGCGACGTGGAGCAAGCTGTCTGCACGTTAATGCTGGGGCCTTTCAGGTTCAGATCGTACGAGACTCTTGTGCTCAAGAAATCTTTATCATTGCCGATCATGACCTGGAAAGTATCGCGCGCGTCCAGAGGGGTTGTGAGGATATTGAATAAAAGGTAAGTGCTCAGGCTCGTTCCAGCATAAACTCCGATCAGCCCTTCGTAGCGTTGTGCGTCATAGCCCGCGTTTTCAAGGGCTTCCCATGCGCACTCGAGAAAGATGCGATGCTGCGGGTCTAACAGTTCGGCTTCTCTTGGCGAATAGCCGAAGAAAGCTCTGTCAAATTGGTCTATATTATCAAGCAAAGCTCCGGCTTTGACAAAGTTCGGATCACGCAGCATGGCCGGATCGACTCCGAAAGAGGTCATTTGTTCGTCTGTAAAAAATGATATTGCCTCTACCCCATCGCGCAGGTTCTTCCAGAACTGATCAATGTTTCCGGCTCCGGGGAACCGCCCTGCCATCCCGACAACGGCTATATCCAAACCTTTCCTTGATTCGTTAAAATCTTGTTCCTTCATTGTGGCTTATACCCTATCTCTCGTTTCTTTCCGCGCAAAAGCATCTGCCTCTGTTTTTGCGCCCGTTCATAATTGCGATGGGATGAGAGCTGCTCATTTTTTTCTTCAACCAGGTACTCGGCCAGCGAGCGTATAGTTGGATGCTCAAGAATCTTGATTAACGGCAGATCCCTTTTCAGCACATCCCGCAACTGGCTGTGCACTTGCGCCATAAGCAGCGAGTGGCCGCCAATGTCGAAGAAGTTATCATCTATCCCAACTCGATCGACCCTAAGGGTTTGCCGCCACACCGCCGCTATGGTTTCTTCAAGCACGCTTTGCGGCGGGGCATACTTCGACTCACCATTGGTGCGAACACCCTCAGGAGCAGGCAGAGATTTGCGATCAACCTTTCCATTATTCGTTTGGGGCAAGGCCTTCATTGTCACGAACGCGGACGGGACCATGTAATCGGGCAGTTTTTCCTTCAGATAGCTGCGCAGGTCATTGACTGAAAACGCCCTGCCGTTGCCCGAAACGATATAGGCCACTAATCTTTTATCGCCGGGCACATCTTCTCGCGCCGAAATCACTGTCTCTCTCACGCCCTCGAATGTCCCGATCACTGCCTCTATCTCTTCAAGCTCTATCCGATAACCGCGAATCTTTACCTGATGGTCAATACGTCCGAGGAATTCGATGTTCCCGTCCGGTAGAAAGCGCGCAAGGTCGCCGGTTCTGTAGATTCTCGCTCCCGGCTCATCATTGAACGAGTCGGGTATAAACCGTTCGGCGCTCAGGGCGGGCTGGTTGAGATAACCACGCGCAACACCGTAGCCGCCGATACACAGCTCGCCGGCTATGCCTACCGGCACAGGCATCAATTTGTCATCGAGAATATATATATCTGTGTTTGCTATAGGCTTGCCGATCGGGACCACGCTGGCGACTTCTTTTACCTCATGCGTAGCAGACCATATAGTCGTTTCTGTCGGCCCATACATATTGATCAGCTTCGCAGGCAGCTGTTCCTTGATTTGCCCGGCAATTTTCGAAGGCAACGCTTCGCCGCCGAGCATCAACGCCCTGAGCCGCTTGAGCGATTGCATCGCGGATGAGTCCAGGCTGAATATACTCATCAAGGAAGGTGTGCATTGCATGAGGGTGGCTTCGTAACGCTCGGCTTGCGCGGCTATGGAATAATTCTCAAGGTCGCTCTCTTCATTCGAACGATCTTTCAGCAACTTCAACTCATGCAGGCTTGACAGGACCGCATCGATGTCAACCCCGAAATCTATCAGGCAAGCTATCTCATCTACATCGATCTCCTTCAGCTGGTCAATCATCTGCTCGCATGTTTCCACATTCCCGAACAGCGCGCTTGTCTCAAAGTACCGATCAAATGCGTACCCCAGAAGATCACTCATATCTTTCTCGTTCATGCTTTCAAGCTTGAGCGGCAAGTCGAGGCTCTTTACCAGGTTGGAGATTAAGCCGACCGAACTTTTCAGATAATTTGTGAAGGGCACGCGAACCTTCTCTCTCACCTCTTCTCTGTCTTTGCCTATGAAGGTGTGGAGCATCAAGGTCACTTTCCCCCTGCGAGCGTCGTGTCCATGCCTGACCAGACTTTCTCGGTATAGCTCGATCTTTTCTTTAACCTCTCGGAGGCTCTGGCCGAGCAGGTGTGTTAAAACGCCCACGCCAAGCTCGCCTGCTTTGATAAAGGTTTCCGGCGCTCCAGCCGCTGTGAGCCACATGGGCAGCTCAGGCTGTATCGGATTTGGATGAATCTTTACTTCAACATCGTTACCTGCTCCGCCCCGCATAGCGACCGCTTCCCCGCGCCAGAGGCGCTGCACTGCACTTATGCCATCGATCATCTTTTCTTTGCGGTCTGAATAATTCTCAGGCAGGAAGACGAAATCATCAGCGTGCCAGCCCGAAGCGAAGGCGACACCGGCTCTGCCTCCGGACAGGTTATCAACCAGCGACCATTCTTCTGCCACCCGTATCGGGTTATGCAGCGGTAGCACGACGCTGCCTGCTCGAATATGCACCCGCTCCGTCATAGCTGCAAGAGCGGCGCTGACCACCGACGGATTCGGGTACAACCCGCCGAAAGCATGAAAATGACGTTCTGGAGTCCACACGGCAGCGAACCCGTTTCTGTCTGCGAATTTTGCCCCTTCAAACAGGAGGCGATATCGGTCACGGCCTATATTCCCGTCATCGGCTGCAAAATAAAAAAGGCTGAACTCTATCGGTTTTTCTCTCTTTGCGCGCTTCAAGCCCTGTGAGAACCCGCTCGCTACCTTCTCCGACATCAGGACAACACGGCTTCCGTTTGCCAGAGTCCAAAGAAGCTCAAGAACAGATATATCGAACGTAATATTTGTAACTGCCAGAAAGGTATCTTTACTATCGCAACCGATCTTTTCGTCCATCCCCGCGAAAAAGCTCATCACGTTTCGGTGGCTTATCATCACGCCTTTCGGTCTGCCCGTCGAACCTGACGTATAAATGATATATGCAAGATTATCGGGGATAACTCTGCTTACAGGATTTGGACGAGGCAGGCTGTCAAGGTATTCCAAATCGGAATCTATGCAAACAGTCATCGCCGCACCGCTATCTAATAGCTCAGTCCGCTTGCTGTGAGTGACAAGCACTGCCGCCCTTGCATCTTTAAACATGAAATCCAGCCGCTCTTTTGGAAAGCTGGGGTCGAGCGGCACATAAGCTCCTCCGGCTTTGAGGATGCCAAGCATACCCACGATCATTTCCACCGAGCGTTCCAGGCAAAGCGCAACAGGCACTTCCGGTCCCACACCGAGACTTTGCAGATGGCGCCCCAGCTGGTTTGCCCGGCGATTGAGTTGGCCATAGCTCACCTGCTCGCTTTCAAGCACCAGCGCGATCGCTTGCGGCTGTTTCATTGCCTGCTCCTCGAATAGCTGATGTATGCAAAGGCTTCGTTCGTAACCCCTTCTCGTATTATTCCATTCAACCAGCAGCTGTTCTTCTTCTGTTGCCGGCAACAAGGGCAGGGCTGATATGCGTTGGCCCGGATGCGCAACAATGCTCTCGAGGAGTGTGGTAAAGCGGTATACAAGTCGCTCTATGGTTTCCCGGTCGAACAGATCGGTGTTGTATTGCAAAAAAGCTCCCAACCCCTCTTCGGCTTCCGCCATCACCAACGTTAAGTCAAACTGGGCAGCTCGCTTTTCCAGCGCGATCGATTCGAACTCAAGTTCGCCCAGTTGCATCCTCGCGTCATTTTCCCCCAGCGCGAATGCCGCCAGTCCGGCTTCGTTGAGCAATTGAGTCTTCTGAAAAATGAACATCACTTGAAAAATAGGAGAGCGGCTCGCATCGCGCGCCAGATGCATTCTTTCAACAACCAAAGGGAATGGGTATTCCTGATGATCGAGCGCGCCCAGCATCGCCGTGCGCGTTCGTTTAAGCAACTCTGTGAAAACAGGATCGCCCGACAAGTCAACTCGCACAACCAGCGGATTGACGAAATATCCAACCAGTTCGGCGAATTCTGGACGGCTCCTGCCCGCGGTCAGCGTGCCTGTTACAATTTCCGGCTGGTTAGTATGGCGGTACAGCAATAGCTGAAAAGCCGCGAGTAGCGTCGTGTACAGTGTCGCTTCGGATTGTTGACTCAGCGCTTTGAGCTTTCGGGCAAGCTCTGCATTCACCTTGAATGGGTAAGACGCTCCTCGATCAGTTTGAATGGGCGGTCTGGGGCGGTCTGTTTGAAGGTTTGTTATTGGCAGTTCTCCCGCCAGTTGTTCCTCCCAGTATTTGTAGAGCTTCTCGCCTTCCGGTCCCGCAATCAGTTGCTCTTGCCATCGGACGTAATCCGCATACTGTAAGACGGTGGGGGGCAGACCTTTAAAGCCACCTTGTTTTTCGGCGACGTAACTTACCCCCATTTCATGCATCAGGATTGATAGCGACCAGAAATCAATTACTATGTGGTGAAAAACGAGCAACAAAATATGCTCGTTGGCGGAGCGCGCAAAAAGCGTGACGCGCATTAACGGCCCTTGCTCGAGAACGAAGGAGCGGTTGGCCTCTTCCAGAAGCTTTTGCTTCAAAGTCGTCTCGTTCCAATTTGAGATTTCAATCTCCCCAAAGCAGATCGCCACTTCTTCATTTATCTTTGCAAAAGGCCCATCAGGCCCGGCCGAGAAGGTTGTGCGCAAAGCAGCGTGATGCTCGACCATGGCTTCAAATATCCGGCTTAGTGCTCTGACATCGAGTGCGCCCCGTATCGTGACCGCTGCGGCAATATTGTATGCCGCGCTTTCGGGATTTAATTGGTGCAGATACCAAAGCGCCCGCTGCCCTCTTGAAAGCGGGTGCTCTTTGAGTTGTTTATTGTCCGGCGCGAAACCCCATGCCGCGACAGGCGACTGCAATTTAGCGTGAATATCCGCCACAACACGGGCGATGCTTTCGCTCCCCAGAATGCTTCCCAACGCCAGGCTGACGCCCAGCCCGGTTTCTATTCCATACGCAAGCTCAATAGCTGTTACTGAATCTATGCCGTAGCTGCTGAGTGATTGATGGACATCTATATAATGCGGCTCCACGCCGATCCTATTGGCGATTTGTGATACGAGCCAATCCTGAACATCCTCGCCGTTTTGCAAGGATGGAGTGATCGCCTCATCGCTCGCGTCTTGATTCGCTTCAACCCGCCACTCACGGACTATGGTTAGCCTCGACGACAGGTAAGCATTGCGGCAAGCGCGGCGCTGAATCTTACCGCTAGAAGTTTTTGGAATCGTTCCCGGCTTTATCAAAACGATCAGGGCGACTTGCAAGTCGTGATCTTCAGATATTGCCTGACGAATACTTTCAATAACGCTGGCTTCGTCGGCTTTCCGATGAATATCCAGTTCGTGAACTACTGCGAGTTTTTCTGCCCCCGCGATCTCAATTGCGAACGCCGCGCCGCATGCCGGCCGCAGCGCGGTATGACTGCGCTCCACAGTTTTCTCTATGTCCTGCGGATAGTGATTAAGTCCACGTATGACGATCAGGTCTTTCAGTCGCCCCGTGATAAACAGCTCTTCAGCTTCCAGAAAACCTAAATCTCCTGTACGAAGAAACGGACCTTCGCCACTGTCTGCCAGCCGACCGTTGAACGTCTGCTGTGTCTCTTCCCGGTTATCCCAGTAACCTTGAGCCACGCTGCTGCCGCATACCCATATTTCGCCTACACGATCTGGCGCGCAGGGCGTTGAAGTTTCAGGGTCAACGATTACAACTTTGTACTGCGGCAAAGCTTGACCGCAGCTTACGATTGATCTCTTTGTCTCTTCCGCGGGAGAGACTTTGACTACGCTGTTACGTTCAAGGGCTTTAGCATCTACTATGCTGACTGGCGGCGAGCAGTCTTTAGGCCCGCCTGAGACAATGAGTGTCGCTTCTGCCAGTCCATAACAGGGGAAGAAAGCGCGCCGACGGAAACCACACTCTTCAAAAGCTGAGACAAAGCGGGTGAGAGTCTCAGAACTTACAGGCTCGGCTCCATTGAAAGCCGTGTCCCAACTGCTCAAGTCCAGTTCCGCTTTTTGCTCTGCTGTAATTTTGCGAGCACATAGTTCATAAGCGAAGTTCGGGCCTCCGCTTATCGTCGCCTTGTAGCGACTGATCGCTTGCAGCCAGCGCACTGGGCGCTGCAGAAAAGCCGTCGGCGACATCAGCGCGCAGGGGAACCCTCCGAAAAGAGGCTGAAGCATGCCTCCGATCAACCCCATATCGTGATAAACAGGCAGCCAACTCACGCAGTAACTGTCGGAGGAGTACTGAAAAGCATATGACAGCAAAGCAGAGTTATGCAGCAGATTCCCGTGGCTCAGAATCACGCCTTTCGGCGTGCCTGTCGAGCCGGAGGTGTATTGAAGCATTGCAAGAGTGTCAGCTCCGATGAGCGGCTCGTGCCATTGAGCCGCTAAATCATCGCCGACGCTTTCGGTAACGAGCCATCGCAGATCTCGCAGAGACGGCGCAAGGCCGAAAGAAGAGGCGGCTCTGGATAAAATTTGCTCAGTCGTACATGCTATCGTCGCGCGCGAATCGGCAGCTATATCCTCTAATCGCCGCATGGAGCGGTTCGGCCTGGGCGGGTAGACTGGAACCGCCACCGCTCCTGCATACAAGCAACCTAGAAATGCAGTGATGTATTCCAGACCGGGTGAATATAAGAGCAAGACACGCCCATTCATTGCACCCATATTCCCAAGCGAAGCTGCGATTGCGCGCGCCCTGCGGTCGAGTTCTCTATAGGTTAGAGACACCTCTTCTCTCTCTCCGTCAATCAGAAACGTGTAGGACGTACGGTCGGGCTGATCTAGCGCCCTCCAGCGCAGAAGGGCTACCAGAGAAGAGAGATTGCTGGTCGCGCCATTCAAGCGCTCAGTGTCAAGACGCAGCGTATTACTCATTGGTTCTAAACTCAGTCGTTTTTTAAGCGCAGTAGCTTTGCCGGGACCAGGGTGAGGTAATCTATTTTTTTGGCTTAAGGATTTTTATCAAGTATTTCGATTTATTTACATCAGCCGGGGTGAAGTACGCGTCGTGATAGTCATTTGTCAGCCATAAGGCGAGCATATTTGCGTAGAACTCGCTGCCGATGACGGCGCTCTCTCCGCCCGGAATAATTTCAAAAGCTTTGAAGCCGCCGCGCTGTGCCTGGGCCACGAACCGCCATGCCGGGCCGACATCGAACAGGAATCCTTCCGTATCCCAAACTCTGAGCCTGTGATAGGCGGCGTCAACCGTGGCCTGACCGCCATCGCAACTCAGCCCTCGCAGGGACGGTAAGCTATTAGTAAACCCTGCGGCCGGAGGAATAGAATAATCAGGTTTCGCAGCGCCAAGCGTGTGGCCGAAAGACACCCTGTGTACCTTGCCCCAGCGATAATCATCCTGGTTCGTAGATCTCTTGAAAACGTTCTCTGCGTCTTCTCCCGCGAGAAAATTGAGCGCATCTTTCAAACTCTTCAGCAGGATTATGTCGCGCTCAACTTCAGCGGGCAGATTTAGATCCGGCACATCGAAGTAATTCAGCCCGGTCTCTCCGCGCCCTTTGTTTTGCGCGAAGTTTTGCAGATAGTTTACGAGAGGCGATAGCGGGAAAGTATCCGTAGGCAAAAAGCCGTTCAATCCTATGCGCTTGAGCGGCGCGTCAATGCTGTTCATGACAAGCCTGCCCCTCCATGAGATTGCAATGGTCGCAGCAATACTGTTCTTGATCTCTTCTTCCGTCGGAGGCAGTCGCTTGCCGTTTTCGTCGGACGCATCATAGCCTTCAGGAATCCCTGTGGGCGAAGTGAGATTCCAGTTACGCAATCTCCCAATGGCTTCGACGATGCCGGGGTCTTTTACAAATTGAGCCAGTTCCTGTGGAGCGGTCGGCTTTCCGGCCGCTTCAAAGGCTCGGAAGAGGTGAGGCATGAAAATTTCAAAGTCCGGCAGATAGGTATCGCCTTGCAATTCCATCATATCTTTCAAGGTTATATTGCTTCCGGCGCTCTTGTTAAGTTTCTGCTGAAGGAATCTGGTTATTCTGCCGGCGCGCAATCCCGGATCAAACCACGGCTTGATGTAATAAAGCGCTTTGCCATTCTTACGCCGGTCATTGAAGGTGTCGTTGTCGAGCGAAACGCCTATCGGATCGTTATTCGCATTGACGATATAGCCTTCGGGCGGGTTTACAACCTGTGGCATCTCGTCAAACGGTATGATCTCGTAGTGCAGCGCCTGATCAGCCGGAGGATTATCTAGTTTTATCCATTCATTCTTGTGCTCTCCGCTGCCGTCTCTGATCGCGAATGGCGGCGCGCCGTCTAATGCGCCTGCTTCCAGGTCTTCGCGAAGCGGTATTTCGCCGCTTGCGAAATAGGCTATGTTGCCATCAACGTCCGCATAGCACCAGTTCTGTGTAAGTGAATCGAGCCGTTGCAGACCGCGTTTGAAATCCTTCAGATCGCCCGCGCGCGCCCAGGACAAAAATGCCTCCAGTTCGCGGGTCGGGCCGAAGCCTATGAATTGAATGCTGATGCCGACAAGCACAGTGGAACTGAGTGTGGGAATCAAAGAAACAATCGGGCCGTTGTTTCTCCGTGGAACAAGCGCTATGCTGTCGGTCACAGTAAACCCGTCAGGTCTTTTGCCGACAGGCACGTCGGTCAAATCATCCTGCTTGTTATTAGCAGGGTTATTCATCCTATATTTTTCTGGAATAATTCTTACAGGTTCATCTTTGCCTTTATAACGCGTAGCTACCGGTACTTTGCTTTTTTCGTCAACCACTACCTGCTCTTGAAAGTAGTCGGTCACATCCATATGGCTGGAGCTCGCCCCCCAGGCTATCTTGTCATTAAAACCCAATACCACAGCGGGCATACCGGGAATGCTCACGCCGTAGACATTCATCGGCCCCTGCTTCGCCTTCGGATCAACCATTAGATGAACCGCATAAAACGTGGACGGCAACACGAGAGGCAAGTGAGGATCATTTGCTAACATTGGCAGGCCAGTTTCCGCTTTGGTTCCGCTGACTACCCACCAATTGCTTCCCAAGCCGTTTTCTTCCTTGTCAAAGTCTTCCAGATTCGACATGCATTTATTGACCGCCTGGAGCGTTTGCGGTTTGATGAAATAGTTCTTTAATCCGGCTTGCCCTGAGGGAGATTTATCTCTGGGACTCGATTCACTACCCTGCCAATGCGTGACGGTGATAGTCGAATCAAAAGGCGCTGCGCGAAAAGCATCTTTGAAGAACAGCTTCGCCCAATCATACCCGTTCTCTTTGCCGCTTTTCTGATAACCCGAAATCAATCTGGTGAAATTCAGATCATGGGTGTCAAACGAGAGTTGAAAAGCCATCTGTTTGACGATGGCGAGGCTGTCGAGGATTTCCCAGTCGGGAATGCTCGCCTTCGTTAACTCGAACCCGGCATACTCAGGCGGCAAAGGGTTATTGTTCAGCCACGCGTTTACCCCATCGGCATACGCTTGCAGAATCGCAAGCGTCTCCGGGCTGTAAAGGCTGCGCGACTGCTCGGCCCACCGGCGAAATCCGTAGCGCCGCGCGCCCAGGTCGCTGCTAAGATTCCTGTCCTTTGCGCCCGGCCCCACTAACTCAGATAAAGTGCCGTTCGCCTGCCTGCGCGCATAGTCCATCTGAAAGAATCTATCTTCGGCATGGACATACCCCATCGCGAAATACACGTCCTCGTCGCTTTTTCCCTCAATATGCGGGACTCCGAACCGATCTCTTATGATCTGCACTTCGCTTCGCAAGTTGCGCGCTTCGCTTGTCGTGTTAGCTCGTCCCTGAGGGTTCACTACAGATATGACGGGGCTGAACAAGACACACAGCAATATGGTTATCAATAATTTCTTTGTAAACACGATTGATCTCCTTATCCGGATGGAAGGTATTGCCGGTTTCGCCCGTAAGCTGTGCATTAGTGATCTAGATCATGTTGTTTTCATGTTCGGCCTTATCTGCTTAGACCAGTGCTTTCACGCCAATGCCAGGGTATTGACTCGCGATCTTCCCGTAATCGAGCCCGATGGTTCGATCTGCTATATGGTAATAGCGATCATCATGGCTTATGACGATTACTGTTTTGCCTTTGGCTCTCAGCTCAGGCAAAAGCTCGTGATAGAAAACGCCCTTGAAGTACGGGTCTTGATCGGCAGCCCATTCATCAAAGATGTATATTGAACGGTCTTCGAGATAAGCCGTGAGCAATGCAAGACGCTTGCGCTGTCCCTGAGACAATTCCAGGGTGGACAGCACACCGTTCCTAATCTGGACCTTTCGATGCAGTTGCAACCGCACCAGATACTCATACGCGCGCTCATCCAATTCCGGGCAATTCAGTCCGAGCAGCGAGTCAAACAGAAAGAAATCGGAGAACACGACAGAAAAATGCTGCCTGTATTGATCTCTGTTCTTATCCGTTAATAGCTGCCCGTCAAATCGAATTTCCCCGCTTTCTGGAACGTAAAGCCCGCATAGAAGCTTGGCGAGCGTAGTCTTTCCGCTCCCGTTTCCGCCCACCAGAAAGACCAGTTCCTGTGGCCGCAGAGTCAGGTCTATTGGGCCGAGAACAAAGTTGGAATTGTCCTGGTCATGCTGGTAGCAGTGTATGACGCCATCAAGCTCAATGCTCTGCCAGCTTGCTTTGCCAGGTTGATCAGTCGCTTCTTTTTCCGTAGCGGAGGCCGCCAGCGACAGGTCAAGCGCCTCGATTCTGTCCAGACTGATGCTTGCGCGGTCCAGCATTGGAGCAACATTTATTACGGCCGCTAAAAACCCTATCATGTATAGAATTGTAAGCGCATAACCTGCCAGGAGAGGTGTATCCACGTACCCCAGATCAGCCAATACGAACAGAAGCATTCCAATGAAAAGGAAATAGACGATCTGGCTCCAGGCCACGCTGGCGCCATGAAAGAGCATCGCGCTGATGTTATGCTGACGAAATGCTCCGGCGCTCGCTTTGAGTCCCTGCGACATGAATGCTTCACGGCGCGGGCGATGTAGTTTCATCTCCTTTATGCCTGTAGTCAGCGACCGGAAATGCTTATATAAAATGTCAATCTCATCGCGGCTGAGCTTGAAATGGCGAGAAGCTTTCATTGTCAGCAGGCGATTAATCACGATACCAAGTGCCAGAAACGCAAAGAGTATGAGAAGCAGTTTAGGAGAAAGCCAGCTCAAATAGACCAGGCAATACAAGACAACTGTTATATTAGTAACCAAAGAAGGGATCGTGGTAAGTACCGTCGAAACCTGACTTATATCCTGTTTGAGAGCGACCAGAAGGCGGTCAATGCCCACCGATTCGAGATGGCGCAAAGGGGCAGCCAGTATGCGCTCGCTCAATTCGACTCGCAAGTTGTAACAGCTCTCTTCAGTAAATCTGACCAGTATCACACGCGACGCGATTGTGCAGACTATTACGAGCAGGCAGAGTCCCGCGAATTTTAAGCCCAGAGTTCCTTTGGATTGTTGCGTGGAAGTCAACGCCTGATGGATCACCATGATGAGCGCGGCACTCGCGGCGCCGCTGACCAGACCTGCTATCATGGCTATCAACGCCGTGCCTCGGAACTGGCGGAGAGCGAATCTTAATAGTTTCATTAGTTTCATTTCAAATGGTGCGCCCTAGCCTGTTACTAAACCCTTAAATCCGGAATCATGAGACAGGATAGCTCGCGGGGTTTTCTACAGGCAGAGGTAAATACCGGTTAGGCAAGTCGTAGAGCTTCATCCAAAATCAAAATCCGCAAATATTACCCCTTGATATATTCGCCACGGGCAAGTCTTCCGAGCGAGCCGCACGGATGCCAACGAGCGTATTGTTCTCGCGTGAGCCCCTTCTGGGCCTCCAGCACCACAGTGAGCGCGCACAGAATATAGAGATTAGCCAGCACACTCGTACGCGGCGCAAGATTAAGCGGCCCGCCTTCATTATTGACGGCCGCATGTAAAAACACATCAGACGCTCCGGCGAGCGAAGAGGTTCGATCACTGGAAATACCTATGATCTTTGTGCCCATCTCGCGCAATGTATCAATGGCCAGCATCAGCTCAGCAGTCGCGCCGCTTTTTGAGACCGCAATCGTCACATCTGACCTACACACTTGGCCGGATGAGCCGTGCGTAGATTCTGTTGCGTTCAGGAAGTAAGCCGGAGTGCCTGTGCTTGACAGCAATGAGGCAATGTAGCGGGCAACGTATTCTGATTTCCCTATCCCAGTGACATGAACCCGCCCGCCACGAGCCTCGCATTCCAGTATCAGCACGGCTGCCTGCTCAATCGCTTCGATCTCGGCTCGCGTGCGCAATCCGATCAATTCGTTTACAGCCAGATCGAAGAAATTGGCTATCAAATTGCCCGGTGTAAGAAGGCTGTGAGTTACTCCTATAACCTGCCTTTTGCAATCACACAGCTCAGCCGATTGCAGGGTTAATGCATTCATAGACTCATGATTACTTTTAGTCGCCATATTCAGCTCCTCACAATTGGGCCGAAGGTTACTACGGTATTCAGCAGAGTGCGGGGATGGAGCGGCTAAGTTGAAATGCCGTGTTGCGATCCCACAGCATCTTACGAGTAGTCTGTTCTCTTGAATTAAATAAGCGTAATGGCGGCAACTACTGCACGCCGATTAAGCTATCAAAAATCCCGCTCGGCAACCCCACGGGCCCAAGCAACTGAGATGGCCTGGGCTGCCCTGCGGGCCGGTTGAAAAGCGTATCGAGGCCGGTGGCCAGCATAATTGCGGTGACGCGCGAGGGGTCTTCGCCCATGCTGCTTGCAACAAGAATCATGATGCCGGATTTTATGTCGCCGATCGTGATAGCCGGAAATTGTTCAAATAGGTCTTGCATGTCGCCCGCGTCGGAACTCGATTTCGCGTCGGCAGGTTTACTTGCATTAGCGGGCGGGCGCGGCCGCGCACTGTTGCTTCGCGTAGATTTTTGTTTGAGCGCATTTACCAGTTCCGCCGGAACACGTCGCAGCATGGACTTTTCGTTGATTGTGATTTTGACGGGTTTCTTTGTCGGGATGTCATTGATAGTAATTTCACGCGTCGCTACATCAATCGCTGTTACTGCGCCTCCGACCATTCGGAATGAGCCGGAAATTATTACTTCAGGGGTAAAGCTTAAACCGTCTGCGCTTTTCTCACCGAGGGCGCGAAGCTGATCCCCTACTTTGAGTTCCTGAAGGGAACTCGGGCGTGAGTCACTATACTCAATCGAATCCGATGCATAACGACGAATAACTGTCTTGCCGGTTATCGCGAGCGTTACAGGAGGCTGTCCCGCCGTTGAAGATGTAATCACTTTTACTTCTTTGGTTTCCTGGCTGATAGCGCTGACTCGACCGGCAATACCGCGCGTGCGCCACTCTTCGCGACTATGTTGCCGCTTTTGCGCAATCTCAGCTTTCTTCATCACCACGACCTGGCGCGCAGTCACAGACTTTTTATCGTCCGATACTTTTCCGCGCGCCATAACAACATCGCCTACTTCCACCTCTGTTAGCGAGATTTGCTGCGCGTTTTTCAACGTCTGCTCTCCGGGCTGTATTCGCAGAAAGCCTGTTTTATCATCCAGCAGCGCGGCGATTTCGCCGTCTTTGGTTCTAATAGTTATCTGGTGACCGGATGAATTGATCCTTACAACTTCGCCTAGTGCATAAGTGGGTGCGATGCCGGAAGGAGAAGTATTCTGCGTTTGCGCAGAACAAGTCATCGGTGCAGACGTAAAGGCAACAATTGGCGCGACGAGCATTGGCAGCAGAAAGGTCCTCATACTATTATCCCTCCAGCAACCTTCCTATTATTTTGCTTTCATCGTTCAAGCGAGCGATAGTAGCTCAGATTGTTCGTGAATGCGGGCCAGAAGATTCCACTCTTCCTCTTTCGCCCTGTACATCATTTCAATTATCTCCTTCAATAATTCGACGCTACCCGTGCAGAGATACCTGAAGAACTTCGACCGGAGCGAGTGGAAATTAACCGTGAGCTTATCAAAATCCTCAAAGAGTTCCAGAAGCAGCCCGCGAACCTTGTGCTCAGAGATGATGAGTTTGAAGGCCCCGGCCAGTGCTTTCTTATGCTCAAATAAAAGGTGGAAATCTTTATATTCCACAGTCCTCTTGCCTCTCAAACCATCCTGCAAGCTCGTGTCGAGGTGTGAGTACACATCAAACCCAAATTTGAGCTGGCCTCTAGCTTCAGCGTCTGCGGGAAGGAAGCTGAATAAGTAATAGGCCTTCTCAGAATCTTTTATCGAGTAGAGATAGTGATAGAGCTCTTTCAGAAACCGCTCGACACTGAACGCATACTTATGCCCTATCGCTTTGGGTTTTATCAATGTGACAAGACCTGAGTTGAGAGGATCAAAAACCTGCTTCGCGCTTGCGTAGGCTTTAGAAAAATCGTCGTAATCAAAAGTCTGCATCGAAAAGAACATATTCTGGTCATAACCTATTCCCATAAGTTTTTGCGACAGGTTATCGTAGCCATAGATCAGGGTCGGGTGAATGAAGCAATCCTTCTTATACCTCGCCTTGTTCGGAAGATAATGCTCGTCGACTTCTATCTTGAGATAACAATCGAGATTTAGCGACCGAATAATAAAATCGAGAATGTCATCCGGATCGCCCCCTAAAAACGGCTTCAGCGTGAACGCTTTCAGCCATCTGTAAGGGGTGGCAAGAAAATTGAGGGCGACAACACCGCGTTCTTCGATGTTTGAAGTATTCTCATCAACTATGAATGCGCCCGCCACATACTTGCGAATCGTATGCGTGGAATACAACTGCACATAATTCTCGTAGTACCAGGGATAGATATTGTCATTCGCAAGCAGAATGCAAAGCGGCAGCGCTTGATGGAGGTTGAAGTTGATGTCCTGCTGCAACTTGATCTTCAATTGTCGCGCTTGCGGCCTTTTATTCAAAAATCTTTCCGCGCGTAGTGTCTCTATTTCAGTTTGCATACGCAATATGAGGCGATCGAGCACACGGTCGCAGCATTAAATCATTGACACGTTCATCAACCGCGCCGACTAGAAAACAAAGCGAAGTTGTGTCTCGATTCGACGGTTCCCGGCAGAAGGATTTCCGCTGCCGGGGCCAAAAGCTCCCGCTGATGAAACTGACTGACCAAAGCGAGGGGAGCTGAGAATACCTACAGGCGTGTTCGGGTTCGTGTTATTAAGAAGATTCATCACGCGGACAGAGAAGTTGAGAGTGTAAGGCTTTTCCTCCCCTCTCGCCGGTGGACGATTTGCCGTCTGCCCGACTTGCGGAGCCGCTGCCTTAACAGGCGGCTTCCCGAATTTGAATGCCCTGTTTATGTTGAGATTGACTGAAAGATAACCTGGCCCTTCTGCAAAATTGCGCGGAATGATTCGCTGGCCCGCCTCGGGAGAGGGGTCGAAAGTGCCAAAGCGCGTTGCGATTACTCCAATTTTATTCAAGTCCGTAGCGAATGCCGGGCGCTCCAAAAATAGAGTGTCGCCGTTCGTATCGACGCCTGTAGTAATATTGAACGGGCGACCGGAGTTAATAATGACAAGCGGGTTAAGGCTGAAACCCAACGGAATCTCGAACGTGCCTCCGAAAAAGAAAACATGCCGCACGTCGAATAAAGCCCGGCCATATTCTGTTGTCAAATCATAGCTGTTGGCTGGAAAGGTTTGGATGCCGTCAGAATCGCTTTCGGCCTTGTTCAAAGTGTAATTAGCAAAGAATGCTATTTTCTTAGTGAGCTGGCTATTCACACTCAGGATGAGTTGCTTTTGATTGAGTCGCGCGCTCGATTCATACTCGAGAATATTGCCGATGCCTCCAAAAGGACGCACCCCGCTCGTGGGAACTCCCGGTATAAAGGTTCCCGGCAGCGGCGCGTTTATATTGCGAGAGCGCAACAGGTGCAGGCTGCGCGTAGCCACGAAGTTTACAGTAGCCGTCGTCCGGCGAGGCAATTGCCGCTCCACACTAAACGCGCCTTGAATAGTGTAAGGCTCGCGCAGGTTTGGAGCTATCTGTATGAGCGTCTGTAAGAAATCAGGGTCCGACGCCAGCAGCGAAATCGGAGGGACGTGCGGAAATAAATCCAGAACAGCGGGGTCTGAAACTACGAATTGTTTCTGGTTAATCCCGTTGAATCGGTTGGAAAGCACAGTGAAGCCTTCGGCGAAACGATCGTAGAAGATGCCGCCACCTCCGCGAACTACCGTGCGCGCAGGGCGATTGACTTGCGCGCCCGGAGCCCACGCAAAAGCGAGGCGTGGCGCGAAATTCAAGTGCGGCCCTATATTAGTCTGCGTCTCAAAACGCAGCCCGTAACTGAACGTAAAAGATGGCCGCAAGCGCCAGTCATCCTGGATGAAAGCGCCTACATCAACCTGACTGGTATCCGCTTCGGCATTCCCTCCCGCAATCGAAAACTGCGAAGCGCCGCCGCCCAGTTGGCGTATAGCCGCCGGCGAAAGCCCTCGCTGCTGGAAGAGCAGGGTGCGACGATACCGCTCAAGGCTTGTTACGGGAACAAGTATAAAATCGCCATTGCCATCAAGATCAGGCTCATTATTACTATTCAACCGGGGCACAAGCCCACCTTCAAATGTAAATGTTCCGCCGAAGTTATCAGGAGAAACATCTTCTATTTTTGAATAACGTAAGCGTACGCCGGTTCGGACAGTATTGCGACCGGTAACCCATGTTGTGTTGTTCTGCAACCACCAGCGAGTCTCCGGGTTCGATGACGGACCTACCGGCGGCGCACCGCTCGTGAAAGCCCCCAACACACTTATTGTTGGTAATAAATTGTTTCCGTTGTCTATTCTATTCTCGTGAATGAACTGCAATCGAAACTCCGTGACCACGCTCGAATTAACTATCGCCGTCTCCGTAAGCTGAAGGGTATGTATATTATTTGATGAGCTGTAGCCGCGCTCAGGCAGCGAGAACCCGCCGACCCCAAGATTGTCTGAGGTTGCCCGAAGAAAAGAGTAGCGGGCCAGAAGCGTGTGCTGCTGATTCAACTGATAATCAAGACGCGCATTGCCTCCTGTGCGTCGTTGTGGGACGAGCACCGCCAGTTGCAGAGGATTGATATTCAACATCGGATCAAGAATTGTGGCATTGACAATATCGTTATCATCCACTTCTCTGCGAGTGACATTCACAAAGTAGGACGCTTTTTTAGGGATGATCTTTCCCGTGAGAGTGCCGAAGTACGTTCGCAATTGATAAGGCGCTCGATTCTGAGCAAAGGGGTTGCGCGAATTAAGACTCTCGTCAGAAAAAATGACTGCAGCATCGCCGTGCAAATCCTGCGTGCCGGGCCTGGTAAAAATCTGAACCACGCCGAAACCTAACCTGTCATTTTCGGCTGAGAACGGATTCTGATTGATGCGCACCTCGCGGATATTGGCTCTGGAAGGCAGCGGCTGACCGGAGTCTGTAAAGCCGTCAACGGAGAATTGAATTCCATTGGGTCCAACGACGCCTCCCGCCATTGCTCGTAAGGCATTGGTCAGTTCATCAGGGTCTTCCGGTAGGACTTCAAGGTCGCGCCCCCTGAGGACAACTGCATTAGCATTATTCGCGATATCCGTGCTTAATGATTTACCGGTGCTTACCTCAACCTCTTGCGGCGTTATTGCAACCTGCATCTGGATATCAAGTTTCTGCTGAACTCCGGCTTTGATCTCGACATCCGTGGTCTCGTATGTTGCAAAGCCGAAGAACGTGACTGTAACTGTATACATACCCGGAGCCAGATCCGAGACAATATATTCACCTCGGCTGTTTGTCTTGGTCCTCCTCTCAAGACCGCTTGCATCCTTGACTACAACATCCGCATTTACAATCGCTCCTTTCTGCTCATCCGCGACGCGGCCTTGAATGGTTCCTCTAACCTGCCGTGCAGACAGACTGCCGCACAACAAGACGATCTGCAACGCAACAGCGAGACTGCGCGGAAAGACAGTTCCAAACAATTGCAACATAATTCCTCCTCATTCACCGTAATGAGTTTGTTAAAGGGTCAGGACAAATCGGGAAAATTCTCTATCTCTTTTGTTCAACGCTCAAGCTGCTTCCTACAGGTTATTCTACTAAAAGTTGCGACCCTGTGACATCCCCCGGAGCCGTCGATTGTTTTTCATGCTGTTTCATTTAGATAGCTCAGGTATAAGGTCTATTACCAACAAATGCGCTTGCCGGGTATCATTAAATATACTGCCCACAAAAGTAAAGTATGGCTCCATAAAACAACAATTTCAATATTTTGTGCATCAGAAAATTCTCTTCTCAAAAACGTTGACATGCACAACGTCCCGCTGCAACCCCGATATCGCTTTGAAATTGCAAAAGAGCGGTCGCGTGCTTTCATATGCGTTTTGCGTATGTCACAAGGCAACACAATGCCGGTTTCCAGTCTGCTCGATAATTTCCGTGAAAAGCTCTCGAATAAATACCGGCTCTCGTGGTTCGGGCGGCAGATGTTTGCCCATTGTAAACGCCCAGCGGTGAAGCCAGGATGGCCCCGTCTGTCCCGCATAACTATCAGGAAGAAGGTATGCAGTATCCTCCAATGCTTCCTCTATAAAGATGAATTCATAGCCTCTGCGTTTGACCATATCGACCAGTTCATCGCCATAATCGGCGTTAAGCTCGTTGACATGCAACAACAGGACTTGGCTGATCTCGCGCTCCATAAGCTCGACTGAAATATTCTCAAAGAACTCGAAACATTCTTCGATGTGTGCGAGATAAGCATCGGCGACGAGTTTCATAGTTGCTTGATTGTCGGTCAATCTGGCGTCTGCGTAGACCACGGCAAAACGCCATCCCTGATGTTTGATTGTCACTGGGCAGATTGTATAGCCGCGCTCGATTAAGAACTTATTCCAACGCTCGTTTATATTCCAGGTCCGGACCCGTATGAAGCCTTGGGTGGCGAAAATAACTTAACTTCTTTCCCCTTTCTTCGAGTGCCAGCCGAACAAGATTCTCACCACGCACGACATCATCCAAGTACTCTGCGAGCGGAGTTGATTCGGAAACAACATGGGAATAAGTATGATTACCAAGCTCAAAGCCGGCATCCAGCCACATCTCAAGATTGATAACTTCGCGAGATCAACGTAGGCGTGCATTCTCTCCTCGTTAACAAAACCGATGGCAGGAATGCTATTGTCCTTTAGAGAATTCAACACCCGAGATGTGATTTGCTGAAGCGCTTCGACTCGCGGAAGGGTTTCGTTATCGGGCGGCGTCGGCTGAATAGGAATGGCATCAAATGTGAAGACTACCTTACGATAATCTCCGTTTCGCCCGTTCCTATGTCTATCAATTTCCATAGTCGCCTACGCCGAAATCTCAAAATCATTCAAAAAATTCTTCGTAGAGCGTATCGCGGAAATGTTCTTTCAGTTGCGCATAATTCGCGACTATTTCACTAAGAGGTCTTTTAGCCTGCTTTTCCAGCAATTGTCTGGCTGGTTCTCGCGGCACATCGAGAAAATCATGGATGTCGTGCATCAGGCTTTCAAACCGCCCGCAGATGTCCGTCTCATACTCGAATTCCATAAACGGATGATCCCGAAACGACTGGCGCGCCCAAAGCTGGTAAGAAATAATTTGATTGCAGTAAAACTCCAATTCTTTAGGATCAATCTGAAGCGGTTGGACTGAACTGTGCGGCTTAGCTTCTCCCTTCCATCGCTTCCATTCCTTTGTGATCATGGCGATCTTGAATGAGACAAAGCTTTCAAACAGGTTCCTTCGCAACAGGTGAATGATCCTTATATCTCGATTATGTATGAGATAATTCCACGCCGTCTTCTCGTTCGGGTAGCGGCGGGCATGCACGTAAAACATTTTGTAGCCGACAGCCTGAATCTCTTGCCAGGGGCGTTTGTAGAACACGCCATTTCGGAGAAACTCTTCGGCGTCCTCACCTTCGATATAATATCGCTTTTCGAGCTTATCGGGCGCGTAGATACGATTCAGAGCGTGGAAAGCTCTGGACCGCTCCGCCTCTTCTATATTAAAAAGCTCGCCGAGCATTCTTACATTCGGGTGCTCGTCCAGGCTCTTTACGATGAGGGTTGAGCCGGTGCGGCCATGGCCTAACAACAGGAACTTGATCATGTAACTCTCCGTTAAACATCAATCAAGACTTCGCCATCAATCCGAATCTCGACCGGCTTTGCAAAGCAGGTCTTAAGATGGGGCCGAGGATGTGTTTAAGATCGACGGGACCGGCCACCGCGAAAGGTGTCACAGGCCTGACAGCGCCTCGTTTCCTTAAATCTCTGTTGGATTCAGCCCACGCCTTAAGATTGGACATAAGCTTTTCCCTGGCCGGAGATCGAAGCCCTGTATCGGGCGCATTCGTCAATGAGCCTGCTCGCAGGCGTCGAAAGTAGCAATAGCGCAGGACATTGACAACGCGGGCCATATACCCGACGCGCATCAATAACTCGCTGTCAGCACCGAATCGCAATGCGGTAGAGAAACCGCCCGCCCGCTGGACAAGCTTTCGCGAGATAAGAGTGGTCGGGTGTAATATCGCGTGCGCCTCTCGCTCGGCATAAGCTTCGCTAACATTCAGCGGATAACAAACCAGTTGCATCTTTGCTTCATCGGTTAAGACTCGCAACTCCTGACTACCTATAAGCTCCGCCCCTGTACGTTCCGCTTCGGTAAGTAAAATTTCAAGGCGGTCAAACGAGGACCAGTCATCTGCATCCTGAAACATGTAGGCGTCATAGCCTGTCTGATTGATTACCTCCTGCACCAAACGATACGGCCCCACATTTTCAGCCGCGGTTAGAAGAGTCACTTGAGGAAAGCTCCTGACAATTTCGACCGGCGCGTTTTCAGAGTGATCGTCAATTACCGCTAAACCATCGAGCGGGCGCGTCTGGGTCACAAGCGATTCCAGGCATTCGGCCAGCCATTGCTCGCAGCCGTAGTGAGGAACCAAAGCCAGAACGGATGAATCCCTGCCTATCGTGTAAGAATCACTGCCGGGAGATACATTGAATTCGGTCGAAGAAATTATGCGAGGAGAAGGCCACCTCACGGCTTTGCCTGCGCGCCGCGCTGCGCCTGCAATATTCAACAAAGTCCAATCCCCGGGCGCACCCAGATCATCAAGGCCAACTAACAGGTCCGTCGTAGCGAGCCAGCATCGTGTATTAACGTCGAGCGACCTTGCGCTATGCCGGGGGATAGAGAAGTCCGCTACCCACGGCATCAGAGAAGCCATGCCCAAAGGCAACACGCCCCATTGAGGCAGGCTGAACGAACCTCCGACCGAGAGGAAAGCAACTTTTGACGTCCTTACATGCCTGACCACGCGCTCGGGATGGCCCGAAGGATCATTCGTAGCCAATGATACTATACGCAAAGGGCGGAATCTTGATGCCACGACTTCTTCAACCGCTTTGCGGCGACCATCAAGACAAACGACGATTGTCTCGTACCGCTCCGCGCCGGGTGAGTAGATTACATCTTCGAGCCGTCGTGCCAGGTCAGAGCTATTGGAGTCTGCCTCTACAATGACCGTACCATCCAGACCCTCGACAGGCGGAAAGGCGAGCGCGCCCCACAGATGACCTCGATTCGCCTCAATCAGGTTTTGTGTATTGTTCTCTTCCAGAAGCGCAACCATGCGCTGGTAATCGCCCTCTTTGACATGATTAGCGGGGTGCGAAATATGGAAAGACTTCAGGTTCTCATCATACACATATTTGCATCCTGCGCGTTTTAATCGCGCTGCTAGATCAAGGTCTTCTTTGCCCCAGTAATCGAACCGCTCGTCATTTGCGCCAACAGCGGTTAACAAAGAGCGAGGCATCACGGCCAGTCCGGCGTGGTCGGCGCTAGCCACACGTTCGCGCTTACGTTCGGTCCTGTCATGCAAGGCTTCGAGCGCTCCTTGCGTTTGGCCGATCAGTTCTTCATAAGGCAAGTCAATCACTCGCCCGCGCAGGCACAGCGGTCTTTCGGACGCATCCATCTTTCCTAAAATGTATGAAAGGCTTTCCCCAGCCTGCGCGATCTCCGCGTTATTAAAAAAGACATAATCGCCGGCAGAGAGGCGGACCCCGATGTTTTTCACTTTTGACGACGCGCCATAATCCCCACCGTCCGGGCGATAATGACGAACGTAGAAAAGATTCGCGTCCGGGTACGACCTGCGCCGCTCTGCAACCACGGCACGCGCTGAACAGTCTGTCGAGTGGTCGTCAACAACGATCAACTCGTAAAGCGCAAAGTCAACCTTCTGCTGAAGAAACGTGGTCAGAGTTAGACCGAGTTCTCTCGACTGATTGAAGCAGGCTATAACAACCGAAATGCGAGGCACAATCATCCAAACTCTCGCGACCCTTTCGGTAAAAATAACTACCAAATTGGCACGGGTCGCCGCTCGTCGCGGCGGCATTACTTATAGTCCATGTCACGAATTGCTGGCTTAAAGGTATGATCCAACTCCTCAATCATATACTGTCTCATATCGGCCAGCATTTTCCTGTTCAGAGACTCGTGCTCGAAGCTATAGCTCCCTTCGTTCTCACCGTAAAGAATATAAAAATCTTTCCAGTTGTCGGAAATCCAGGTGATGCCGTATTTTTTGGGTTTGTGGTAAGGTTCGGTGCCCGGCAGAGGCACGAAATTGAAGAGGTTGTATGAATCGAACGGCATCTTCTTCAGGTTTTCCACTGACTCCTTAACAGTATCCCACGTCTCTCCGGGATAACCGACGATCAGCCCGGCGCGAACCTCGATTCCGTGGCGCTTCGCAGCAATCACGCCGTCGGTCATCTTTTGCACATTTTTGCTGGTATTCATCAGGTCCTGCATTTTTTGGCTGCCCGATTCAATGCCGCACGCGACCATTTTGCACCCGGACCACGCCAATAACTCGCAACGCTCCGGTGTCAGGTCAACGGCGCGGCAGTAAACGCGATAAGGCTTGCCATACTCGCGCAGTCGCGGCGCAAGCATTTTGAAGAAATTTCTGCTCATCAAAAAATTATCGTCAACAAAGCGTAGAGCAGATACGCCATAGCTTTCGTCCAGCTTGTATAACTCATCCATGATGTGATCGACCGGACGCAAACGTACTTTTTCCGCCAGCGCAGCCGTATAGCAATAAGTACACCTGAAGGGGCAGCCGCGACCGGATAAAATCGAGAAAGCGATGTGGCCCGCAACTACCCTGTTGTATGAATCGACATCTACCAGCGAGTAGTCATTGTGCGGCAAAGCTCCAAGGTCCGCCGGAGGTTTAGTAGCAATTACCCGAGTCGGGTAATTGCGTTCAACCAGCCGCTCAACCAACGGCGGAAAATCAATCTCGGCTTCCCCAGTCACGATGTAATCAAAATCTTCAAGCGTTTTTATCGGAAGCGCCTGCGGGTGCGGGCCTCCGACTACAATCGGAGCATCTGAGAAGACCCGTATCCTTTCCTTTATCTCAAGCGCATCGGGGTACGAGGTTGTGTAAAGACTCATGCCGTAAAGATCAGCAGCCGGGATGAGGGGCGACTCGCCACCCGCGAAATCCAGCATCTCGACTTCGTGGCCGTACTGCCGCAAAGCTGTTCCAATCATCAGCAGGCCGGTTGGCGGATCAATTCGATCATTCAATAACTCGGGCGCGGGGGGTCTTATTAAACATATTCTCATACGTTCACTTATGGCTCTGCAGGGACTGTTGTTTGAATCAAGAGTGATTTGAAAGGAGGCGATTCACAGTCGCTTCCCGTGAATGTCGCATCTATTTACGAGGCGATGGGGACATCTCTTAACTGCGATGTCTTGATCGCGCGAGCTAAGTGCTATGGCGCGTGTCGTCACCTGGGGCTACTCTCAATCTTCTGTCTCCGGCCATTGAACAAGCCCGGTCGTGGCGGCCCTGAGTTGCTCAAAGTTGAGGGTTTCAGATAACTCATTTCCTATTTGCCTCCCGAAGACCTCTTCCCCGTAAACAGCGCTAAAGATGCTGTCGCCCGGCTTCCCTCTCATAACCGCGAGATATCCGGCACAATACCGTACGTAGATAGGCTGACCGTCGTCATCATATCCCTGCCATTGTGATGGAACACCGGGGTTGATATTTTGTAACTCTACAACTTTGATCAATGAGCGGCTCCGTTTGAGTTGCTATGTTGACAGCTATTGATTCTGAGTCTTAATGCTCGCCCATTTGTCTCGGCGGCGTTGGGCGAATCGCGCACGATTTGCGGCAAGCAAATCAGGGTCGTCCCAGCCTTCCGATTCTATGTGCGGCATATGGAAGTAAAGCAGATCGTATGAGCGAATCAGTGTGAGTCCGCTGGCACAAGCCCGTTCGATGAGGTCTTGATCTTCAGGGCCTCTCCCTATGTAAGCCTCATCATATCCGCCGAGGGAGTCATATAACTGTTTCGGATAACATGGACATACGCCGAAGCGCTGCCTGTCTATCAAGTATTTCCGCAATGCGCGCGGGTTGTCTTCAGGTCCGAGCAGGCTGTTGTCCTCTATATCCATGGCGGCCAATAGCGCCTCTGAGCTTAGCAGGGGCTGTTCAGTCGATGGGGATTCCGCCAGCTGGACGCGAAAACCTGATACCAGGCAATAAGGCGAATTCAGCGCCAGTTTCAGATGAAGTTGCAGCACCCCCTCGGCAGGCAGGAGGTCGACATCGAAGGGGATCAGGTATTCTCCTTTTGCTATTGCCGCGGCGCCGTTAAGCAACAACGACTTGTGAAACAGATTCGACATCGGGATATGTCTGAACTGCACCCAGTCATACTGCGAAGCAATCGCTCGCCCATTCTCCTCTGCGTCGCCTTCGACCACCACGACCTCAAAGTCAGTAAACTCTTGCTCTTTGCGAATTCGCTCCAGCCATAGAAGTTGCACCTTCAGATGAGCTTGCCTATATTTCCCACGATATGCCGTAATTAACGAAAGTTTCTGCGAGACATTAGCATTGCCATTCATTCGTCAGTTTTCTTGCCTTCTCTAGAATTACTGCCCGACAATCTTTACGATTCGAGAACAATTCGCTCAGGGAGTCCCGGCTCGATAGGCTTTCTGATGATGAAGGGCGGTATGACCAGAGCGTGCAAATCTGTTGACTTGAAACAAGCCAGAGCCTCGGCCGGCGTCTCTACAATGGGTTCTCCCTGACCGTTAAAAGAAGTGTTCAAAAGCACGCCTACTCTCGTCTTCTTCTCGAATGCGTCTATTAAAGCATATAAGAAAGGATTCTCCCTTTTGCTCACGGTCTGAAGCCGCGCAGAGCCGTCAACATGCGTTACGGCCGGAATTACCGCGCGATATTCGGGCCGAACATTTACCGCGAACTGCATGAAGGGGACCGGGCGATCAACTTCAAAGAATACGGGCGCGGCTCCTTCGAGCGCTACAGAGCGAGAGGCCGAAAGAGTTCCCTGCCCTTGACGTACTTGTTTATCCAGTCCTTCATGGCAGGGTGTCTGGGGTCCGCAAGAATGCTCCTATTACCCAGAGCGCGCGGCCCAAGCTCGCTACGCCCATAATAAAGGGCGATTATCCGCCCGCTGATTAACAACTCGACGATGCTATCAAAAAGATATTCGGATTGTTCTAAAGTAATCTCTCCATCTTTTGTCAGGAGTTCTACGAGACGGCTGAGATCAGGCTCTGGCGCAAGGAAATCATCAAACCTGCGGAAGTCGTACTGCGTGTCCAGGATCTCTATCTGTCCATATATCGCGCAGCCCATCGCTGTCCCGCCATCGTGCGGCGAGGGCGGGACAAAAACATCTTTGAATGAGGAGTCGCGCAATAACTTCCCGTTTGAAACACAATTCAGCGCAGTCCCTCCGGTCAGACACAAGACCTCGGCGCGGGTTTTCTTGTGAAGCCATTCGGCCAAAGCTGACTGCGCCTGCTCAAAGCAAAACTGCCCGGCGGCAGCCAGATCGGCGCAGTCCTCAAATGTTCCGGCACCGTCTTTGAAATATTGAAAGCGCCGGTTGTCCTGGAAGATCTCAAGCCACTCATTCGGAATAAAAACATTTCCATCCTCAACCGACAGCTTTGGCAGGCGCAACGCATGAGGATTTCCATAAGGCGTCCAGCCCAATGACTTTTCCTTCCATCCCGCGCCCTGTAAATATCACGTGAGTCAAGTAATTGTAGAAAGCGCCAAGCCCGACGGGCCGCTTTCTGTCATTGTCCCAAAGCTGTTTGCCGATGCATTGAATCTCTCTATCCTTACAGTAATAGAACGAGCCGACTTCGACCGCGTGCGACTGGCATGTGGATTCTCCCGGCCACGATTCGGTGACGTCTTTGGCGCGGCTGCCCCGAAAATCCACTACCAACACGGCCGCCTCTTTATACGGGGAGACGAAGAAAGTGCTGTAGACATGCGCCAGATGATGAGAAAGGCTGACAATGCGCTGGTCGCCGCGAAAATTCAAAACCTCGCGGAGTTCATCGTGGTATTGTTCGATCTTTTTGGCTTCAGGAACAGATGAATAACACTCGACCACCAAGTCAACAGGTTCCCGCAGGTAAGGGATGCGCTTCATATATATGTCTCTGACGTCGCCCAGTTTTCCCCAGTGATGCTTCCTTCTGGTGTAACGCTCTTTTTGTACGCTCAGGATAAGAGGCGGCTCCCCAATGAGACATATACTACTATCGGCGGCCGCGATTGATCCCAAGAACTACTGATGCATCGTCATGCTTCATATACGTAAGTGGGGATGTTTGAGAATTGATGTTAAACGCTTACAGGAATGGCTAGGCGTCACAGTTCATGGCCGGGTCTCTATTCAAAAGCCATTTCAAGAAAAATGACGACTTGCCGTCATGTGCGATCATCAGAAACATCGAGCGCACACACCAGTTGATCCATTTGCGCGGCACGGAGCGGTACATTGTTCGCCGCAGCGTGTCGCGTTTGAAGAATGTCGTCATTACTGCCATGAACAGTATGTTGCCAATGATGTTCCACGCGTTAATCTTGAAGCCTTCTTCAAAGCGATTATGATTGTGATTCGGTATGGGTCGGCGCAACACCTTTTGGACAAACCAGAGGCGAACCTTAAGCGAGTGCTTCTTATATCGCATTGGCTTTTCCTGGCTCCGGATGAAGGTTTCGGTATCGACTTCCTCCAGGTAAAGCGCGCCATCAGCCTGCGCTCGTTCGATCATCGGTATCACGGCAGAGTTTCTCACAGCCATGACAGACCAGCCCTCATCCTTACGCGATGTCAGTTCCTTCAGCCATGCATCTCCCAGCGTGATGTCCGCGGTTTCGTTCATCAGATCTGCACAGATCATACAGCGATGGTTGGTGGTCAAGGGGAGCCGCGCCAGAAAGTTGTAGATGACTGTGCTCTTATCAATTTCAGGCGCTTGAATCCGAACACTGCCGGGCCACTTTCCATTGCGGTAGTCAATCCGCTTGATCTGGTATAAATCCTTGACGCCCCATTCCTGCGCCTGATCTACAGTAGCTTTAAACCCTGAGCAGTAACCGCAGATGATTCCTACGCGTAGCACGATGGATTTACGCAGGAGTCGGATGCGACGCTCCATCAATCTCAAAGCCCGCATGTGACATCCAAGCAGCACCACGGCATACTTTTCATTTTTGTTCATCAGTTTCCTGAAGAGCTTCCCTATCGGCATGGGGTAATATTTCGATCCCCAGGCATCCTCAATCTCCTTACGAGTGCGCGCGATCATTATGTCGTGCTCGAGCGGATGGCTATTGTTCGGTCCGACTAGAAGCACGCCGTCAATTTCGCCCTTTTCCAGCAGGTAAACCAGCAGCCCCGTAATGATCCCGCCGGAAGTCCCTCGCGAGCGAATGCCGTAGTCGTTTGAGTACCCAATCCAGGTTTTGACAACTGATCCTGCGCACCATTCGTCGTAGTTTTTCTCGACAATGGGATCAATCTTCCATAAAGAACTGTCTTCATGGACGCCGGAACATATCTCGACGCACAAGCTCTTACAGCGCTTCACGCATGGTTCTGCGGAAGTTACTTTTGGGAAAAAACGCCAGTGCTCATCGCGCTCAATTTCGATGACCTCGTGCGGACACATGGCGACGCACGCGCCGCATTGCGTACACAAGTCATTTCTGACAACCGAATCAATGTTAAGCCAGTCAGGATTAATATTGCACTCCACAGGTTACACCCCTATGATCGTCTTACCGTAGACAAAGCATACTTCGCCGAGCCTGTAATAATCTTTAAATCGCGCTTCGGGCTCAAACCCTGCTGCCTGCGCCTGTAATATGGCTTCCTGTTCAAGCTCGCTTAGAAAGATTACAAACTTGGCCGTCCCGGCACGCAACTTTACGGCGACAGCCGTCAGCATGTTGAAAAGGTTTGAAAGATACTCGAACGGCTGACCCGCGGCAATCAACGGATGTCGAATCTTCCAGAGCGTATGCTCGCACCCGCTCCCTACGCCGTATACGCTCAAGTGCGCAGCCGCGATCACCCGATCTGAGTATTGAAGGGCATATAAACCATCGCCTTCATGTCGGGCTTGATTCGCCAGCTTGTGGACGTAGTTTTCCGCGTCGGGGCTACCCAGAATACTATGAGGGTATGGATAGGACACGGCGAGCCTGACGACATCAGCGATGATGCGATCATCAACTCGGCTGAGAATCATATCGTGCGGTCTTTGGCTTAAGGCTACGGCGTAAGATTCGCCGGATCTCTTCGTTTGCATAAACTTCTCCTACACAGCGAAGCGCAAGAAACATTCGCCTTCCTTGCCCGCTTTCTTAAGACGCTGGTTTGAGATAAATGGCTCGGTGAGAGCTCAAATGACCGAATCGAAGATGGATAAACATTACGGCCTGTAACAACGGTCGCATTTCGCGCAGACCGGATAAGCCTCCAAACGATTCTCGATGTGATGCTGGATGAACGTGGCGTATTCAGGGCCGAAGAAAATCTCTTCCACACTTTGAGTGCGGAGATTCCCAAGCCTCACTTCCGCATTGAAATCAAAGCAACACGGAATTACAAACAGGTCCCAGGTGATTTGAAGAACACGGCGGCGGTATCCCCAGACAACCGAACAGGGTATGTCACTGCCAGGAGTATTATAATCTCGACCGTTTCCGTAATTATGCAAGTCGCGCTCTCGAAAAATAGTCACGCCCAGTTGATCCAGCCAGTCCTGAAATACTTCAATGCGCTTGGCGCTGGCTCCCGGCTGTTTCACTGTGTCATGTTTCGGGAAGGCGCGGACGACCACGTTCAGCTTACCTTGCGAATTACGCTGAGCGGCGCAAAGCCGAGTCAGATTTTCGCGGGCCAAATCATAGCGATTACTGCCATGCGCCAGCGAGTATGATGCTTCATCGAATCCGTAAAAGCTGACCTCGACATGCCTGAGCCCCGCATCAACGAGTTGCTGAAAATAATCGGGCTGGACCTTAACACCCAGCGTTGAATAAAACCGCGGCCCTGCTTTAGGCCAACGCGAGATGATAAGTTTGACTCTGTCCAGCAAAAGCCTATCTAACAGCGGCTCGCCGAAGCCGTGGAGATCAACAAGCCCTTCATGGTCGCCAACCTGATCCAGAATCAAGACCAAATCCTCGAGCGTCATCACGCCTTGCTGGCGAGTCATCTCTTCTCGCGGACAGAAAAAGCAGCGATAACCGCATCTATTGGTATTCTCTATACGAATTTCTGAAAAGCGCAGGTTATGAGGCACAACCTCATAGTTGTTTGTTTTGATTGCTACTTCCATTCTACCCACCGTTGACCAAACAGTCTTATTCAGAGGCTCGAACAGTTGAAATCACGACGAGACTCAAAGGATCCACGTCAAATTCGCTTCTTAATCAGAAATTGCAATGGCAGCGGCAGGGCGATCCAACACTTCGCGGCACCAGAGTTCGAGCATCATCAGGAGCCAGGGTTTGGTCCAATCCATTATCCTATTCAGGCGATGTTGCAAGAAGTCTTTTTTAACACTCAATACCTCTTTTAGGTCTAAGAACCCTCGCTTGCGCGCCTGATGCTCGGAAAGGGTTTCGTGAAGGACATCCTTTAAGGGGCCTCTTAACCAAGCTTCCTGTGGTAAAAGAAAGCCCCTTTTAGGTTTAAGGTCAAAGCCTTTGGGCAGCAAAGGCCGACCGGCGTCAATCAGTATTCGCTTGGCTCCCGTTTCCTTATAAGTCTGCCCGGCGTTCGCCAGACCTGTAGAGTCTCCGTGCAGTTTTGCGCTATCCGGTATAGAAAGAGCGGTGTCGGCAACCATGCAATCAAGATAAGGCACTCTGACTTCGAGTGAATGAGCCATTGAAACGGCATCCAGATCCCTGAGAAGCTGATTCGTCATGTAGCCGCGCAAAGTAAGCCCCGTCACGCGTTCGATTGCAGAACTATTCGGCAGTTCGTCGAACGCTCCGTAATCAAATTCAGGTGACCGCCCAGCCTGTGCCGACTCTCTTAACTCTGTGTGAAGCAGGTTGGCTGCTTTTACGGGGCCAAAACTGTAGTTGATAAATTTGTCATAGCCTGTCAGAAACCCTGCGCTGTGCCTCGCCTTCCACAAAAATCTTCCCTTGTTGGCCAGAGCCAACCGATCAAAAGCTGGCTGTTTTGCAATTTGGGCCAGCACAGTTTTAAGCAGGGTACTCAAGGGCGTCCGGCGCTCGTTCACCTGCCTCAGCAGCATCTGTCTAAACCAGAAGTAACCTGCGAAGAGTTCGTCCGCGCCTAATCCACTAAGAACGACTTTGACCGCCCGCCGGGCCGCCCTTGAAACAAAGTAGGAATTCACACCGTCTGCCGATGGCTGGTCCAAACTGAAAGCGATGCGCCCAATATGATCTCGCACATCAGTCCCGCGAACGGTTACAGAAGTGTGATCCGTGTTCAGAAACTCGGCTATCAGCTTTGCGTCAGGGCTCTCGTCGTACGTCCCTTCCTCTTGAAACCCGAGAGAAAAGGTCTTCACTCGTTGCCCGGTCATCCTGGACATGAGAGCGATCAGTAATGAAGAGTCAATACCTCCACTTAAGAACGCGCCCACAGGGGCATCGCTGACCAGATGTACTTGCACAGATTCTTTAAGCACATGAGTTATCTCTGAAACCATCTCTTCGTATGGCCGCGCTCGCAGGTGCGGCCTGCGGTCAATATCAAGCGACCAATATCGCTCAATGTACTGGCGAGAATGTTCCACGATCATGCGATGAGCAGGCATTAACATTTTTACGCCCGCCAACATCGTTCTCGGTTGTGCGACCGATCCATATGTCAGAAGTAATCGGAGCGCCACAGTGTCAATAGCGCCTTTCACAAGGCCGCTAGCCAGAAGGGCTTTAAGCTCAGAGGCAAAAACTAGGCGATTGCCGACTCGCGCATAGAGAAGCGGTTTAATACCGAACGGGTCGCGAGCCAGTAGCAATCTCTCGTGTCCAGGTCCCTTACGCCTGTCGTAAACTGCCAGCGCAAACATTCCGCGAAGTCTTAACAGGAAGTCGTCCCCGTAATGCTCATACATCCGCATAACAACTTCAGTATCGGAACAGGATGAAAACTCGTATCCGCGATTTTCGAGCAGGCGGCGTTCATGCTGAAAGTTGTAAACTTCGCCGTTGTAAACAATCCAGATCAACTTGTCCTGAGTGCACATCGGCTGATGCCCCTCGGAACTGAGATCAAGTATAGACAGGCGTGTGATTCCTAAAACCACCTGTGAGTCATGATACAAGCCGTTATCGTCTGGACCGCGATGATTCATGGTTGCAATCATCGCTTTCACAGCCTCAATGTCTCGCGCTCCCCAGATTCCACTAATGCCGCACATTGCCCGTGTTAACCTCTTAACTACAGATTTATCCGGTCAGGATATCTCATCTATTTCTTATAGGTTTATTTGCGAATGGTCTGTGTAGATTATTCAGGCCAGGAAAAACAAGTCTGTCGTTCAGGGAAAGACCGTCATTAGATACACCTACTCCATAGATACACCTACTCCATATAGGATGCCCGTAGTGGGAAGCTGACTCACAGCGGTAATGAGATGTCAGGGTCTCTGGCAATGCGGGTTGAGACTCTTTACGGAGGAGATCGTAAGCTTTTATACAGAAGGCGCGGAGAAATATTGTATTGCCAAGTGACTGAACAATTGAGTAGACTCCACATACGCAACCTCCTAACACGTGGTTGTCGTATGGCAAGATTAGGCTGACTTGTAAGGGAGGCTTATCTTGCCATAGTCTTTTTAAGCTCAAGAGATAATCAGTGTTTTGAGGGTCGCGGAGTTTAACGTTCCTGATCCAAGAACATGGCTTTCAGAGAACTTTCAGGACGCTAAATGAGATTAGCCAGGGTGGTATTCTTAGATTGGACCTCGGAGAACTCTGCGATCCCAACGTATTAGTTATCGTTCGTCCATATTTCCTCCAACTAGTTCTCATAGTTATCAAGAAAGTTAAGACGTGTGAGGATCTCAAGAGGCACAACAATCGACTTTACAACAATCGAGGGTAAGTAACTGGTTAACCCTACTCCCTTGCCCGATAGATCATTGCGCGGTAACGGGAATAATCAATCATTCGTTGAGAACTACTACTGACACTGTTGCGAAATTCAACAGCTCAGTCTAGTCTATGCCCAACACTAGCGCCCAGAATGAATTTAACCTCACAGAGGTTAATTCATCACGAAAGAAATTGTCAAGGATATTTTACTTACATTGTTTCAAATGTGACGAAGCGGCCTTTTTGCGCCTCGGGGATCACCCAAAAGCGGCCATTCATGATCACCTCAAAACCGGTCATACAGAAGTAGTCCGTCAGGGACGTTGACGCCGACCAGAGTCTAAATAGCCTCCGTTGGTATGAGCAACGTTTTAAGCGACGAGAAATGCCAACAAGTCATTGCATTGGGAGGCTCCCGGGTGGATCCTGCGGCGCATCCACCAAAGCGACCGGTGTGCGTCGAGAAACAGCACGTAACTACCTCAAGGCAGCTGGGATCGGAGTGCGGCACCGGGCGATGGGAACGGCGAGGACCAGCGAAGGCCGATGAGGCACCACCGACCCCGGCCATTCAAAACCGGGCCATATATTTTAGGGTTATCTACTCACCTTAGCTCCATCAACTGCAACAATACGAAGCTCACAGGTGTACAGCTTACCTTCTCCGTCCTCCAGCCATACCTCCTCCGGCCCCGGCAGCATCTCGCTTACCGCCACTCTTCCCTCCTTCTTTCTTTCGGCGCTCCTCCTCACCTGCCTCGTCATTACATTTATCAATATGGGCGATTCCAGATCCAAGTAGCACGGCTTCATCTCCTCTTCCGTCTTGTA
>Ga0070705_100000138_pt1 | contig 42715 bp, 68 predicted proteins | sample KBSK5253metaG_FD_65455 | JGI IMG/M metagenome (GOLD analysis project Ga0070705, IMG submission 65455) | Corn, switchgrass and miscanthus rhizosphere microbial communities from Kellogg Biological Station, Michigan, USA - KBS K5-25-3 metaG | ecosystem: Host-associated > Plants > Roots >... | reverse complement strand
AAGGCCGTCGCGAAACGCAAAGACGTCGACGAGACGCGCCTGCACCGCGCCGTGTGTGCGGGCCAGGTGTCACTCGGCGCCGCGCAGCGCGAGATGGTCCGCTGGCGGCCGCGATGATCGCCCTGTTCTTGTTGACCGCCGCGCTGACGGTGTCGGTGTCGCCGCGTATCGCGTTTGCGCCGGCGACAGTGCGCGCGCGCGTGTCGCTGGACGCCGGCGCCGCCGCGCGGCGGCTCCTCGTCGCGCTCGAGTCGGCCGACTTCAGTCAGACGACGGAACTGCCGGTGCCGGGCCCCGGCCGACACACGTATTGGATCGCGCCGTGGGTGCGCGTGCCCGCAGGCGATTACGTCGTGACCGCGGCGATCGTCGACGCGTCGGGCGCCATCACCGCGCGGCAATCGACCACGGTGCACATCGAACCAGGGGTCAGTCAATGAAGACGACATTCGCCAGGAGGCAATTGTGCATCTGTGCATCCGCCCTGCTGCTGCTCGCGGCGCCGGCGTCGGCGGAGCAGCAGCCCGCGGCGTGGGCCTCGCATCGGCCGCTCGCCGATTGGATCTCGACCGGCTTCGTGGTCGGGCAGGCCTCGATGGAGACGTGGACGAACCTCCACGCGCCCCATCGACGCCAGGCGTTGCTCTGTCAGGGCCTGCGGACCGCGATCGTCGTCGGCGCCGCGGAAGCCTCCAAGGCGCTCGTCTCGCGCACGCGCCCGGACGGCTCCGACGCCAAATCCTTCTTCAGCGAGCACACGGCGTTGACGGCGGTCCATAGCGGCTGGTCGTTTCAGATCGGGATTCCGATCACGTTCGGGGCGGGGTACGGGAGAGCCGCGGCCGCGAAGCACTACTGGTCCGACATCGCCGTCGGCGCGGTCACGGGCTTCCTGGCGCGAACGGTGTGCCGATGACATTCACCGACATCTATGGGTCGCTGGTCGAAATCCTCGACTGGATGATGGGTTGGGCGGCATGACGAAGCACCTCGAAAGGTTCCGCACGCCGCTGCGCTTCGAGGACGTCGGCGGGCTGCCGTTCACGTTGATCGACGCCCTGCAGTACGACAGCGACCGGCTCGGCGCGATCGTCGTGCCGGCCGGCTTTCAGACGGATCTCGCGTCGATTCCGCGCAGCCTGTGGACGATCCTGCCGCCGGTGGGGAAGTACGATGCCGCGGCCGTCGTGCACGACTTTCTCTACCAGCAGCCGCCGGCCGGCTGCAGCCGCGACGACGCGGACGCGGTCCTCGACGAAGCGATGATCGTGTGCGGCGTGCCGACGTGGCAGCGCCGGCTGATTTATGTCGGCGTGCGCGTCGGCGGCTGGGTGGTCTGGCGCCGCTATCGCGCGGCCCGCGCGGCCGTGGTGGTCGGCGCCGATGTTTGATGCCGCGTCGATCCGCTCGGCGGTCGCGCTCGCGTTGAAAGACGCCGCCATTCCCGAAGGCCATCGGTCCGCGCTCGCCGTCGTGGCGACGAAAGACGGCGTCGCCGGCGCGCTCGCGTGGAAGGTCAACGATCACTGGCAGGTCGACGCGGTGTTCAACGCGCACGATCAACAGGTCGACGGCGGCGTCGTCGTGAAAGCGTCCTGGTGATGGCGAGCAACTGGAGCGCCTGCCTGTCCCTACTCGGCCTGCGCTGTCCGCAGTGCGGCCACGAGCAGCCGATCGTCCGCGTCGGCCAGGTCTGGCGCTGCGGGCGCTGTGCGCATGAGTGGCCCGCCCAGGACGCGCCGCCCCCAGACGTCGCGACGGAGTGACCCGATGGACCGCGTTCTCTATTGCCCCACGTGTGCGAGACCCACGGCCGTCGCGATCGGCAGCCCGGATCGGTGCCTCTCGTGTAACACGCTCGTCGAGTGGCGAGAGACGTCACCGGCGCCGCAGATCCCCTACACGCTCTCGACGAATGATCGCCGGTTTCTGCGGAGTCTGAAAATCGCGGTGGAGCAGGATTGAGGAGCGGGCTTTGCCAATCCTCTGACGACTCGGCGCGTCATGGTTTCGTGTCTTGGCCACTGCGCCTCGCGATCAGTCGCTCACGGTTGTTCAGGATCCACGTCATCAGATCCTTGACGACGCCGTCCGCGCACTGCCCCCACGGTCCGATGGCCGTCGTGCTGCTGTAGCGGCCGACGATCGGCTTTCGGTACGCGTCAATCTCGATGTAGGTGAACAGCCAGTAGTCTTTTTCAAGGACCGGCGTGTTCCACGCCGTGACGCCACCGAACCCTGGAGCCACGCTGACGAACTGGCCGTACTGCTGCGTGCCCATCCCGCGGCCGGCGACGATCAGCGTGAGATCGGCCTTCGAGCGGTCCTCGACGGGAGTGGCGTCTTTGAGACGCTTTTGAATGTCGAGCAGCGAGTCGACCAGCGCAGCATCGGCGTCGATCCAGCCGTCGCGAACGGGCTGCGTCAAGTACACGCGGACTTTCTCCGCCGTGCCCGCTCGAGGAACGGGACCCTGTCCCGCCGAGAGCGCGACGCCCAACGTTCCGGCGATCGCAAACGCGACTGGTCTCATTCCTTTGCCTGCTTCTTCTTGGTGCGCGCGAGCGCGGCGGCTTTCGAAGCTTTGATCGCGCGGGCTTTGCGCTGCGCCGGGGTCATGTTCGCGGCAGCGCGTCTCCCGCCGCTCGCGCCACCGAGTTTTCCGCCGCGCTTCCCCTGGGCTCTGAAATAGTTCAGGGCGTCTTCTGATAGCCGCTTCGCCACGTCGCTGCCATCTTACACCCTCTTTGTGGTGCAGGTTGATTCTTGTTGACACCAATGAGGGGGTGTAAGGTAGAGTAGAGAGGAAGTCGAGAAGAGAGAGCGGCGCCGGCCGGTGCTACTAACACCGAACGACGCCTAACCCGTCAACCGAGTTGTGGTCGGTCGAGCGGGCTGCCCGCCATTCTACACACGGGCGCCCAATCCACCGCGGAACAGGCGCCCATGCCCAACATCAACGACGTTTTTCCGTCCCGGTTTCTCAAAGCGCACGACCTGAAAGGCCACACGCCGACGGTCACGATCGACCGCGTCGCGTTCGAACAAGTGCGCGGACGCACGCGGACCACGCTCGAGACGGTCCCCGTCGTCTACTTCCGCGGCCACACCAAGGGCCTGCTGCTCAAGAAGACGAACGCCCGCGCCCTCGCCCAGATCGCCAAGTCGGCGATGACGGAGGCCTGGCCGGGCGTGAGCGTCACGCTCTACGCGACGACCGCCACGTTCGGCACCGACACCTACGACGTCATTCGCCTCAAGGCCGCCTCGGTCAATCAGAAACAGGGTGCCGCATGAACACGACCATCACGCGTCGCGACGGCCCCGCCGGACGGTTCTACGAGATCGACGGCGTGCTCTATCCGAGTGTCACGCACATCCTGTCGGCCGCGCCGAAGCCGGCGCTGATCCATTGGGCCGCCAACGAAGAACGCAAACTCGTGAGCGAAGCCGCGGCGGATCTCTACGCCGATATCGGCCGGGCGGGCGTGCCGCAGCTGCCGCGCGCCGCCTACCTCGCGACGCTGCACGCGCGACTCGGGCCGACGAAGGCCCATCTGAAAGCGCGCGACCACGCCGCCGACATCGGGAGCGGCGCGCACCGCCTGATCGAGTGGGCGATGCGGACGGCGATCGGCGCCGACGCCGGCCCCAAGCCTATCGTGTCGAATGCCAGCCTGTGGGCCTTCATGGCGTTCGAGGACTGGGCGAAGAGCGTGTGTCTCAAGCCGGTACTGATCGAGCGCACGGTCTACTCGACGATGCACGGCTTCGCGGGGACGCTCGACGTGCTCGCGCGCGTGAACGGCGTGCTGACCCATATCGATTTCAAGACGGGGAAGGCCGTGTACGCCGAGGCGCACCTCCAGTCGGCGGCGTACCAGACCGCGCTGATCGAGATGGGCTACCTGCCGCCGGCCGGCGGCGGCCTGATCGTGCGGTTGCCGAAAGTCGAGAGCGATCCGGCGTTCGAGGTGGTCGCCGTGCCCGAGGCCGCGACGTTGCTGCCGGTGTTTCTCGCGATGAAAGCAGTCTGGGCGTGGATGTATCAGCAGGACGAGGCGTATCGACAGCGGCGGGCACGCAAGGCCAGTTAACCACGACAGCGAAAGAGAGGCTGCTTATGATCCCGAAGTTCCTCGCGCCTGAAGTGCTCCCGTACGCCGAGATCCTGATCGTCGGGCTGCCCACGCCACCCCAGAAAGTGATTTGCGCCTGGTGCGAGCGCGTGATCCGGCATGGGACCCTGCCGCCGTCACACGGCTGTTGTCGCGCGTGCGCCGATCAGCTCGCCGGCGAGACGGGCGGTGACCGGTGAGCTACTACCACGACGAAGACGATCCGCACGCGTACGACCTGCCGCCGACCAACGCCACGTGCCATGACTGCGGCGTCGATTATTCAAGAGGCGAGCACGATCCGACGGTCTGGTGTGACGAGTGCAGCGACCGTCGCGATCGCTGGGCGACGGCGCAGGAGATCAAGATGATGGCGAAGGCGGCCCTGAGAGTCGATCTGACGAAGGTGAGCGGTATCCGGTGACCTTCGTGCGCAACTGCCGAAAGTTCGTCGCTGAAGTTCGCATCGCGGTCAAGTCATTTGACGACTGTAGATTGCAAGCCGGATCGAAAGCCTTTCAAGGCCAAAACGCGGGTTCGAATCCCGCTGGGGACGCCATAGATTTTTCCGGTAACTCTCCACGAAATCAGCCTCGTAGCCGCGTGTTGGTGCTCGCGCGCCACGCGAGCGTCAGAGTGCAAGAACGCGCTTAACGGTGCGGTTCAGTGGCTCCAGAGTTCGCCGGGGAGTTCGCCGCGTCCGTCCGGCGCGCCCGTTCGCGCTCAGCCTCCAGCGCGATGCTGAAGGCGGCCGCCGCCGCGACGTCGACGACCTGGTTCGCACCTTTTGCGTACCGGGCGGTGATGGGCGAGCCTTCGGCGTGCAGTCCCAGCCGGCCGACCGTCGCGAGATCCCGCGTCACGCGGTAGACCTGAGCCAGAAAGCTGTGGCGCAGATCGTAGAGATGCACGGTTTTCGGATCGAGGCCCGCGCGGGCGCAGCCGCGTTTGAACGCGCGATTGACCGACTCGGTCGCGAACGGCCCGTAACAGTCGTGCCGGTCGAAGTCAGTGAACGCGGCGATCGCCTCCGGGGTCAAGGGCAGCGTGCGCGCCTCGACGCCCCCGCCTTTGGACCGCGGGACGATCCGCACGGTGCCCGCGGCGAGTTGTAGATCGTGTCGCTGGATTGTCTTGACGAGGCCCGGCGGGATGCCGCTGTAGGCGATGACGCGCGCGCGGATCTTCGCCTGATTGACACGCGGCGGTAGGCCCTTTTTCGTATCGCGGTGATCGGGCATCGCGGCGATCGCGCGCTCGACCGCGCCGTAGTCGAGGCCGCGGGCTTCCGGTTTGGGTTCTTTCGGGTTGTCGGATCCTTTGACGGGATTCACGAGCCGGGATTTTTTTCCGTTCATCTTCGCGAAGAACGATTGCAGCGCCGTGCGCCGCTTGCGGACGGTCGCCGGCGCCAACGTGTCGAGCCACTCTTGGAGCACGACGTCGATCTCTTCAGCAGTGATCGAGCGGCGCGGGCGTTCGCGCCCCAGGGCTTGGGCCCAGAGCTCGAGATGCGCCGCGCGTTGGCCATAGCTCGGCATCGCGGCGACGCGGGCGAGATACGTGACGATGTCGGCGCCGAAGGATCCCGCCGTCGTGCGCTCGCCGCCGAACTTGTCGACCTGATCCGCGCGCCAGTCTTTCATCTCCTGGAGCGGCGTCGTTAGTGGGAAGGTCGCGTGGTACAAGTGCCCGTTGACGCGCACGTTCACCGCCCAGCCGCGACCACGCCGACGAATCCCTTTCGGCTTCCTAGGCATCGACCGTTTCAGAACGGCTGCTCGGGACCGAGAGCAGCGGACAACGCCGCGGGTAACACCGCCGCCGATCGAGATCGCATGTGCATGGCGCCCAGAACGGGAAGTGGTCAGAGAGGAGAACTAAGTCTGCCTGTCGTTTCAGTTCCCCTTTTTTGTCCGCCGCGCTTCCATGTGCAAAGCAGGTACATCGAGTAGATCGGCGATCGCTTTTTGCCGCTGCGGGTGCAGCGTGTCGAACCACCGGGCGAGCGCCAGCGCCCGCTCGCTCAGCAACGGCTCGGACGGCAGATCGCCGAGTCCGCTTGCGTGAAAGCCCAGCTCTGAGGCGACCTTATCGAGCAGCGCACCTGCGGGCACGCGATAGACCTGCGCCAGCACAAACAAGATCAGTGCGTGCGGGACCCGGCCTTCCTGTTCGATTTTCAGTAGCGCCGATCGGTGGAACTGGACGCCAAACGGCTCCAAGAGGCGGCGAACGCGCGAGGCGACGGATTCGAGCGAGCGTGACGGCCCGCGCCGACCGGCCAACCATTTGCCGAACTTCGGCGCTCGGATAATCGGTTTGCCCACCGGTTCGCCTCTAAGGGTAAACCGGTGAGATGTTGGTTAAGTTAAACGGAGGTACAAAAAGTGTTGACTTACGAAAACTCGTACGCCACAGTGTTGGCTCATGGGAACACACACCCAGCGTCACCAACGGTACGACGTCCCGAAAATCCTGCGGGACATGGCTCTGAAGGGTTGGCAGGCGACCGATCTCGCGCGCGCAGCGAGCGTCTCCGACATGACAGTCAGCCGATTTCTCAACGGCGGAACCCAGACGGCAAAGACGGCCCAGAAAATCGCGAACGCGTTGGGGTACCAGATCCGGCGGTATGTGTTGCCTGCCCGCCCGGAAGGCGGTAGCCGAACCCGAGGCGCCGCGGCATGAGCTCGCGCGCCCTCACCACCAACCAGGTCTGCGAGAAGCTCGGCTACTCGCGCCGACGGTTTTTCGACCTGCGCAAAACGGGCCGGCTCCCGATGGTTCAGGAGATCAAGCCGCGCATCGGGCAGCCTCGCTACCGCGCCGACCTCATCGAGCGCTGGCTGGATGGGCAGCACGGCCAGCCACGATCGTTTGCCTCTCATCGAAAGCACGTGGCCTGAGCCATGTCCAGCTTCGATCACGCCACACCGGCCGATCCAGTCCGCGTACCGGAGAAACCGGAGAAGCATCCCCGGATGGCCAAGGCGCGTCTCCGGAAAGCGGAGGCCGACGAGTGGCGGCTCGGCGTCGGGCAGGCGATCGCCCGCGTGCAGCAGCGCAGCGGCTTGTCTCTGAAGGAATTCGCCGCGGTGCTGCACCGCAATGAGCGGCAGGTGGCGCGCTGGTTCACGGGCGCCGAGAACGCGCAGCTTGCGGCGATCGTCGCCGTCCCAACCTTGCGGCAGCTGTTGATCGTCGCGCTCGCCGAGCTCGTGGGGGAGTCGGTCGAGATCACGACGGCCATCACCATTCGGCGGATCGCATGACGTTCCTGCTCTTCGGGTGCGATCCGGTGACCGACGCCGTCGTGCTGCTACTGACGTTTCCGACGCCGTTCGAGCGTGGCCTCGCGCAGATTCGGTGGCGGCACGCGCCGCTCGTGTTTCGGGCGGTGGATGTCTAAATGGCCCGCCTGATCGATCCGACGATCGACAAGTCGACGTGGGGCGCGGGCCCGTGGCAGACCGAACCCGATCGCGTCGAGTGGACGCACGCCGACCTGCCGTGTCTCGCGGTGCGCAATCACTTCGGCGCCTGGTGCGGATATGCCGCCGTGCCGCCAGGGCATCCGCTGCACGGCAAGCACTATGACGCCGTCGACGTCGACGCGCACGGCGGCCTGACGTACGCGGGCGCGTGCAGCGGCCACATCTGCCACGTGCCGAAGCCCGGCGAGCCGGACGACGTGTGGTGGTTCGGGTTCGATTGCGCGCACGCCTTCGACGTGATGCCGGGCATGGACGCGTACTGGCGCGGCTGTGGCCGGCTGCCGATCGACGGGCCGGAGTGCACGTACAAGACCCTCGCCTACGTGCAGGCCGAAACGAATCAACTCGCCGGAGCAACTGGCGGAGCTGAACGGCGCAGACGCGTCGTGAATCTGCATTTTCACAATGCAGTTTGAAAGAACGCGGTAGGTCAGGGGGCGTTACGGATTAGGGAGAGCAGAGGCCACGAGTGCCACGGTCAACCAACCAGCACTCGCAGCCCCTTAACGCGACACGGAAACAAGACGGAGGCACCGTCCCGCCATGCGCAGTTGCATTTTAGCAGAGACATACCGGCCCCGAGACGATGACGAATGGCTGACGACAGGGGATGTCGCCAAGGTCCTGCAGACAACGCGCGAGGGCGTGCGGTGGCTGGTGCGGGAGAAGCGTCTGACCTGCGAACGCACGCGGTCCGGGGTCCGGTTGTTTCGACGCGGCACGGTGCGGCGACTCGCGATCGCGCGGGCAGACGCACGGCTCCGGCGTCGGGCCGAACAGTTGGCGGCGCTGCGGCCGCGGATGCTGCGCGTCGATATCGAGCCCCGGCAGTTGTCGCTCGACTTTTCGGCCCGGTTGAAGCTGGTCGGATCGCGCGGCAAAGGGCGAAAGGTCGCTTGACGAGGGTCAAGTGAAACGTCGGGCTTTTCCGAACAGAACGCGCGAGGTCTGATAACGGACGTATTGCTAACCAGCGAAAGTGAGGCCCCGATGCGCGACCCTCACGACTCGGACGACCATCCGCCCGACGCCGACTTCAGCGAGGATTTCTGTCGGCTCCTGCGCGAAGGCCTCGTGATGCTGATCGAGGATCCGGTCGATGCGTGCGCGCCGCCGCGATTTCAGGTGACGCCGCGCGGCCGCGCCGAACTGCAGGCGCCGATCGCGGGTGAGGAGATCGGCGTGTGACGACGCTCGTGGCGACGCTCCCGCCGGGCCTGGCGCGATCGGTCGCGGCCACGGCGGATTGGTTGGACCTGACGCACAGCGAGCTGGCGATCGCCGCGCTGCGCGTGTTCGTCCAGGGCGCGCGTCGAGAGCGGTTGAACGAACGAACGAACGAACGAACGAACGAACGAACGAAGCAACGCGCATGCCGGCGCCGCCGTCGGTGCCGGAGGGTAGGTAGGCTGTGACGCCGAGCCCGCTGCACGCCACCCCGATCGAACGGCGCCGCAACCTCGCGAAGGCCGTCGCGCAGCTCGCGCTCGCCATCGCGGCCGGCGAGCTGCGACCCGAACCGGTGGAGCTCCAGGCCCTCGCGGCGATCTGCGACGACATGCAGCTCCCGATTGAAGCCGCGCGCGTGCGGCGCTGGATGGGGCAGGAGCCACGGATCCTGCGCGGGATCGGCGAGGTCCGGTGATGCCGGACAGCGTGCGCCGGTTCCTCGTGAGCGGTCCCGATGATTCCCTGACGCGATTTCATCTGGCGGTGTGCGTTCGGCTGAACGGCCTCGAGCGGCGCGCGCAGACGGTCCTGTACACGTGCTTTGCCGAGGACGTCGCGTTCGCGCTGGACGTCGCGGCGCGGGCCGACGTGACGGTGCAGGAGATCGCGATCGTCGACGACGAGGAAACCTATCCGGTGCGGCAGCTGGGATCGCACGGCTTGACGTGGGAGCGGCCCTTCCCGCCGCGGCGAAAGGCGGTCTGAATGGCACTCGTGGATCCGACCGGCGCCCCGATCGCGTCGACGCTGACCGAGGAGCAGCTGGTCGCGCTCGCGGCCGAGGAAATGCGGCGGACCGCCGCGCACGGCCCGGCGATCCTCGTGTTCGAGTCCGATCAGTTGTTTATGTTGGTCGGCCTGCTGCAGCTCGCCGGCCGGCATCCGGATCTGTCGCGCGCGAACCGCGAGATCATCGCGGATTTTGTGGCCAGCGCCCGCGAGTACTTCGCCGACTGTCCCACGGTGCTCGACGTCATGGAGCGCGGGGACGATCCGCAGTGCGACGGATGAGCGCGATGGACCTCACGCCGGTCGGCGAGCCGCCGTCCCGCAGCGCGCGTTGGTGTCCACGCTGTCAGGTGTGGGATACGCAGGCCCGCGGGCGGCGTCGCTGCGTCCTGTGTGGCGCGGCCCTGATTCGGCCGATGGTGCGCGAGCGGAAACCGAAGCCGTGGGAGCTGCGGCCCGGCGTGGTTGCGGAGTTTTCGGATCCGCGCGATCGCCACGAGCCCGGCGCCCGCGCGCTCGCGGAGATGCGGGCACGGCTGACGCGCGCATGAAAGCGTTCTGGATCGGCCTAGGCGTCGTCGGGGTGGGGTTGGCGCTGGCCGGCTGGGGCCGGCACCTGGCGCGGCGATCGGCGCGTGCCGGGAAAGCGCCGATGTCGGATCGCTGGCTGACCGAGCACGTGTACGAGAAGAACGGGGATCGCCGATGGAAGTAGCGCGCCACGACCGCACCGAGGACGACCTCACCGAGATCGACGATGTCGACGACGGCACCGAGGATCTCGACGATCTCGAGGACGACGACGAGCTCGACGACGACGACGAGCTCGAGGACGACGTCGGCGACGGGCTCTAACGTCGGAGCCACGCGGCTAGACGCGGCTAGACGCGGTTATACGCGGAGAAACACCGTCGACGCGCGGAAAGGAGGGGAGGAGCTGGCGCGCACGACGGACGCAGGCGATCCCGTACGGGGCACCGTGGACGGGATCCCCTGACGTGCACCAGACGAGCGAGACACCGAAGACGACGCAGGGGGGGCGCGTGATTTCCAGCACGCGTCCGCCTGGCCACACACGACTCTAACCGAACCCCTCACGCGCGGCCACGGTTTCTCAGGGCGTACACCGCGCGAGGAGGGGTGTGCAGGAGCGCGTCGATGCGGGCTGGAACGTACGGAGTCTATCAGGGCGTAGCGTTTGGAGACAACTTAGGCGGGCGGCGATGAGCCGCCAGCGCTCGATCATCGAGCAGCGGATTCTGTGGACGCACTTCCGCCGGCAGACGGACAAAGACGTGCTCCTGGCGATGGCGCGGTGGTTTTGTTGGCGAGCCGACGGCACGTGCCGCCCGTTCGTCGTCGAGCACCTGGCGGAAAAGGCGCGCACCCCGAAGCGATCGACCGAGCGCGCCCTCGAGCGGCTGGAGGCGGACTGGTACCTCGAGGTGACGGCGCGGCGGCATCGGCAGCCGACGCTCTTTCGGATCAATCTCGCGCGATTAGCGACGGAAGACCCGGAACGTTTGACCGCCAGAGTGGCGGACAAAAACAGTTTTGACCGCCAGAGTGGCGGACAAGACCTGGAGTGGCGGACAAGAAATGGGCCTGATTCTGAAAAAGTGGCGGACCAAAGATCAGAAGAAGAAGTACGAGAAGAAGTACGTACTCCTACTTCTTCTTGTACTGAAGAAAGAGACCGCCAGAGTGGCGGTCAAATCCGCCGACCGGAGCATCCCGACGTGGCCGCCTTTCTCGCCTGGGCGCGCGTGACGTATCCGCAGCACGCGAACGGCGCGCAGCTCGAGCTCGACGGCGACCGCCGCCGCTACGTCGTGCACCGGCTACTCGAGCAGTACGGCCGCCCGCGACTCGACGAGATGGCGCTGGCGTGTTGGACGATCGAGGCGGACGCCGATCCGGCGAGTCATGCCTCGTGGATCGCGCGGAGCGATCGCAGTCTCTACGTGTTGAAGCACAAAGCGGCGTTTCTCGAGCGCGTCGTCGTCGGCGCGCAGCAGTTGAATCTGGGGCCGATGGTGACCTTAAGCGAGCGCGAACTCGCCGACGCTCGAGAGATTCGTCTCGGCCAGGGCGGCTGTCGTCACGATCCGCCGCACGACAACTGGAAGGAGTGCGTTCGCGCGATCGCGCTCGCGCGCCACATCGGCTAACCGTGACGCCATGAGCAACCTGAAGCAAGCGATCCCGCTCGGCTTCGAAGTCGGCCGCGGCACGCCGGTCGCGATTCCGATCCGCCACATGTGCGTCACCGGTCAAACCCAGGAAGCGGGGAAGACGACGACGCTCGAGGCGCTGATTGCACGCTCCGGTCTGCGCGCGTTGACGTTCGTCACGAAGCGCGGGGAGGGCGCCTTCGCGAGCGGGCGGCCGACGGCGCCGTATTTCCGGGAACAGGCCGATTGGCGCTTCGTGTCGTCGCTGCTCGAGGCGTTTCTCGGCGAGCGGCTGAAGTTCGAACGCTCCTGGATTATGCGGGCCACGAAGAAGGCGCGCACGCTCGCCGACGTGCGGCGCAACATCCAGACGCTGCAGCTCAAAGCGAAGGGCCTGAGCGCGGACGTCTACATGGTACTGGCCGAGTACCTCGAGGAGCTCGTGCCGGCGATCGCCGCCGTCGACTGGGCCCCGCGCGTGGAGCTCGCCGCCGGCGTCAACGTCATGGACCTGGCCGCGATCCCGACGTCGATGCAGCACCTGGTCATCAAGTCCTCGATCGATTGGGTGCTCGAGCACGAAGAGCACACCGTCGTCGTCGTGCCGGAAGCCTGGAAGTTCATCCCGCAGGGCCGCGGCACGCCGGTCAAGCTCTCGGCGATGGCCTACATCCGCCAGGGCGCCGCGCTCGCGAACTACCTCTGGCTCGACAGCCAGGACATCGGCGGTGTCGACAAGGAGCTGCTCCGCAGTGTGCCGGTGTGGATCCTTGGCGTGCAGCGGGAAGCGAACGAGATCAAGCGGACGCTCTCGAACATTCCGGCGACGGTCGCGAAACCGAAAGCCGCCGACATCGCGCTCCTCGAGCTCGGGCAGTTCTACGCCTGCTGGGGCACGCATGCGGTCCGCACGTACGTGCAGCCGGCCTGGATGCCGGAGGACCTGGCGCAGAAGGTGGCGCGCGGCGAGCTCGACGTGCGCAACGCGGCCGCCATCGCCAGCGGGGCGAATGTCATGAAGGCGGCCGCGGCCGCCGGCTTCACCAGCGTGGGCGCGATCGCGCAATCCCTGACCGGCCAGGCGAAGGAGGAGACGGTGACGAAGGACGAAGCCGCGCGGCTGACGCGCGAGAACGAGAAGCTGAAGCGCGACGTGCAGACGCTGACCGACGCCAACGAGCGGCTCGCGGCCCGGCTGCAGGCGCTCGAGAAAGGGCAGCAGCATGAAGGGGCTCGAGATCACGATCTCCATCGAACTCCCCGTCGAAGCGATGCAGCAGCTCCCGCCGCCGCAGCTCGCGGCCGTCATGGCGGGAGTCGCGCAGATCGTAGCGGCGCAGACGCAGACGCCGCCTCCAATGGCCACGTCGACGAAACGCTCTACCAGGCCATCAAGGCACGGCTCCTCGAGGACGAGCCGATCCTCCTGAAAGCGATCGCGGTCCGGCCCGAGATCCTCGTCGAGGTGACCCCCCGCGTCGTCACCGTCGCCGGCGACACGCAGAAGGGCCGCATTGCGCGCCTGATGGCCACCGGCTGGTTCGACGAGGCGCGCGTGGTCGGCGAGGTCCGCAAGGAACTCGCGCGCACCGGCAAGGATCCGGGCGGCAGCGGGCAGCTCGGCATCATGCTCAACAACCTCGTCGCCGAGGGCTTCTTCGTGCGCGAGGGCGGCGGATTCGTGCTCGCTCCGCGCGTGAAGGTCAGCGAACGCGAGCTGCGCACCACATGACGCGCGAACGCATCGCCGACGGCCTCGAACTCCTGACCCTGCAGCTCGCCAACGGCGAGACGGCGCGGCCGCCCGGCTGGGACGAGCACGAGTGGGCCTACATCAAAGGCCTCGCGTCCGCGGCGATCTGGACGATGCGCGTGCGGCTCGTCGTGGTGGGCCAACCATGACGCTCGCCGCCGGCGTCTGTCGCTTCTGCGGCTGTTCGGAATGGGATCCGTGCGTCGTCGACGACGGGCTCGAGCTCGTCGGCTGCGCCTGGACGGATCGATCGCAGACCGTCTGTTCGGTGTGCGCGCCGGCATGGAAAGCGGAAACCGCGCAGCTGCGCGTCCGCCGCCGCGCCGGCTACCCGGTCACGCCGACCTGGCTGCAGGCCTGGCATCTGGGGTTCGTGGTCGGCTGGTTCCAGCTGACGCGGGACACGACGAGCGGCCGCAATCCGTACGTGCGGCCGGCGGCCGCCGAAGCCTGGCAGCTCGGCCAACGGGCCGGCACCGAAGCCGGACGGGCGTACCGGACGCTCACCGGGCCGATCGAGAACGTCCCGCGCGCGTCGGTGCTGCACGTCGACGGCCGCGATCGCGGGCCGCAGAAAGGAACCGCGCATGGAGCTGCTCACGGTCCCGCTCGTCGTCCTGCTCGTGTCGCTCGTCGGGATCGGTCTGCTGGACGCGTGGCGACGTCGACGGCGCCGGCACCAGGCCGCCGCCCGCCTCGCTGAGGAGCAGCGCGTGGCCCAGCGTGCGGCGATCCGCAAACTGCACGCCGACCAGAAGCGGCGCGTCGAGGAACGACTCGGGCGACCAGAGAAGGGACGAGTCCGGTGAACGATCAGCACCCCGCGCTGATGACGATGATCGCCCTGCAGCACGCGGCGAACGTGGCCGACGCGCGCGCCGCGTACGCCCTGTATCAGGCGATGCGGACGGAGGACCTGCTCAACCTGCAGGAGGCGCACACACTCGACGTGGCGGCGGCGACCACGCCGGAGGCGATCGCGTTCGGTGCCGGGCGCCTCGCGTTGATTGCGGCGGTGCTCAGCCAGCGCGGAGCCGCGGTGCTGACAACAACAAAGAACAATGCCGCCTCGATCACGTGTCCGTTCTGCGGCGCGGTCAGCTACAACGCGAACGACATCGCGCACCAGTACTGCGGCGCCTGTCATCGGTATCACGATCCGGACGCGGACGTCGCGCCATGACGCGCAAACCCCCGATCGGCGTACCGCGCGTCTACGACGGCGCAGTCTGCCCCGTGATCCATCCCGGCGAGGTAGCCCGGGCGCAATTCGATCAGGGCGCCCTGCGGGCGTGGATGGCCGACCCCGCGCAGTACGGGAAGCCGTTTCAGTTACCCGTCACGGGCTGGCTCGTGGAACCGGCGCCGGGCTGGTACGCGCGCTGGTTGCGGCTCCGGTATCGGATTCTCGGCGACCGGTTCGCCAGCGGACCGCCGAAGCTCGAAGTCACCGGCTCGATCGTGGAAAGGCGACCGCGATGACGCGCCTGGTCTGGCATCACACGGAATTCGGGCGCCGCACCGCCTGTCAGACGTATCGGATCGTGCGCCACGCGGCCGGCTGGCAGTTGCTCGACGCCCACTGGGATCCGCTGGCGGCGCCGGTGGCCACCGTCGCCCTGGCGCAACAGATCGCGGAGGGGGTGGCGCTGCGAGCGGCGCGCGCGCGGGCACGTGGAACGTCTCCGACGTCTCAGACACCAGGGACGTCTCAGACATGAGTCCGACGCCGCCCGACTATTCGACCTGGCTCACCAAGCAGCAGGCCGCCGATCGGATCGGCGTGACCACGAAATCGATCGAGCGCTTCGTCCAGGCCGGCCAGGTCCAGCAGGCGCGCTGGCAGCGTGACGGGCGCGGGCCGCTCCTGGCCGTCTACTTCCCCGACGACGTCGATCGGATCGCCGCAGAACGCCAACCTGGCCCGCCCGCCCCCTTTCTGGTACCCGGCCGGACCGCCGATCGGCCGCCGGCGAACGGCAACGAGCGTCAGACGCCGCGGGACGGGCTCGCACGGTCGACCGAAACCGGGATCGTCCCGCTTCAGGATCTCGGCACGAGCGAGCCGTTCCTGCGCGCCCTCGTCACGACGATCGCCCAGGCCATGTCTCAGACGTCTCAGACATCGGCCCTCTTTCTCACGGTCGACGAGGCGGCCGCCTATGCGGGATTGACGGCGCGCGATGTGCGGCGGGCGGTGCGCACCGGCGAACTGCCGGCGCGGCACAAGGAGCGCGCCAACTGGCGGACCTGGCGGATTCGGCGGAAGGACCTGGAGCAGCTGTGACGAAGGATCGAGACGCCACCCTCATCCAGGGCGGCCGCTACTACGCCCGCCTGACCCCGGACGGCCCCCTCGTGCCCGTCGAAGACGTGGTCGGAGAACCGGACGCGTGGATCTGTCGCCGGCTGGTGGATTATCCGCGCCAGCAGCTGCCGGCGTCCGGCCAACTCGCCATGTGCACACGCTGCGGCGCGGCGATCGTCTTCAATCCCGCGCGCGTGCTGGCCGCGCCGAAAGTCTGTCTGCAGTGCGCGTCGATTCAGCCGTTGCCGATCGAAGGCGACGCGTGAGCGAGGTACTGACGGCCGATGACCGCAAGCGGCTGACGGAAATCTTCGAGACGAACGATCCAGAGCAACTGGCCGCGCGGCTCTTCGAGTACTACCACGACGCCGATCGCGCCGAGCGGACGTCGCGGAGTCAGATGTATCTCCACCTGGGCATGCTGGTGGGCGCGGTCATGCGCCTAGTCAAAGCCCCTCGGGATTCTCGGCACCGCTAACTCGCGCGTCGCTTCTTGAGCGCCGCCTTCACCGGGAACTTCTTCGCCGGCGTCGCCTTCACGGCCGCCAGACTCTGTACCAAGGCGTCGCGCAGACCGAGGACGCGCGGCAGCGCCGGAGCGGGCGCGATCACAATCTCCTCGCCGGCGATCTTCGCGTCGATGACCCGCAACACGCCGGCCCGGTACGCATCCGTGAAGTCGGCGAGATCGAGCGGCGCCGCCAGGGCGTCGATGACCTGGCGCGCGAGCTTGATCTGCGCGGGATCGGTCGGCCCGGGGCGCGCCCGGAGTTCCTCGATCGCGTCCATGGGGCGGATCTCGGCCGCGTGGTGGAGCGTGTGCAGCGTCAAGCGGTCGGCCGTGGAGCGCACGGCGACCAAGTACTCGCGGCCATAGAGCGCGAGCGTGCCGACGCCGACGTACTCGCGCATCGCCACCGCGAGCACGTCGAAGGCCTCGGCGGCGCCGGCGCCGTCGGGCGCGAGGTAGTACGTGCGGTCGATGTGGATCGGATCGAGCGCGGCGAACGCGGAGAAGCGCACCAGATCGATCACGCGCGTCGACACCGGTTTCACCTGCTCGAGGTCCTGGTCGGATAGCACGACGTACCGGCCCTTCTCGAATTCATAACCCTTGACGATTTCGAGGGACGGCACCTCGCGCGCGCAATTGACGCACCAGCGCCGTTGCGTGACGCGGCCCGAGCACGGCTCGTGGAGCTGGTTGAAGGCGAGCGCGGCCGCCGAGTCGGTGGCCGGGAACACTTTGATCGGGATGGTCACGAGGCTCAGCTTTAGGAACCCTTTCCAGGTGGCACGCATATCGCTCCGATCGTAGGTGGCCGACGGCCACGCCGTGCCAACGATGTGCCAGCATGGAAAGGTTGAGGTGCTGTTACGGGAGCCCATCCGAAGGCGGCGTTCTACGCGCTGCAGGCCCGGGCGATGGCCGACCGACGCGATCCGACGCGGCGCCGGGCCGTGCCCGGCGGCTCGCGGCCGGACGATCCGCCGTTGACGACGCGGGACTGTGCGGACTACCTCGGCTTCTCGCCCGAGTGGGTCCGCCACGCGATCGAGGAGGGGCACCGCGTCGCCGGCCAGCCAGGCGTCGTGCGGCTGCAGGCGGAGCGCCTGGTCGTGAACGACCGCCGGACTTACCGCATCCACCTGGACCAGTTCGTGACGTTCCTCGAGGCGATTGGCTGGGAGCGCATCCCGCGCCACGCGGCGCCGCGGCGGGCGTCGATTTAGTTCCTCCCCGAATCCTGCCAGCCAACCGAGCCAACCGAGCCACCTGAGAAACCCCGGCCTTGTGGCCGGCGGCGGCGTGACCGATCCTCGATGCGGCTCTCGCGCGGTGCGTCTATCGCGCGGTCCTGAACTCAACCATTCCATGCCCCGGTTTCAAGACGGTCCCCGCGGGACGTCTCCCTGGTCGACGCGTGCGTGCGCGGACTATCTCGGCTTTACCCCCGAATGGATCCGTCGCGCCATCGATGAGGGCGTGACGGTCGACGGCGGCCGCCGCGTGCGGCTCGAGGCCGAGACGATCGTGATCAGCGGCCGTCGGCGGCACCGCGTGCATCGCGACGCGTTCGTCCGGTTCCTGCGCGCGATCGGGTGGCAGCGCCTGCCGGACGAGAGCGCCGTCGCATGACGCGCGCCCGGAAAGAAGCGATCCCCGGTGAGCGACCCCTATCCGTTGACGCCGGCGGACGTCGCGATCGTGACCGCGGAGCGGCTGCTGAAGGTCGCGCAAGTCGGCATTCTCTTGAACTGCTCCGAGAAAACGGTGCGGCGGCTCTATCGCGCCGGTCATCTGCCGTACCGCCGCATGGCCCGCGGCGGCATTCGGATTCCGCTCGCGGCGGTGCTCGTCTTTCGCGCGCATCATCCCCGTGCGGGACGCGACTGAGGGACAACCGGGGACAGCCCCTCTTGCCCGCGCCAGGCATCCGTCGCATCCTGAATCTTCACCCCGACAACAATCCAGAACAATGCCGTTCCGACGCGGACGCAGCGGGAATCCTCGTGGCCGGCCGAAGGGCGCGAAAGACAAAGCGCCGCGGTCCTTTCGCACGCTGGCCCGCGAAGTGGTGGCCGAGTACGACGCCGACCTCAAGCGCGCGCTCCTCGAGGGCTGTACCGGGAAGCACGCCTATCGCTACCTGGCGATTCTGGCGAGCCTCGAGCGCCAACAGGTGGAACTCGGCGGCGAAGACGGCGGCCCGGTCCTCGTGCAGTTTGTCGACGCCGAATGATCCCGCCGCATGATCAGCACCCTGCTGCTCGCCGTGAGTCTCGTCGTGGCTGACGCGCCGCGCGTGGTCCAGGTGACACTCGGGCCGGTCCAGAAAGCGATCGTCCGCGCGATCACGCAGCCGCAGCATCGGTTCGTCGATGTCGAGGGCGCGCTGCGGTCCGCGAAAACGTGGAGCATCCTGATCGGGATCCGGCGCAGTCTCGAAGATCATCCCGGCATCGTCTGGACGATGGCCCGGTGGAATAAAGCGGACCTCGATCAAAAGCTCGTGCCGGATTGGCGCAACGTCTGCGCGTTGATGTCGGTGCCGCATGGGCGCTGGAACACGCTCGAGCGCTGTTTCGATTTCGCGAACGGCTCCCGGCTCTACGCGGTCGCGCTCAAGGCCAGCCAGGCGGCGCAGCGCTACGCGCACATCCGCGGCCTCACGACCGCCGGGTTCTACATCAACCAGCTCGAGGAAGTGCCCGAAGACGTGTACGACGAAGCGGCGCTGCGGCTCTCGCAGCCCGGCTTTCCGCAGTTGATGATCGTCGACCCGAACCCGGTGCCCGACACGCACTGGATCGCGAAGATGTGGCCGGACGACAATCGGAAACCGGACCATCGCTACATCCGCCTGGCGATCTGGGACAACAAACATAATCTCTCGCCCGAGACGATCGCGGCGGCCGAACGGCTGTATCCCGAGGGCCATCCGCGCCGGCGCGTGAAACTCGAAGGCAAGCGCGGCCTGGCCGTGCACGGCAAGCCGGTCTATGTGGGCGCGTTCAACCGGACGCGGCATGCGACGCAGGCCGTCGAGCTCCATCCCGATCTGCCGCTCGGCGAAGCCTACGACTACGGGTTTCATCATCCGTGCGTCGTCTGGTACCAGTACGCGCCCTGGGGCTGGCTACGCGTCCTGGGCGGCGTGATGGGCAGCGATCTGCATCTCGAGCACTTCCTCCCGATCGTCGAGCGGTACCGGAATCTCTGGTTTCCCCAGCGCGTGCGCATCGATGCGACGTGCGACCCCGCCGGCGCGGCGCAGAACAGTCAGGGCCTCCGCGGGACCCCGGTCGGCATGCTGCAGGACTGGTATCGCGAGCACGGCGAGCGGGACGCCAAGGGCGCCTTCGTGACGCCGATGTTCACGCCGGACGCGAATCAACCGGAACGGCGCCATGCCGCCACCGAGCTCGCCGCCACCTACATGGCGCGCCAGGTGAACGGGGCGGAGGCGTTTCTGGTCGATCCCGAACGCTGGGTGCTCGTGGCGCTCGGCGACGAGCGCTTCGACAACTTCTTCATTGACGGGCTCGACGCCGGGTACGTACTCGAAGACGAGCCCCGTCATTCCAACCGGCTCGGGACGTACTGGGTGCCGAAGAAAGACGGCTGGTACGAACACGCGCAGAACTGTTTCGAATACGGCGTGCAGGCGCACGTCCGGGATCTGCCGCTCTCGACGCAACACGCCGACGAGGCGCTGCTCAAGCACGACACGCACAAGGAACGGGACCGGCAGCGGGCGCTGCGCCAACAGCAGCGGGATGTCTCGGAGCGGCCGTCGGGCCGGATTCGGTTCCAGGGACGTGGACGCGGCCGCGGCCGCGCGGGGTACTGACGCGTGACGACACTCGCCGAAAAAATCGCGGCCGTGATTGTGCGGGAGCAGGCGGAAGTCGATCGGCTCCAGGCGCTGGTGGATACCGAATTGGCCGCCGCGCGGCAGCGCGTCGTGCGGTTGCAAACATTGGCGACGAAGATCACGCCGCTGATGGAGACGACGTATCGCACGTGCCGGGAGCTGGGCATGCAGCTCGATCAGGAGTGAGGCCGTCATGGTGAGACACGTCCAGGGCAGCGGGGTCTTCCCGCCGTTATACACGCCGCGTCCGAAACCCAAGCCGAAAGGCAAGGGCGGGCGGAAAGGGTGCTGATGCCGGAAGCTCGGCTCCAGCGGACGCGCGCGGCGTATGCGACACCCGATCCGGCGGTGACGCGAGCGGTCTGCGTGCATCCCGACTCGTGGTGCATTGGCAGCAGCTGCAGCTGTCCGTGCCACTTCTGTCGGGCGCATCTATTCCAACCGCCGCGTTCCTGGGACGCGCGCTTCCCGTGGCTCGATCCGTCGCGGTGGGGCCTCTAATGGCGAAAGCCCGCAAAGATCCCTTCGACGTCGAGCTCGACGAGAGGCAGGAGCATCGGCTCGCCAACGATCTGGCGAATGAACTCGACTACGCCCTCCAAGCCATCCAGGAGAAGCTCCGGCAGAACGAGGACTCGTGGCAGAAGTACGAGGCCGGCCGCGCGGCGCACGGCCGCGACTGGCCGTGGCCCGGCGCCGCCGATCTCACGAGCTACATCGCCGTCGAGAAAACCGACGCCCTGCACGCCCGCATCATGCGCACCATCTTCACCGAGCCGATCTGGACCGTGGAAGGGTGGGGCAGTAACGCCGAACGCGCGCCGATCGTCGAAGAGTTTCATCAGTGGAAAGCCGAAGACGAACGCCTCCAAGGCTTCGTCGATCGCGCCGCGCTCTCGTCGCTCGTCGAGACGATGGGCATCCTGGAAGTCTCCGAGAAAGCCGATCTCCGCAAGGAACGCCGCATGCGCCGGCTCAAGATCCAGACCCACGCGGACCAGACGTGGATGCTGGGCGACGACAACAAGCCGCTGCTCGCGCAGAACGAGGCGGGTGAATACATCGACGCCGAGGGCGAGGAGCCCTTCGCGGAAACCGTCGTCGACCAGGTCATCCGGGTGAACGGGGGACCGGAATACCAGGTGCTGCTCGAGAAAGATTTCCTGCTGCTGCCGGCGCACGCGCGGGAGCGGAAGGACATCTGGGGCTTTGCGAAACGGTTCTGGCGTCGGGTGCCCGAGCTCCACGAGCTCCAGGCGCGGGGCATCTACAAGAACGTTGACGATCTGGGCGAGTCGGGCGATCGGCAACCGGACGAGGCCGACGATCGCGCGCATCAGTCGATTGCCCTGCAGGAAGGCGCGTCGGCCGAGAAGGAACTCTGGGAACTGCTGATCCGTCGCGATCTCGACGGCGATGGCCTCGAGGAGTGGTACCTCGTCACGATCTCCGCCGAGAAGCGGACCCTGCTCCGCTTGAAGTACGACGATCCGGAGATCGGGCAGCGGCGCTACATCCTGTTCATTCCGTTCCCGCGCGTCGATCGCGTCGGCGGCTACTCCTTCATCGGCGACAAGCTGTACACGCTGATCGAAGAGCACACCGGCCAGCGCAACATGATCGCCGATCGGTCGGTCCTGGCGATTAACGCGCCGATGAAGCGCGTCATTGGCTCGGCGTGGGATCCCTACGATCAGCCGTGGGGGCCGGGCGCCATCATCGACGTCCGCGATCCGAACGAACTCACCCCAGTCACGGTGCCGGATGTGCCGGCCTCCGCCATCGAGCGCGAACGGACCACGTTGCAGGCCGCCGAACGTGTCTCCGGCCTGAATGACATCGCCCTCGGCGTGCAGTCGCAAGGGGATCGGACGCTCGGCGAAAACCAGATGGTCTTCGCGCAGTCGACCGTCCGCATGGATCTCGTCGTCCACCGCATTCAGGAGGCGATGGAAGATCTCGGCCAGATTCGGAACACGATCTGGGAACGCGCGCTGAAACACAAGCCGGCGGAAGCCGCGCAGCGCGTGATCGACAACCTGACGAACCGCGGCGTCGCCGACAAAATCCAGAACAAGCAGATCACCGCCGACCTACTGCGAGGCCCGTGGCGGTTCAAACCGCGCGGCTCGGTCGATACGGCCGACATCATGGGCAACCGGCAGGATTTCAACGGCCTGATGCAATCCCTCGTAGGCCTAGCGAAGGTCAATCCGTCGATCGCCATGTTGCTGCAGCAGCCCCGCGCGGCGAAAGCGCTGCTCGAATGGTGTCTGCGCGTCTATCGGGCGCCGGATCGTCAGGCGTTTCTCGGGACGCCGCTCCAGGAGCCGCAACCGCCGCAACCGGCGGGCGCGCCGGCGCCGGCGCCCGGCCAGCCCGCGCAACCGGACATCATCGGCCAGCTCGCCGGGCTGCTGCCGCCGGCCGGCCCACAACCACCCACGGGGGGGATGCATGGCTGATCTCGAGCACGAACACGACGCCCTCGCCGCGCTGGTCACGTCGGACGGCTGGCGCCTCTTCACGGAATACGTGCGGGAGGCGTGGGGGCCGGCCGCGTACCGGCAACGCTGCCGCTCCGAGATCGCGAAGCTGCGCCGGACCGCGGATCTCGATGACGTCAGCGCGCTCAGCGTGGCCGAAGTCGAAGCCGCGACGCAGGCGATCGAGCAAATCATGACGTGGCCCGGCGAACGGTTGAAGAAGCTGGACGCCAAGAAGGACGCCCCGGCGAAGCGGGGCCTGTTCAGCACGCGTCCGAGGTCGACCCATGTCTAAGACCGTCCGGCCGATGAATGACCGGGTGCTCGTGAAGCCGACACCGCGCCCGACAGAAACCGCGAGCGGGATCGTGTTGCAAGAGAACTGGCAGCCGGACGTCGTGGGCACCGTCGTCAGCCTGGGGTCCGGGCTGGAGGCGCGCAAACGGGCCGTCCAGCGCTTCGCCGACACGCTCATCACCGATCTCGACCGGGCGGGCGTGCGCGCGGCGCTCCTCGAGCGGATTCGGCTGCAGCGTGATGCCTACCAACCAGAGCACGTCTGCCAGGTGGGCGATACGGTGCTGTTCGGCGTCATGGCGGGGACGGAACTGGAACTCAACGGCGAGAAGTACTTGCTCGTCAAGGAAGACGATTTGGAAGCGGTCCTCTCAGGGAGCACGACATGAACCGGGGCTATCACAAGTTGAAGGCGCTCGAGGGCGCGATGGTCGACGCCGTGAACACGTTGGCGCAGGCCATCGCGGCGGAGCGCCACGCGATACAGGCATTCACCGGGCGGGGCTTCTGGAGCCGCCTGAATTGGCTCTTGACGGGCCGCTGAACAGGGAGCACGACATGAGCGCAGAAGACTTGGACGACGGCGGCATCCCCGATCCGAATCCCGCCGACAAGGGTGGCGACGACAATGCGGACGATCTTGCCGTCGAAGTTCAGCAGAACGGGAAAACCCTCAAGATGGCGCCGGTCAGCGCCGTCATCGAACATCGCCGTGCCGCGCGCGCCGCGGGCGAGCGCGCGTCCCGCGCGGAAACCGAGAACGCCACGCTGAAGGCGCAGCTCGACAAGATGACGGGCGATCTGCAAGCCCTGACGCCGGCGTTGACCTACCTGAAGGACCATCCGCATCTCTTGCGGCAAGGCGTCGAGCACACGCGACCGTCCTCGTCCAACACCGATGCCGATCCCGACATGATCGAGCTCGCGAAGGATTGGGAACTCTTCGACGCCGAAGGGAAACCGGACGCGGCGCGGGCCGCGCGCATTCTCGGCAAGGTCGATCGCCGCATCGACAAAGCCGCCAGCGACAAAGTGGCGCCGCTCGTCAACAACCAGGTCCGGGACGCGGCCGGCCGGAATCTCGGCATCCTGAATTCATGGGTGCAGTCGGGCCACGTCAGCCAGAAGGGCGTCGACGACGCAAAGACCTGGCTGAAGTCCGTCGGCCTGCCCGACGAAGCGTTCGCGCACGACGGGATCCGGGACATCGCGTACCTGATCGCGAAAGGCCTCTCGCCGCAGAAAGCCGCCGAACAGGTCGGGCTCGAGCTCGATCCCGGCCCGCTGCACCGCGAATCCGCCGGCGGCCGCCGCTCGCCGACGTCGGGCCCCCTGCCGAGCTATTCGAAACGCATCGCCGATCGCCTCGGGAAGTCGACGAGCGATTACAGCAAACTGCGCGACAACGACAGCGACGTCCTGGAGTAATCAGCATGAACATGACGACCCCGAAACAGCCCGATCCGCCGCCGGCCGCCGGCCGCGCGAAGATCACGCGTCAACGCCAAAACGCCCGGGCCGCCGCGCCGCGCGCCCCGGTCGCGCCGTCGATCGAGGCCCCCGGGACGGAGGACCTCCGGGACGATCCGGCACTCGAGTCGCCCGACGCGATTCGCTCGCTGAAGCTGATCGAGCGCCGGTTGCTCAACCCGTACCAGAACGACGACGTGCCGGTCCTGATCCGGGAGAAGGGCTTCGAGCTGCGCTGGTTTAATGGCGCGCAGGACGGGCGGCTCTACAAAGCCGTGCACGCGCTCGGGTGGCGGCCGGTACACGTCCGGGAGCTGATCGAGAAGTCGCAGATCGTGGATCTCGTCGAATCGCCGGAAGGCCACGTCACGCGGGGGGAGAAGGGCCGGGAGATGCTGATGAAGTTCCCGACCGATGCGTTCCGCCAGCTGCAGCGCCGCAAGGTGAGCATCCGCGAATCAGGCGATCTTCACCGCAAGGACGCGAAGGAGCAGACCCACATGCTGGCCGAAGCGACGTCGGAGCGCTTCGGCGGCCAGGCCGGGGACGCCGTCGCGAAGTTCCGCGGCACGACCGGCAGTCATCGCATCGTCGAAGATCTCGACCACTGAGGGACAACCGGGGACAGGACGCTTGCATCGCGCGGGCGTCGTGTCCATCATGATCGAGTCCCTTTTTTTGACAGTCGCCACGCCACTGCAAGCTGCGTGCGTCGTTCGCGAGCATCCGGGCTCGCGTAGCCATCGCCCGGATCGGTGCCGCCGCTCGTCAGCGGTGAGAGCTACTCGCTAGCTTCCGAGCGTCTCGCGCGTTCCGGTTGGACGCGAGAGCCCTGAAGAACCTTTCCAACCCACAACCGTTGGCCTGCGTCTGGTGACAGACGCACACAGGGAGAGTTCATGGCCACGATCAGTGTGGGCGCTGGCAACATCATGCGGCCGTATCGGAATGTGCGGATGGAGCACTTTCCGGAGGACGCGGGCCAGACGTTTCTCGTCGGCGACATCGTCGTGTTCAGCGCGACGTCGGGCAAGGAAAACAAAATCAAGCTCTCGGGCGCGGATCCCACGGCCAGTGTCGTCGGCGTCGCGGCGGAAGCCGCCTCCGGCGTCGAAGGCACGATGATCGGCGTCTGGGTCGCCAACAACGACGGCGAGTTCCTCGCCAACGTGCAGGACACCGGCACGCTCGCCGCCACGAACGTGGGCAGCGGCTTCGGCGTCGTGCGAGATGCAACCAATCTCATCTGGCGCGTCGACCTCTCGGAAACCTCCGCGAAGGTCGTCGACATTGTGAAACTGATTGATGCCGTCGGGGACGTCAACGGGCTCGTCGTCTGCAAATTCCGCAGCGCGATCCGTCTGCCGTTCACGGCGTAAAGGAGTCCTGCGATGGCTGCGCCACAAGTTCGCGGGACGTTCCCGCAGCTCTACGACAACGTTGAAAAAGACTTCAAGGCGATTCTTCGGGACACCCTCAAGGAACTCCCGGCGATCTCCCGGAAGCTCTTCAACGAAGAGAAATCCGACAAGAAATTCGAGCGGCGGAACACCATCACGCCGTTCGGCGACGTCCCGGAGAAGCCCGAGGGCGACGTCTACGCGATGGATCTGATCCGGCCGGGCTACCAGACCGATTTCACGCACATCGAATTCGGCATGGGGTTCGAGCACACGCAGACCGCGAAGGAAGACGATCAGTACGACATCCTCGCGAAAGCGACGGAGTGGCTGGCGTTCTCCGCGCGCTACGTGCAGGAGAAGTACGCGGCCCGCGTGTTCAACAACGGGTTCTCGACGCAGCTCGCGCCCGACGCGTTGGCGCTCTTTCACAGCGCGCACATCCTGAAGGGCGGGGGCACCGCGAAGAACACCCTGTCGACCGCGGCGGATCTCTCCCCGACGTCGCTCCAGAACGCGATGGTCGACGTCCAGACCGACACAAAGCTCGAGTCCGGGCAGCTCGTGATGCCGATCACCGAGTGGATCCTGCTCGTGCCGCCGGCGCTCGAAATGCTGGCCGATCGCATCGTCAATTCGTCGGGCCTGGCCGGCACGGCGGAGAACGATCGCAACCCGCTGAAGTATCGGCGGTCGATCGAGATCGTAGTCTGGCCGCTCCTGACGGATACGGACGCCTGGTTCCTGATTCCGGCGAGCAAAAAGATGCACGGCCTGCTGACGTTCAACCGCGTGCCGGTGACGAACGTGCCCTCCGACGTCGATCCCTACTCGGGCAACCAGATCCTCAAGATCCGGTTCCGCCGGAGCTGGGGCGACGAGTTCTGGCAGGGCGTGTACGGCGTGCCGGGCGCGTAAACCTTCGACCCTGGGACTCAGGACGGGGCTGCGCGAACAGGGCGCGTGGTGACGGTCGCACTGGCCCCGTCCGTTTCGACCGAGGAGTGACATGCCGACAAATTTTCCGAATGGGATCGCCAGTTATGGCGTCCCCGTGCTGCCGGGCGACAACCCGATCACGACCGGCAGCGTCTTTTTTGTGTGCAATCGGACGGGCGCGAACGGCAGCGACGGCAACTCCGGCAAAACCCCCAGCGAGCCGTTCGCGACCGTTGATTACGCGATCGGACAGTGCACGCCGAGTGCTGGCGATGTGATCTATGTCCTGCCGGGGCACGCCGAGACCGTGACCGCCACGAGCATTGCGCTGGATGTCGCGGGCGTGCGCATCATCGGCCTCGGGAGCGGCCGGAGCCGGCCGACCTTCACCTACGGCGCCGCGGCGGCCACGATCACCGTCTCCGCGGCCGGGTGTCGCTGGAGCAACTGTCATTTCATCGCCAACTTCTTGAACGTGGCGGCGGCGTTCACGATCGGGGCGGCGAAGGATTTCCAGCTCGATTCGTCCTCGTTCATCGACACCTCCAGCACCCTGAACTTCCTCTCGATTGTCGTGACCGGAGCCACGGCGAATGCCGCCGATGGGCTGAGCGTCATCGGCAACTACGTGCTGGGCCTCGCGGCCACCGACGGCGCGTTCATCTCGATTCTCGGGAACACGGATCGGTTCCTCGCCGCCGACAACTTCGTGGACAAAGCGGCGACCAACGACGCGGGCCATTTCCTGACACAGGCCGCGCTGGTCATGAAAGGGGCTCGGGTCTATCGGAACACGCTGAACGTGGTCGGCTCGACCGGCGCGGCGGTCGGCGTCTTCGCGACGGGGAGCTCGACGACCAACACGGGCGTGTTCGCCTACAACCTGACGACGAGTCTCGATACGACGTCGGCCCTGTTCATCACGGCCGCGCTCAACTACGCCGTCCACGAGAACTACATGTCGGGCGTCGTGGCCGCGTCGGGCACGTTGTTCCCGGCGGCCGACAACCCGGCCTAACGGCCTTGAGGAGCTGATTCCACCATGCCCGTCAATTATCCGAACGGCGTCACGAGTATGGGGATCCCCCTGGTGCCAGGGGTCCCCCTCACGACCGGCAAGTACCTCTTCGTGCTCAGCACGATCGGGTCCGACACCAACAGCGGCCGCGACAAGGATCACCCGCTCGCCACGATTCAGGCCGCGATCAACAAATGCACGGCGAACAAGAACGACGTGATCGTGCTGATGCCGGGGCACGCGGAAACCGTCACCGCCACGAACATCAATCTGAACGTCGCGGGCGTGCAGGTTGTCGGGGTCGGGATCGGCCTCCTGCGGCCGACCTTCACCTACGGCGCGGCCGCGGCGACCATCACTGTGTCCGCCGCCAATTGCTCCTGGAGCAACTGCAACCACATCGCGAACTTTCTGTCGGTGGCGGCCGCGTTCACGATCGGGGCGGCGAAAGATTTCCAGCTCAATGGCTGCGATTTCACGGACACCAGCGCGACGCTCGACTTCCTCAGCGTCGTGGTGACGGGCGCGACGAACAACGCGGCCGACGGCCTCACCGTCACCAACTGCAACTACTGGTCGCTGCCCACGACGGCGAACGCCTTCATCTCGATCCTCGGGAATCTGGATCGGCTCTACGTGGCCGGCAACTACGTCGACAAGCTGGCGACGAACGACGCGGGCCAGTTCATCACCATCGCGGCCCTGGTCATCAAGCGGGCGCAGATCCTGCGCAACTACCTCAACGTGGTGGGGTCGGCCGGCGCGGCGGTCGGCGTGTTCATGACCGGCAGCTCGACGACGAACACCGGCATTCTCGCGCACAACTACTGCGTGAGTCTCGACACGACCGGCGGCCTGCTGTTGACGGCCACGCTCAATCTGGGGCTGTTCAACAACGGCATGTCGGGCGCGATCGCCGCCTCGGCGACGATGCCCTGGCCGGCGGCCGACAGCCCGGCGTAAACCTGAGCGCGGGTGGTCCCGACCGGATCACCCGCGCGTCCGACAGCCGGAGTCCTCATGTTTCTGGCCGACAACATCTTCACGACGGGGCTCGCCAGCGATGGTGGCGGCGAGCACGTCGATCCGAGCAAGAACGACGTGCTCGCGACGACGGGCCCCCTGCACGCGTGCCAAGCCCTCTGTCTCGTCACGATCACGGCGCTCGATCTGGACGCCTCGCGGGCGCTGGTCGAGATTCAGCATCGCGACAGCACGGACGACGAAACCAACCCCGTCGAGAGCGTCGTCGTCGCCTGTCCGGCGGACGACTGCAAGCAGGTCGAAGTGCTCTTCCGGCTCGAGTCGAACGAGAACGTCACCGTCGTGGCGTACGAGGATTGCATCGGGCGAGTGCTGGTCGCGATCAACTGGCAGCAACTCCCGTGACGTTTCTCGAACTCTACGGCGTCAGTCTGGATCGGGAACTGGGCTCCTCGAGCACGGTCCTGTTCACGACCCTCCGCCGGAAGGCGGCGATCAACGAGGCCCAGCGCGCGTTCAACCGCCTCACCGAATGTTTCACGCGGGAAGCCTCGATCGCGCTCTCCAATGCGGTGGGGGAATACGACCTCGAGGCGGCGATCACCGCGGTGGATTACCTCTGGCTCGCCAAGCAAGGCGTCGAAGTCAAGAAGATCGACGCGAGCGCGAACGTGACGTACTTCGCCGGGGATGATCTGCTGCGGACGACGATCCAGCGGTTGAACCGGGAAGAGCCGGGCTGGCGGACGGCGAGCGCGGGGAATCCCAGCGCGCACTACCTGCGGGAAGACGGCGGCCTAGTCTATCTCGGCCTCTACCCGGCGCCCGCGGTCGGCGCCGGCGAGACGTGGACCGGGATCGTGCCCTACGTCGCGCAGCCGGCCGACATGACGGCGGATGCCGACATCCCCTTCACGGCGAGCAGCAACGCCAAGCGATCGCTCGAGCCGTTTCATTACGCGCTCGCGCACTACGCCGCGGGCCAGCTCGAGCTGCTCCGGAAGAACACCGACGGACGCGCGGAGCAAATGCAACTCTTCGGCGGGTACGTGGCCGACTACCTCGGGAAGCAACGGCCGCATGGCCCGCAACACGTCACGTTCGCGCGGGACTACTCCGGCGGCCGCGGCACGCGCAGTCAACGCAACGATCCGAGGCGCTATCCATGAAGGCTGAATTTCGCTGTGGACATGTCGGGATCGTGCCGGAGCTGAAGGCTGACGAGCAGCCGATCTGCTTGCAGTGCGGCACGGTCGGCGTCGCGCGGTCCTTTGCGCCGCCGCCGCGGTTTCGCGGGACGGCGATGGGCCCGCACGTCGATCCGTGCGATTTGCCCGCGATCACGGTGAGCCTGGCGCAGACCGATCTGCCGGAGACGCCTGATGATCAACGACAACACTAATTTCGGCGTCTCGTTCGTGCCGGGCAGCGGGGAACCGTCCCAGCGTGGTGGCGGATCGGGGATCGAGCCGGTGCAGAAAGCGATCCAGCTGCTCTCGTTCCGCATGCCGTCGTTTCGCGGGCAGCGCACGCCGGTCGGCGATCCGTCGCTCCTGAAAGGCTCCGCGGCGGCGTCGACGCCGCGGGCGGATGTGCATTCGGCCGTGCTGGCCTCGGTGCTCAAGACGTTGCTCGGGGGCGGGCAGATGGGCGGCAACCCTTCAGCGGCGTCCGCGTTGACGCCGCCGCCGCCGGATGTCGCGCTGTCGGGCGGGTCGCCGTTCGCCGCGGCGGGCCGCGATCCGGGAGTGTCGACGCCGACCGCGCCGCTGACGCCGAGGTTTCAGTTCAGCCAGGGCGCGCCGGAGTCCGACATGCGGCCCCACGAGTTGCCGAGTCCGATCGATCCGGGCGGCCGCGCAAACGAGATGCCGCAGCCGATCGACACCGGCGGCCGCGCGCACGAGATCCCGCTGCCGCCGGCGCCGGGCGGCTCGTTCGGCGACGACATGCGCGCGCACGAGATCCCCGCGAAAGCGAGTCTGCCGACCGTGGCGCCGCCGGATCAGCGCGGGCTGATCGACGAAGCCACGCGCCGCGTGGGCGCCGCGTCCGACTGGAACAGCTTCAAAGGGAGCAGCGACCCGCTCGTCCAACAGTTCATCAACGCCTTCGGGCTCAACGCCGACTGGAACGCCCTGCGAGGAGGGCGGTAACGATGGCCGTCCGCGCGGCCCGCGCGACGGTCGCGCCGGTCTATCAACGGCTGGCGGTGGACGATCTGTCCGGCGGCCTCGATCTCCGGCATTCGCCGACGCTCGTCCCGTCGAATCGATCCCGCGTGCTGCGCAACTGGAGCCTCCAGGAGCAAGGCGCGCTCGTCGTCTTTCCCGGCTGGCTCAGCTTCTCGACTACGAGTCTCGGCGGCCTGCGGCCGCAAGGCGCCCAGCGCATCTACCTCTCGGGCCTGACCTGCACGCTGGCCGCGTATAACGGCAGCGTCTACAAGCCGGATGACGCCGGCGTCTGGGGCGCCGCGGTCCTGGCCGGCCGCAGCTCGACGAACGAGATCTACTTCCCGTTCGATCGGGATTTCGTCGCCGTGTTCGACGGGACGAACATCCCGAAGAAAACGATCGACGGCACGACGTGGTACCAGCTGGGGATCGATGCGCCTGGCGCGGCGCCGACCTTGGCCGCCGTTGCGGGCGGATCGCTGACGAACGGCAGCACGTACGAAATCAGCTACAGCTACAAACGGGCGGCGTCGCCCGTCCACGAAGGCAACGAAAGCGCGGTCGCGACGCAGGCCGCGGCCGGCGCGAACCTGACGGTGCGCTGCACGCTGCCCCGGTCGACGGATCCGCAAGTCGACACGATTGTCGTCTACGCGCGCGATGTCACGGCCGGGGAATCGGTGCGACGGCGCACGGGCACCGTCGCGAATCCGGGCGCCGGCAGCGCCACGTACGACATCACGACGAAGAACTGGACCGCGGCCGACGTGCCCGAAGCGCCAACCGATCACACGGTGCCGACGGCGCTGGTGCACGGGCTCGTCTGGAAAAATCGCTGGTGGGCGAAGGATCCGACGGTCGGGAACCGCCTCCGGTTCACGCAGATTTTTGAACCGCAGTCGTGGCCGACGACCTTCTACATCGATATTCCCTTTGAGCGCGGGGACTCGATCGCGGCGCTCGTCGCCCAGGGCGACACGCTCGTCGTCTGGGGCCAGACGAAGCCCTATCTGGTGATCGGGCAAACGTCGCTGGACTTCGAAGTGCGACCGTCGTTGGGCGCGCAGGCGGGGGCGGTGGGCCCGCGCGCGGTGGACATCCTCGAAACGGGAATCGTGCATGCCTCCGCCGACGGGGCGTACCTGTTCGACGGCGCGACGGATCGGTTGTTGACGGATGACGTCGACGTCGCCTGGCGCGATCTCATCGGGGCGAGTGCCGTGGCCGACCTGCAGAAAATCGCGGTCTGTTATCACGGGCTCTACAAGGAAGTGCGGATCGCCTTGCCGCGCACGTATCCCTTCAGCGAGCCGGGCGAATTGATCCTCGATCTGCATCGCACGCGCACCGACAACGTCGCCTGGTTCATGACGAATCGGCCCGTGGGCGGGTATCTCCACTGGAACGGCAACGAAACGACGACGGGCAACCGCGGGCGGCTGTTCTCGTGGGGCCTGACGGTCGGGAAGCTCTACGAAGAGCGCGTGGGGACGACGGCCGACGGCGGCGACCTGGTCTGTGACTACGCCGGGCCGGCGCTCTCCTCGGGGCTGCACGCGGCGCGGTTCATCGATCTCAAAGGCGAGTACCAACCGGCGGCCGGGTCCTTCGTCGTCGAGCCGTACGTCGATGGCGTCTCGCAGGGCCAGATCGCGATCGACATCTCCGGCGGGCTGTCCCAGTACGCCGTGGCGCAGTACGGCTCGTCGCTCTATGCCGGCGCGGGCCGGAAACCGTTCACGACCGATCTGCCGTTGGAGGCCGAGGGGTACACGGTCTGGCTCGTCGCGACCTACACCGGGAAGTCGACGTTCCGCTGGTATTCGTACGCGTTCGGGATGGTGCCGGAAGCGGAGGCGCGCGGACTGTGATGATGACAAAGCGAATCTCGTGGCCAACGGTGCTCGTGACGCTCGCCGCAGTGTGGCTCGTGACGCATGCGCCCTCGTGGGAGACGGTCGTCCGCGCGACGGCCTCGTTCCCCACGGCGGTCAAGAGCTTCACGACGAAGAACGCGTCGGACACGATCCAGGCCTCGCACATGAACGATGTGCAGGACGAGATCGCCGCGATCGAATCGGACCTGTTCAACGGGATGTCGCGCGTCCGGTTGGGGAGTTCGACGGTGACGCTCGTGTCGGATGCGTTTACGGCGACGAAGAGTCTACATGCGGTCGATACCGAAGCGGCGGCGGCGTCCGATGACCTCTCGACGATTTCCGCGGGATCCGGCGTGGCCGCAGGGCATCTGCTGACGCTCTACGCGGCGAACGCGGCGCGCGTCGTGACGGTGAAAGACAGCGTGGGCAACATCACGTTGGCTGGCTCGGACTACGCGATGAACAGCGCAAAGAAGTCGATCCTGCTCCGCTACGACGGGACGAACTGGGTGGAAGTGGCGCGGGCGCAAGCCTCGCCACGCGATTCCAACCTGCTCTTTGTCGATGCGACGTACGACATTGGGGCGAGCGGCGCGACGCGGCCGAGGGATGTGTACCTCTCGCGCAATCTCGTGATCGGCGGGACGACGACGCACACGGGAAACCTCGTCAGCGATTTGCTGTTTACTGATGCCACCTATGACATTGGCAAATCTGGGGCAACTCGGCCCCGCGATCTGTTCACGTCGCGAGATGTCACCGTTGGGCGGACGCTCACCGTCACGGGCGGGCAGGATAAGACGCATGCCCTCACGGGCCTTATCCAATTAAACGGGTCATCGGCCGCCGCGGCGCAGGGGCTAACCATCGACACGACGAGCATGGCGAACGCATCCAATGCGATCTTCGTGAACATGCCCTCAGGATTCACCGGGAACATCATCAGCGCCAACTTGAACGGAGCGCAGAAATTCTTTGTCACGCAGGTGGGGGACACGACGATCAACTCTACGACTGCCGCCCCTCTCACTATTACGAGCAATGCTGCTTCTGGTGTCGTGCAGCTTAGTGGGGCGAGCATTGCGACGTTCCAACTGGCATCCGACAGTTCTACGCAGGTCACTCTGAAGAACGTCAGCAACGGCCCGATGTTGTTTGGGACGAACAACGCGACGCGCATGACGCTCGGTGCTTCTGGCGGCTTGGTCATCGGGGCGCCCACGGGCGGCAATAAGGGCGACGGCACCTTGAACGCGACGGCCGTCTACGACGACAACGTCCTGCTGACGGATTGGGTGTTCGATCTGCTCCATGACGGTCGAACGGATCATCCGATGCCGGCCGGGGGCCGCCTCTATACCCTCGACGAGACGCGCCGCTCCACAGAGGCGGACCGCCGGTTGCCGTGGATGCCGACGCGCGCGGCCTTTGAGCAGGACCGCCATCTCGGCGGCATGATCTCGCGGCTCTGGTTCGGGCAGGAACAGCAGCAAATTTACATTCAGGAGCTGCACGCCACGATCGCGGCCTTAGAAGCGCGGCTTGCAGCGCTGGAACGCCGGACACGCTGACATGGCCACTGCCTCGTACGTCGCGTCGCTCTTGGGCGGGATCGATCAGAGCGTGCGTCGCGTGATGACCGGCGTCTTTGACTATGTGCTGGGGAATCTCCGGTTCGGGTCCGCGGATCACCAAACCCGGGCCGAGAATTTCCAGATGTACGCCTTCGCGGCGACGACGCCGGCGGTGGCCGATACGGAATTCTCGATCGTGCACGGACTCCGCGTGGTCCCGAAGACGGTCATGCCGGTGATGCAGCTGAGTGCGGTCGGCGAGCGCATGGTGCGCTTGAAGGTGACGCGGGTGGCGGATACGCAGCGCGTCTACTTGTCGAGTCCGGACACCGACGCGCCGATTCGCGTCTGGATCGAGGTGTAACTCATGTACGGCGCAGAGATTTGGGGACCGATTCTCGCCGCGTGGATTGGCGGGCAGTTCGGCGGGGGTGGTGGGGACGAGCGTCACCTGCCGACCGCCGACGAGGCCGAAATGCAAAGCCTGATCACGAACATGCTGAAAACGCAGTTCGAAGAATACAACCAGGGCTATCCGCTGCGGTCGCGGATCACCGACACGGCGCAGGCGTTGATGCCGAAGCTCGACATCCTCGGCGGGAACGGGATCGGCGGGGTCGACCCGGATCCGAATCACGGCGGCGTGATCGGTCGACGCATACCCGGTCAACCGCCGGGCCCGAACACGCCGATTCCTGAGCCTGGACCACGGACGCCGCCGGAAATCATCATCCCGTCCACGCCGAAGACGCCGCGCATGAACGACATGGCCTCCTCGGCGTCGATGTCGTCGCCGTCGTCCGCCGCGGCCGACCCGCAGCTCTGGCAGCACCTGTCGCAGTACCTGACGCGGTACGGGGGGCGCGCCTAACGTGGCCTGGACGAGCGAGAGCCTGCTCGGCGAGCTGACGAAGCGGAAGAAGTCTGCCCTGACGGGCGGCGAGCAGCAGGAGGCGATCGACTTCCTGAAGCGCCAAGGCTGGTCCGGCGGGGACATCTCCGATCAGCAAGCGAACGACATCCTGTACACGGCGGATCAGCGCTGGCCGAAGATGGCGGATCCGGATCCGGTGCCGACCGTCCCGAAGCCGCCGGCGGTTCCCACGCCCACGCCTCCCGCCGCGCCGCCGCGCCAGGAGCCGGTGTATCCGGTGTATCAGCCGCCGGCGAATCCGACGGCGCCCAAGGTGGGCCCGTACGGCGACGACGGCCGCGCGCACAGCATTGACGATGGCCACGCCATCCCGGTGCCGCCGGCGATGGCGACGCCGATCGATCCGCTGTATGGCGGGACGCCCGCGCCGCCGTTGCAACGCGCCGCGTTGCCGATGGCGGGCTGGTGGGGCGCGGATGATGCCGCGCTCGATCGCTGGATCGATCAGCACTACCTGAACAAAGCCACGCTGAACGATCAGACGCGCGGGTATTGGCGTGACCGCATTAAAGAGAAGCCGGGTGATGCGGGCTACTGGGCGGGGCGGATGGCGGACGGCGGCAGTCCGTCGCCCACCGCCTCGCCGGTGCCCACGCCGCCCGCGCCGCCGGCGGCGCCCGTGCGTCGACCGTCGTCGCGCGTCGCCACGAATTGGACCGGATCGGAAGACGCGGCCGTCGCCTACGTCGACAACGAAGCGCGGAAGATGATCGGCCGTCCGCTCTCGGCCGACGAATGGCAACTGGCGATTCCCATCGCGCAACAGGCCGGCTACCAGAAAGGCCAGCCGATCGGCGCGTCGATCGTCAACGCCATTCTCGGCGCGATGGATCAGTACTTCGGCGCGTCCGGCACGCCGTCCGGGCCGCCGGGCCCGACGGGACCCACGCCGACGCCGGGCCCGACGGCCACGCCGACGCCGCCGGCGTTGCCGCCGCCGACGATTCCCGGCGTCCCGGTGACGCCGTACTCGCCGAACATCTTTACGGATCCGGCGGCGCAGCTCCTGGAAGATCTCTCGCGGGCGCGGCTCAATGAACTCTTCGCGCCGGTCGAGGATCCGTACCTCGGTCGGTTGACGGACGCCATTCAGCGGCGCATCGCCGAGAAGAACACGCCGATCAAAAACGCGGCGCTCGACGATCTCGATCGGCTCCTCCAAGAGCGGATCACCAGCCTGCAGGGCGCGCCGTTCACCGATCAGCAGGAACAGGCCATCCGGGCGAAGCTCTTCGATCAGCTCGAGCAGAACCGGCAATCCGAGATCAAGTCGGCCGTGGAGCGACTCGCGGCCCTTGGGCATGGCTCGACCTCGGGCACGATTCAGGAAGCCATCAACCAGGTCAACAAGCGCTACGACCAGTTGCGGGCGCAGGCGGAAAACAACTTCGCCACGATGGCGATCGACCGCGCGCGCGAGAACGCGAACCAGGTCCTCGATCTGGGCGGGCAGCGCGCGAGTCTGGTCCAGGGGCTCTACGACACGCAGGAAGGGCGCCTCGATGAAGGCATCAACCTGCAATCGACGTTGGCGGAGCTGGCCGCGCAGACCCGCGCCGAAGAACAGGCCCGGCGCCGGGAAGCGATGACGACGACGGGCATGCTCGCGGAGCTGCCGGTGCACCGGCTGCAAATCGCGGAGCAGGCGGCCGGCATGGGCGTGACGCCCGATAACGGCCTGATGAATTCCCTCGTCAGCCTGCTCGATCTGAACAACCGCCAAACGGAGAGCGCGGCGAATCGGCGCACGAACCTCGTGGGGGGGCTCGGCTCGATCATCGGCGCGATTCTCGCCGGCCAGGGCGGACGCGCGACGGCCGCGGCGCCGCCCGCCGCGAGTCCTGGGCCGTGGGCCGGCGGCTACGCCGGGTTGCTCTAATGGATCCGTTTGACACTGTTTTCACGCCGCCGAGTCTTGCCGCGAATCCGGACCCGAAGCCGGGCGGCCACGGGTTCGACTGGAAGCAGGTCATTGACCTGATCGTGCCGTCGCTCCTGGGCGCGGTCGCGATGCACGGCTCGGGCCCGTACGGCAAAGGCCAGGACGTCGGCGACTTCGCGACGGCGTTGATGCACGGGTATCAAACGTCGAAAGCCTCACAGCAGCAAACCCAACTCGCCGGGCGGAAGCAGAGCCTGGACGAATTCCGCACGCTGGCCGACGTCGACGATCGCCGCGCGCAGAACCGGCAGCGCCACGACGAGCTCGCGTCGACGTTCCTCCTGAACGCCACGAAGGACGCCGATCAATTCAAAGACGATCCGGTGGCGTGGGCCTCGTATTCGAAGATGGTCGATGCCGTCGGCGCGAAGGTCTTCGGGTTCGACGCCGGCACGATCTCGAAGCAGCTCGTGTTTCCGGACAAGACGCGCGGCGCACGGTTGCAGAAAGAAGCCGCGGCGCGGATCGCGGAGCTCTCGAAACTCTACGGCGACAAGTTCTGGGAACCCGAAGTCCAGGGCGCCACGCTGACGTTCGACGGCCGCCCGATGAAGGTCGCCGATCTCGTGGCGACGTCGGAGCTGCAGTTGACGGCGCCGAAGGGCGACGCGGTGACGCCGGAGGCCTCGGGCCAGACGACGGATCGGCAAGCGCTCCGCGCCTATGCCCGGACGCTGGGCGTCTCCGTCAACGATCTGACGACGGACCAAATCCGGACGGCGCGCGAAGAAGCGGGGCTGATCCAGCCGAAGACGCCGAAGTCGCTCCAGAAGTCGAGCGTCCTGCTCGACGGCAAGGCGGCGGAAGTGCTCATCGATCCGACGCCGGGTGAAGGGACCAAAGTCTTCACGCTGCAAGGGAAGCCCATCGAGAACGCGGATACGCGCGTGAAGCCGAAGCCTGATGCCTCGTCGCTGAATCGCGGCGCGAACGGCTTAGCCCCGGGGCAGGAATTCACCATCTCCGAAAAGCTGGCGAAGGCGTGGACCGAATCGACGAAGGCCACGAAGGAAATGACGCGCCAGTTCGGACTGATGCAGACCGGCCTGAAACGGTTCCGGGCGGGCGACAAGAACGGCGGCTCGCAGGCCGTGCTCGTCACGTTCCAGAAGATTCTCGATCCGACGTCCGTGGTCCGCGAATCCGAATACGCGCGCACGGCGACCGGCCAATCGGTCCTGAACCGGATCGAAGGCTACACGGAGAAGCTGACGAGCGGCGGCGCCGGCATGACCGATCGCGAAATGGCGGCGATGGTCGAGACCGCCAAGCAATTCCTGGACGACATGCGCGGCTACAGCGCGGGTCAGCGGAAGCGCATTCAGGCGCAGGTCAACAAGTACGGCCTCGATCCGGCGACGGTGTTCGATGACGTGGCGACGGGCGAACCCAGTGCGGTCCCGCCGCCGCCGGCGGCGGCGCCGGCCGGCAAACGCTTCCAGATCATCAGCGTGAAGTGATGCCGCAGGAATACACAGTCAAGGATGCGCGGACGGGCAAGACGATCACGTTCCAGTGGACCGGCGATCAGCCGCCCACGGACGCGGATTTCGAGGAGGTCTTTGCCGCCGCGCGATCGAGCGCACCGTCAGGCTCCGCGTTGAGCCGCTTCACCGAAGGCGCGGCCAGCAACCTCAATCCGATCGCGGCGATGGAATTTCTCGGCAACGTCGCCAAGGGGCTCCTGCCGACGTCGGGCGGCGCGGAGGCGCGATCCGCGGTCGGGCGCGCCGTCGTGGATCCGGCCGTCGCGCAACTCGACCAGGTGGCGTCCGCTTACCGCGAAGGCCGACCGCTCGCCGCGCTGGGACATGCGGCGGGCGCGGTGCCGATTGTGGGCCCGTCCGTCGCGCAGATCGTCGAGCAGGTGCAGCGCGGGGACGTGGCCGGCGGCGCCGGCGCGTTGACGGGCCTGCTGGCGCCGTTCGTCGCGCCGCCGTTGCTGAAGGGTGGCGTCAAAGGCCTGGCGGCGGTCGCGCCTCAGACGGCCGGGAAGCTGGCGTCCACGCTCGACGCCTCAGCGGCCGAACGACTGGCCGACGTGATGAGCCCGAAGGTGGGGCGCAACAAAGTGCGGTACGGGAACCGGGCGGTGGAGATCGCGCCCGCGCTGGCGCGTGAACCGGGTCTCGACGCGTTCTCCCGCGAAGGGCTGCACGCCGGCGTCGCCGACAAGTTGGCCGAGGCGCGCGCGGCGCTCGATGACGCGGCCGATCACCGCCTCGTCTCGCAGCAGGTCAAGACCGGGCCACTCGTCGGCGCGATTCAGCAGCTGATCGACCGACTCACGGCGCAGCCGGTCGAAGGCAGTCACGCGCTGCCGGCGGTGACCGGCCCCGCCGTCCGCGTGACGCCGACCGATCAGATGCGGCTGTACGCGCTGCGCTGGATCAAAGACGACATGGAGGCGTTGCCGTACGTCTCGCGCACGTGGAGCGAAGCCCCACGGAAGTCTGGGAACGCGGCCGGCGGGGACATGAACATCGCGGCAGGCGCAGCGGGCGCTCCGATCTATCGCGCCATCGTGGGCGCGGAAGGCCACGAAGTCATCAAAGCCTCGCGGGCTCAGGTGATCAAGGCCATCAACGACTTGATCGAGGGCAAGGAATCCTCCAGCAAACTGCACGGGCTCGTCAGTGACGTGGCGGCGCAACTCGCGCAAGGGAATCCACGGCTCCAGCGACTCATGGCCACGGGTGGACCGTCGGCGGAACAGCCGGCCGCCTACGTGCGCGAGGTGACATCCGGGAAGCCGGCAGACATGCCAGCCGTGTCAGCCGTGTCGCTCGGGTCATCCGTTGAACCAGGTCCGAACGCTGCACAGATCGCCACGCTGCGGAAGATTCAGAACGAGATCCGATCGCTCGGGCCCGTCGCCTCCTACGAAAGCATTCGCCGGATTCGGGCCGCGTGGGATCAGGTCGCCGAGATCAAGTACCTGCCGTCGACGACGCAGGACGCGTTGACGTCGCGCGGCGAAGCGACGGCCGCGGAGCGCGCGACCGCGGCCATGCGCGACGCGCTGGCGTCGGCCGACGAAGGGACCGCCGCGGCGAACGCCCGGTTTCATCTATTCAAGAGCGCCAACGATGTGTTGGACGCGACGAAGGAAACCGAACGCGTGCGGCCGAAAGTGGGCCGTGGCCTGGTGGCGCGCGCGACGGGCGCGATGATCGGCGCGAAAGAAGGCGGGATTGCCGGCGCCGGCCTCGGGGCCGTCGTCGGCGAGCTCGCCAACCGGGCCGCGGAAGCCGCGCCGACCTTTCAGATCATGATCGCGCGCCGCTTGGCGGCCGTCGCGGATGCGCTGCGCCGTGGGGACACGGCGGCGGCGGATCAGATCGTGACGGGAACGGTCCGTCGGTTCCCGGCGGTGAAGACCGGACTGCGCGTGACGGGGAAGCTCGCGGCGCCGGCCGGCCGACTCAGTGAGGCCGTGCCGCTCGCTGCACAGGACGAGACGAACTAGGCGGCGGCGGGTCGAGGAGCAAGGCGAGCGTGAAGAAGCCGAGGACGAGCAGCACCACGACGAAGGCCATCAGGAAGATACGGCGCACCGCCGACAGGGTAGCACAGGGATAGGGATCATGGGACCGGAACGACGCAGCGGGGATGAACGACGACTGGAGGCGGATGGACAACTGCGGATTGCCTGGCCCGTGGTCGTGCAGGTCGTCGCGTGGGTGATCGCCGGCATGGTGACGTATGCCGCGATGAGTGCGCGCGTCGCCGTCGTGGAATCGAAGCAACTGGATCTGTCCGATCGCCTGAATCGCATCGAAAGCAAGATCGACCGCGTGTGGGATCGCGTCAAATGATCGCGCAGGCCGACATCGTCCGCGTCGCCCGGGCGTACGGGCTCGATCCCGAGCTGCTGACCGCGCAGATCCTCGTCGAATCGTCCGGGGACGCGACGGCGTTTCGCTACGAGCCGGCGTTCTTTCGTCGGTACGTGCACGGGAATCCCGACGCGAAGGCGGCGAAGTTCGGCCCGCTGGCGGCCTGCTCCTTCGGACTGCTGCAGATCCTGCTCGAGACCGCCTGCGAGATCGGCTTCGTCGGGCAACCGTGGGATCTGTTCACGCCGGCGATCGGGCTCGAGTGGGGCGCGAAGTACTTCGCCGCGCTGCTGGCCTGGGCGGGCGGCGATGTGACGCGCGCGCTGGCGGCCTACAACGGCGGGAAGCAGGGGAACGTCCGGCCGCCCTTCCGTAATCAGGCGTACGCCGACAAGGTGCTCGCGCAGTGGGAGGCGCGGAGACCGATGTAAACGCTCGACCGAGGCAGCTAGGGGGCACCCGCAACGGTCCTGCTCGGGCCGCGCTGCATCGTTCAGAGAGCCGCCGGGAAGAGAGCACCCGCTGATCGCGCGCCATGCGCGGCAGTGCGGTGCTCTTTTCTTGTGCGGCCACGGAGTCCAGGAGACCCATGAAGGTCGCATTTCGCCGGAACGGCAAATTCCTCTCCATCCCGGACGCGTTGTTGACGGCCGACGTCGCCGGACCGTCGGAAACCTTAGACGTCGTGCTGATGGACGGCGCGGCGCCGACGCCGTCACCCGCCGTCCCGCCCGTCGTCGCGCCGCCGCCGAGCGGTACCGATGCGATCGATCTGGCGCAGGCCGTGGTGGCATCGGTCGATTGTCCCGACGTGCGTGGCTGGCCCATCGTGACGCCGCTCCGCCGTCTGTCGTTGAGCGAGGTCGTGAATGAGCAACTCGCGATCGACTTCGACGGCAAAGCCAGCTGGCCCGCCGTGACGCCGTCGGGCTGGACAGGCGGCATCAACTACACGGTGTGGATGGGCTGTTTCATCAACGGCGCGTGGTACGTCGTGCCGATCAAGGAAGCGCTGAACACCTACCTGACCGTCGGGCCGATCCTCACCCGCGGGCAGATTCCGGACAACCTGACGTACTTCGCGCCGCCGCCGCTCGAGGACTATCAGCCGGTCGCCGGCGAGACCCTGGTGTTCTTCGTGACGACGGGCGACACACGACGGATGAACCTGCAGCCCGCCGGCGGACCAGGCCGGTCGAACGTCGTGGCGGTGCCGTTTCAGGCGGGGACATGGACATGGTGACGCTCCTCCTCGCGCTGCAGCTGTCGCTGCCGAATCGCGACGCCACGCCGGCGATGGTCCGGCCGCTGCCGATCGCCGCGATCTGCACCACGAAGTGGGGCCTCGACAAACGGCACGTGACGCTCGCGATGAAACGCGCGGTCGCGCGTCGCGCCGGCATTCCCGAATCCGACTGGTCCCGGTACGTGTTCGATCACATCGTGCCGCGGCAGCTCGCCGGCGCCGACGATGTCGCCAACCTGCAGCTGCAGCTCAAGGCCGTCGCGAAACGCAAAGACGTCGACGAGACGCGCCTGCACCGCGCCGTGTGTGCGGGCCAGGTGTCACTCGGCGCCGCGCAGCGC
>Ga0070705_100000137_pt1 | contig 42846 bp, 36 predicted proteins | sample KBSK5253metaG_FD_65455 | JGI IMG/M metagenome (GOLD analysis project Ga0070705, IMG submission 65455) | Corn, switchgrass and miscanthus rhizosphere microbial communities from Kellogg Biological Station, Michigan, USA - KBS K5-25-3 metaG | ecosystem: Host-associated > Plants > Roots >... | reverse complement strand
GGGCTGTAAGCCGCCATGTACGTATTAAACCCACAGCCGCTTGTGAATGCGATAAGAATGCGCTGGGTCGTTGACGCGTTGTTAAAGAATTTGAACTCGTCGTAAGACCGCACTCCTTGCCCTCCAAACAAGCTGCAATTTCGATCGCCTGGGATTCCAGAGCGGAAGTGGCGAGGACCGGTGAAGGTAGGCTCTGTTCCGTCGATCGCCCCATTGATTGTTGCAACAATAGGTGTTCCTTGTGTTGCCGTCAGACCGCTCGCGCGCGACCTTGATGTTCCCAACTTCGCAGCGGCGGAAGTTGGACCGCTTACTTCCAAACTGCTGGCTGCCGGAGAAGCAGCTCCTGTACCCGCGGGGCGCCAAATGATAAGAAACAACCCAAGCACGAATAGTCCCAATAGGAGATCCAGGATCAAGCCCTTAAGTGCAGTTCGCATGATAAGCTCCTCTCGCCTGCCTCCGGCCTTGCAATCTAATTGTTGAGAAACGATTCTTCCGAACGGCGTTCGTACTCGAAACAGCAACCTCAGGTCTCCTGGAAGGAACTCGAACGATCTAAGGTAACTGATTGTGATCAGAAGCGGACAACTTGTCTCGGCAAGCCCAGGTAAACTTGCCTACGCGCGTCGCATCATAAGAAAACCAACGAACCAAGTCAAGCGGTTTCGAAAAGAGAAATTGGCAAGTGCCGGCATTTTCCCGACCACTTGCTCCGACCTTGAACGCGCAGGCGCCCGCCCGGTAGAATGGAGTGTTCGCGACTCGGCGAAATTCTTCTCTGTGCAGGCTCAGTTTGGATGGCAATAGATAAAATTACGATTCGCGGCGCGCGTCAACATAACCTCAAAGACGTTAGCCTCGAAATGCCCCGGAACCGGCTGACCGTTGTGACCGGACTGTCGGGCTCGGGCAAGTCTTCACTCGCCTTCGACACCGTCTACGCCGAAGGCCAGCGGCGCTACGTCGAGTCGCTCTCGGCCTACGCCCGCCAGTTTCTTGACCAGCTCGAAAAACCCGACGTCGATTCGATAGACGGACTTTCGCCCGCGATTTCAATAGAGCAAAAGACAACGATGCGCAGCCCGCGTTCGACTGTCGGCACCGTGACCGAGGTCTACGATTATCTGCGTCTGCTTTTTTCTTCGATCGGCCAGCCGCATTGCCCAAAATGCGGGCGATTGATCTCGCGGCAATCGATCGATCAGATCGTCCAGCAAATGGCCACGCTACCCGAAGGCGAGCGGGTGATGATCCTCGCGCCCATCGTTCGCGGCCGTAAAGGCGAGTTCAAAAAAGAACTCGAGAAACTCGCGCGCTCCGGATTCAATCGCGCTCGAATCGACGGAGAGATTCGCCAGCTCGACGAAGAGATCAAACTCGACAAACGCCGCAATCACACCATTGAAGTCGTCGTCGACCGCTTGCTGATCAAGCAAGGCGTGCACAAACGGCTCGAGGAGTCGGCACATCTCGCGGCAAAACTCACCGACGGCATCGTGATGGTTTCGATCGTCGACGGGGAAGAGCGGATCTACTCCGAGAAGATGGCCTGTCCCGAGTGCGGCATCTCGGTGCCGGCGCTCGAGCCTCGTTCGTTTTCATTCAACAGCTTCTACGGAGCGTGCCGTCAGTGTAACGGACTCGGCAATCGTGCTGAGATAAGTCCGTCGAAGATCGTCTCCGATCCTCAGCTTCCGATCAAAGAACAGGATCCGTTTCCGACTGATGGGAGCATCAGCAACTACCTGCGCGACGTGATGAAGTCTCTCGCGCGACAGGCTGGTGTTTCGGCCGATAAACCGTTCGCGGATTTGCCGCAAAAGGTCCAGGACTCATTCTTTCAAGGATCAAAGGAACGGCTCTCGTTACGTTACGGCGCTTACGAGTACAAGACCGAATGGAAAGGCGCGGTGCCGTATCTGATGGCTCGCGCGGAAGACATGAAAAGCGAGGCCGCCGTAGCCGCTTTCGAAGCATTGATCTCGCCCACTGTGTGTGCGGAATGTCACGGCCGAAGATTGCAACCCGCGTCGCTCGCCGTGCGCGTCGCGGGCCGCGCTATTTCCGATTACACCGCAATTCCGATCTCGCAAGCAGTCAAGGTCTTCAATGGTGTAAGGCTGACCGCTCGAGAAGAAAAAATCGCAGGGCTGATTCTTCGCGAGATTCGCCAACGGTTGAGTTTTCTGGAGACCGTCGGGCTTGGCTATCTGACACTAGATCGAAGTTCATCGACGCTGTCGGGCGGCGAGGGCCAGCGCATTCGCCTCGCGACGCAGATCGGCTCTCAATTGCGCGGCGTGCTCTATGTGCTCGACGAACCGTCGATAGGGCTTCACCCTCGCGATAACAAGAAACTTTTGGACACGCTCGAACATCTTCGCGATTTGGGGAACACCGTGCTCGTTGTCGAGCACGATGAAGAAACAATCCGCCGAGCCGATCACGTCGTCGATCTGGGTCCGGGCGCGGGAACTCACGGCGGCGTGCTGGTGGCCCAGGGCACTCCCGAAGACATCGCCGCGAACCCAGCTTCGTTGACAGGACGTTACATTGCCGGCGATCTTTCGATTCCGGTGCCGCTCGATCGGCGCCAGTCAAACGGCAAGGCGATCAGCGTGCTTGGCGCTCGCGCGAACAATCTCAAGAACATCGACGTCACGTTCCCACTGGGTCTGTTCATCGTAGTAACCGGCGTGTCCGGCTCGGGCAAATCGACTCTTGTCGACGACATTCTTTATCGAAGTCTGGCGAGAAAGCTCTATCGCAGCATGCTCGACCCCGGCGCTCATCGCGAGGTCACAGGGCTCGAGCACATCGACAAGATCATCGAGATAGATCAGTCCCCAATCGGGCGCACGCCTCGCTCGAATCCTGCAACCTACACCGGCGTGTTCACACCGATTCGCGAGCTTTACTCGATGCTGCCCGAGTCTCGCGAGCGCGGCTACAAGCCGGGACGTTTTTCGTTCAACGTGAAAGGCGGGCGCTGCGAAGCTTGCCAGGGCGACGGCATGAAACGCATCGAGATGAATTTCCTGCCCGATGTTTACGTGATGTGCGATGTGTGCCGTGGCGCGCGCTACAATCGCGAGACGCTTTCGGTTCACTACAAGGGTCAATCGATTGCGAAGCTGCTCGACACAACCGTCGAAGACGCGTTGCCGTTGCTCGAGAACATTCCTCAGATCAAAGTGAAGCTTCAAACTCTGATCGACGTCGGCCTGGGTTACATCGCGCTCGGCCAGTCGGCGACGACGCTCTCGGGCGGAGAGGCCCAGCGCATCAAGCTCGCGAAAGAACTTTCGAAGCGCGCGACCGGACGCACCTTATACATCCTCGACGAGCCGACCACGGGTTTGCACTTCGATGACGTGCGCAAGCTGCTCGACGTTTTGCATCAACTCGTTTCGCTTGGCAACACCGTGCTTGTTGTCGAGCATAACCTTGATGTAATCAAAAGCGCGGATTGGGTAATCGACCTCGGCCCCGAAGGCGGCGAAGAAGGCGGCAGGTTGGTCGCCGAAGGCACACCCGAAGACGTGGCCCGTTCGAAGCGCTCGTACACCGGGCGAGCGTTGCGCCCACTGTTGAATGGCCATCGACTCAAGCCCCCTAGCTAAGAATTCCATCGGAGATTTCATGCTGACTGTTGAATTGATCCGGCGCGGCGCGCGCTACTGCGCCGAGCGCCGGGCAGTTTTGTTCGAAGACAAAGCGCTGACCTTCGCCGCAGTCGATGAGCTGTCCAATCGTTTCGCACACGTGCTTGCGCGTAACGGCATTGGCCGCGGCGGGCGTCTTGCGATACTCGCGAACAACAGCTTGTACAGCGTGCCCGTTGATTTCGGCTGCGTGAAAGCGGGCGCCGCGCGAACGCCGCTCAACGCGCGGCTGTCGATGGATGAGCACGAGCACATGCTGCGCGAGACCGGCGCTCGAGTTGTGATCTATGACTCCGAGTTGGCCGAGCGAGCCGAGGCACTCGCGGCGCGAGTTCCAGGCTTGACGATGCTGGGGCTCGGCTCGACTCGTTGCGGCCGCGACTTGCTCGTCGAAGCCGCGTCGGCGCCGGCGAGTGATCCGCGAACACCGGCTGAACCGGACGATGTCATTCTAACCATCTTTACCTCCGGGACCACCGGTCGGTTGAAAGCGGCCGAGCATACCCAGGCGAGCTACGCGGCCGTTTCGAACAACACCTCGATCAACCTGCCTGACATTCAGCCTGATGACGTTATGCTGCACGCGGCCTCGCTCTTTCATGCGAGCGGCTGCTTCGTGCTGCCTTACTGGATCAGGGGCGCGGCGACTGCCGTGCTCGCGCGATTCGAACCGTCGGAGTTTCTGCAAGCGATCGCGAAGTACCGAGCGACTTCGATTCACGTCGTGCCAACGATGCTTGCAATCCTCCTGGCGCACCCGGAGATCGAAAGCGCGGATATGTCTTCGATTCGAAGCATCGTATACGGTGCGTCTCCGATGCCGCTGCCGGTGATCAAGCGAGCGATTGAACTTTGGGGTCCGCGGTTCATTCAGTACTACGGCCAGACCGAAGCTCCGCTGTTCATCGCCCGGCTCGACCAGCAGGATCACGCGGGCCCCGAGCGGCGACTGCTTGCGTGCGGGCGGCCCTCGATCGATTGTGAGATTCGCTTGATTGACGACAAAGGCAATGATGTTCCCGCGGGCGAGCAAGGCGAGATCGCGCTTCGAGCGCCGTTCGCTATGAAAGGTTATTTCAGCGCGCCGGATCTGAACGCGGCGATGTTTGTCGAAGGCGGATGGTTGCGCACTCGCGACGTCGGGCGCTTCGACGAAGACGGTTATTTGTACCTGGTTGATCGAACCTCTGACATGATCATCACCGGCGGCTACAACGTGTACCCTCGCGAAGTAGAAGATGCGTTACTGGCTCATCCGTCGGTGTTCGAATGCGCGGTAGTGGGCGCGCCTCACGAGAAGTGGGTCGAATCGGTGACGGCGTTTGTTGTTTTGCGGCCAGGCAAAACAGTTTCCGAAGCCGAGTTGATCGAATTCACTCGCGAGCGGCTTGCGACGTACAAGGTCCCGAAGGCGGTGCGTTTCATCGAGCAGATCCCAATGAGCGCTGTTGGAAAGGTTCTGCGTCGAGCGCTGCGTGACCCGCTTTGGAAAGACGCTTCCTCTTAGCGCCTTTGCGATCCTTTGCTTGCGTTGCGCGGAACGCTACTGTCCGAAACAGTAGAGCCGTCCGTCTTCGGATCCAATCACCACGCGCCCCGAAGCTATCGCCGGCGACGCCGACAGCGGCGCTCCCGCGTTGAACTCCCACACCTTCGCGCCCGTCTTGTAATCGACCACATAGAACTTGCCGTCGTTTGAACCAATGAACGCGCGCCCATCCGCAAGCGCGGCCGATGACTCGACTCGCGCGCCGGTCATAACCGTCCACAGTTCCCGGCCCGTAGCCGCATTGATGCAATGAATCATCTTGTCACGGCCGCCGACCACGACTTTGCCTTCGATCACACCGCACGATGAATAGTAAGGAAACTGGCGTTTGCGATTCTGATAACGCCAAACGATTCGATGTGTTCTCAGGCTGACCGCGATCACTTCGTTGTTGAAGGTGCCGTAGTACGCGACGCCTCCGACAAGCGCGGGCGAAGCGCCGGTGTATGCGCCCGACGCGACGTGATACAGTTCGCGGCCGTCTGTGATTCGGATCGCGCGAAAGGTTTCATCGCAGCCGGCAATGTGCGCGACTCCGTTCGAAACGCCCGACTTGCAATGAACCGGCCCCTGAGTTCTGAACTTCCAAATGAGCGAGCCGTTTCCGGCACCGATACAATACAGATGCTCGTCATAAGAGCCGATCAACAGGCGATCGCCGACAACGACCGGAGATGATTTGACTTCGCCGTTTGTCTTGAAGGTCCAGACCGCGCGGCCGTCGCTCGCGCGCACCGCGTGAACGGTTCCGTTCAGATCGCCGATGTAGACCACGCCGTTCGCGACGCAGGGCGACGACTCGCCGATCGGACCCGTTGCTTTGTACTTCCATCGCACTGACCCGTTGGACAAGTTGAGCGCGGCAAGCTCGCCCGATTGCGAACCGACGTAGACGACGCCGTTCGAGATCGCGGCTGATGATTCGATCGACTCGCCTGCTTCGTAGGTCCACACCACTCTGAGGTCGCGAGGCACGCCCGAAACCGAAACGCCCATTGACTGAGGTGTCCCTCTGAACTGCGCCCAGGTGTCGGGTGGAAATTGGACCTGTGAACCCAGTGAGCAGGTTACAAGAATTGAAATCAGAAAAATGGATTTGAAGAATCGCAATGCCGTTCCTTCCGTTCTTAATCACGCATACGCGTGTTGATAAAGCTCCAACGCTTCGGCTCGGCCGAACTCGCGCGGGTTTGATTTGCCCGTCCATTGACTCGCGGCTTCTTCGGCGAGGCGCGACAAATCGCGCTCGGGCACGCCGACGGATTCGAGACCGCGAGGCAGGCCTCCGATTGAAATCAAGTGCTCGAGCCTGCGCGCGAGAGCTTCTCCGGCGTTCTCTTCGATCGAGCCGCGCTTGAGTAATTCGCTGTAGCGATCGCCGACCACGGATGCATTCCATCGAACAACGTGCGGCAGCATCAACGCGATCGCCACGCCGTGCTCGGTCCCGTAGTTCGCCGTGAGCGGATTCGCGCACGCGTGAGCCGCGCCGAGCATCGAGTGCTCAATCGCAAGCCCGGCCCAATAGGCGCCGAGTTGCATCGCGGCCCGTGCTTCAACGTCCTTCGGATTATTGATCACATGCTCGTAATTCGATTCGAGCAATCGCCACGCTTCAAGAGAGAATATCTCGGACATCGGCGTACGTTTTGTCGTCACCCAGGTCTCGACTGCGTGCGAGATCGCGTCGAATCCCGAGGAAGCGCTGACGGTCGCGGGTTGTGAAAGAGTCAACAATGGATCGAGGATCGCAATCTTGAACGCGGCGCCCGGATCACCGCAGGCCATCTTGACGTGAGTCTCGGCGTCGGAGATCAACGCGTAGGATTGAGCTTCGCTGCCGGTGCCCGACGTGGTTGGGATTCCGATCATCGGCAGCATAGGCGCACGACTCTTGCCGTATCCCCAGTAGTCCTGCATCACGCCGCCGCTGGTGAGCAAAAAGTTGATCGCCTTCCCCGTATCCATCGAACTGCCGCCGCCGAGCCCGATGATCGAATCGATATCGAGTGGCTCGGCGAAGTCGCGGCCCGCTTCGATCATCACTGTCGTTGGATTGGAATCAAAATCATGAAAGGTAAAAACGTTGACTCCGGCATCGGCGAGAAGTTTCGCTGCCCTGTCGACGAAGCCACAAGCGAGTATGCCTTTATCAGCAACAAGCAACGTCCGGTGAAACCCAAGCTCCGATGCGAGCGCGCCAAGTTGATCGAGCGACCCTTCGCCGAAGACTAATCGTGTGCGTGGATTGAAATCGAATGGCTGCATCGGCGGGTCGTTTGTAGTCCGGTCTTCAAGACGCGCGTTCAGAGTACCGACTTTAGTCGGGTCGTGTTACCGCGCCACGTCAAAGCCCGACTAAAGTCGGTACTCTGAACGCCCGTCTTGAAGGCCGGACTACGAACAGGTTTCACTTCTTTTCAGCGAGCGTCTTCTCGGCGATCGCGTAAAGCTGATTGCGATTGGTTATGTACAGCGTGCCGTTGGCTGGTATGGGTGTGCAATACACCGAGCTGCCCATGTTGATCTCGGCGATAACTTTCTTCTCTTTGGTGGCCGCAAGAATAGCGATATCACCGTCTTCATCGCCGAGGTACACCTTGCCATCGACGACCATCGGCGAGCCCCACACCGCCGCGAACATGTCATGAACCCAGAAGACCTTTCCCGTCTTCGCATCAAGGCAGTGCAGGAAGCCGCTGAAGTCCGGGTAAAAAATCATCCCGTCGTAGATCGCCCCCGTGGAGATTGATCGCCGGATCTTGTCGTAGTGCCACACGACGCCGCTTTGCGTGATGTCGCCGCGCTTGGTCGCATCGATGCAGTAGAGATGGCCGACGCCTTCGCCGTGTTCAGGATCCTGGCCGTTCGCCAGATAAACCTTGTTATCAAAGATCACCGGTGTGCTGATCAATTCGTTTCGGGTTTTCGGCCAGACTGAATCCTTAGGATTGCAATCGAACTCCCAAAGCTTCTTGCCGGTCATCGCGTCGTAGCCGCGCACCCAACCGTCGCCCTGCGCGTGAACGGCCTGCACGACGTCGCCGATCTTGCCGATCGACGGCGACGACCACTGGCCGTGCAGAATTCGATCGCCCACCGAGTTGTCTTCCCACACCAGCTTGCCGGTTTTCTTGTTGATCGCGATTATCGCCGGAGCCTTCGGCGAAGGAATGTTGACGTGACTCTCGTCCTGCCCGTTCGAGGTGCAAATGTAAAGCATATCGCCGTACGACACCGGCGAGCAGTTTGACATGTTATGAGGTTGCGAGCCGACTTCTTCCATCATGTCCAGCTTCCAAACGATGTCGGCATCGTTCTGCCCGGTCAGCTTCTCATCTTTATAAGGACCGTCGTTTTCGTTGTCGCGAAACCCTTGAGTATCGAGGCACATTACTTCGCATCGATTAGTCACGTAATAAAGCCGATCACCTTCGATCAGCGGCGACGAGCAAACGCCCTGGAAGGGCCAGTCGTTGACGCGCCCCGACGCGAGTTTTTCGTTTGTCTGTTGCCACAGGAACGCTCCGTCGGATTCACGGAAGCACATCAACACTCCGCGGTCGCCGCTCTGTTTCGGATCGCGCGCCGCTTCGTTGTTCGTGCCCACGTAGACCTGGCCTCCGGAGACGACCACGTTTCCGTAGCTCTGCGAACCGAGCGTGGCGACCCACTTGATGTTCTTCTTCGTCTTGACGTCCCAGCTCGAAGGCATTCCCTTCTGATTCGAAACCATGTTGCGGTCCGCTGTGCCGCCCCACATCGGCCAATCGTTCGTGCCAGGATCGGAAGCTGAGGCGAGCCTTGTGGTTCCCAATAGCGCGATTGCCGCGCAAACAACCGACATGACTTTCTTGCTGCGTGTCTTCATTGATGCTCCTAGTTCGATGCGGGTGTTCAGAGCCGAAGTTTTGAGTACAAGCTTTAGCTTGCTTCCAATGTTCTAACTGCTCGAGTTACGCAAGCTAAAGCTTGTACTCTGAACGCCTGGATACTCTGAACGCCTGTTGAGTCACTTGTTCGGAGTGACCTTTATGTTGTCGATATAAACCTCACTGGGAGCGTCGGCGAAAATACCGGCGCTGCCCTGATGATTCCCAAGCGGATCGATACGCTCGATCATCCATTCCGCAGGTTCGGGATCGGCGGCGGGCCACGCCTTGCCGCGAGCGCGAACCTTTCCATCCGGCAGGTTCTCGACTTGAATCTTCAATCGATACCACGTGTCCGCCTTCCACGCGAACGGCTTCTTTACCGTCCGTTTCTCTTCGATCTGCCACGAGCGCAGTTCCAGCTTTTGACTGTTGCCCATGATCGCAAGCTCGTAGCGCTGCGCGACGACGCCCGCATCGCCCATCTGCCGGCGCTTCTCGGTAGCGCGAATGTCGGCCTGCGTTGTGTAGTTCGACCAATCCGCCGGGCTGAAGAACGACCGCGCGCGTTTGAAAGCCTGCGGGTTCGGATTCTTCACCAGCACCTTGTTCCCTTCGATCTCGCGCACGTTGTACTTGCCGCCGGTGCTGATCCAATATTTCGGAACGGCTTCGGCAGCGAGCGCGTCGAAGTTCTCGCTTAGTGGAACCGCCGGTACGACTCGCACGCGAGATACGCCGGCGACTCCGCCCACCGTCGCTTTCACCAGGCCCGCTTGGAGTCCCGCATCAGCCGCGGCCGTAAATCCATTGCCGTCGGCCGTGCCCTTCAAGCCTTCAAGCGACCATTGCGCGTTTTGTTCTTCTCGCAAAAAACGCCCGTGATCGTCAAAGAGCCGCACTTTGAATTTGACGGTCTGGCCCGGCTTCGCAATAACGTCCGCGGGCACAATCTGAACGTGCGCTACGGGCGCGCCCGGCGGCGGCAAATCTTCAATGGTTTGTGTCGGTGGGAGCGCGGGCGACGCGCTCTTCTTGCCGATGCAGTAGACGGCCTTCGTGGTGACCAGATAAACGCGGCCTCGCGAGACGGCGACCGATGCGAGTATCTGTTCGTTCGCTGAGATCGCTTCATCGCCGGCTTCGGTCTTCAATTCGACTTTCTCGACCTGTCCGAGCTCTACTTCACTCAGCACCTGGCAATCCGTCGCGCCGGGCTTGAGGATGAAGAACTTTCCGTTCTCGGTTCCGACATAAAGCTTCCCATCGGCCAGCACCGGCGACGCGCGTTGAAGCGTTCCGATCGTATGCTTCCACAGTTCCTTGCCGGTGTTGACGTCGAACGCAAACAGGTTTGCGCTATCGTCAATTTGATAGACCCGGTCACCGTCGATGATCGGCGACGAATAACCTCCGCGTATGCCTGTGACCGACCACTTGACCTTATCCTTACCGAGAGTTCCTTTGCCGGTCGCGTCGATCGCCGCAATCAAGCCCATCTCGTTGGTATCGAGATTCTCTTCGCTGTGAGACGCGATCACGGTGTCGCCGTTGATCACCGCGCAGTTGTTGATCCCGCGTTTGGTGATCGGGTAGGTCCAAACCGGCTCGCCGGTCTGCGCTTTCATCGCGGCGACGGCCCCGTCAGCACCGCCGACGATGATCATGCGAGTGCCATTGATCGTCGCGGCGATCGGAGTCGGATAAACAGTGTCGTAAGGACGCCCGCCGGGCGCGCTGGTCCAAACGCATTGGCCGTTCAGCTTGTCGAATGCGAAGAAGCGATGTTTGCGCTGAGCGGTGTCACCCCAGCCGTCGATGATTGTGCCGACGATTACTAAATCCCCTTCGACGATTGGCGAAGCTGTGCGCCCGCCGTGCGTGGTCCACGATCCGAACTCTTCGGTGAGCGAACGGCTCCACAGCACCTTGCCGTCATTCGACAACGCGGTGAGTTCATTGCACGCGCCGAAGACGTAGATGTTGCCCGTGGCCGGATCGCCAACCGGAGACGACCAGGCGATGCGGCGCGGCGGAACATCGCTCTCGTAGATGTTCATGCGATGCTCCCACAAGAGCTTTCCAGTGTCGGCGTTCAGACACATCACGCGTTCCTGCATCGACTCGCCTTCGCCCGACGTGTTGAACAGGAAGATGCGGCCTCCCATCACGATCGGAGTTGAGCGGCCGCCGTACGGCGCTTTCCAAACGAGGTTCTCGCCTTTTGGTGACCAGCGAGTGGGCAGACCCTTCTCGAGCGACGCGCCGTTGCGGGCCGGACCTCGCCAGTCGGGCCAGTCGCTTGCGGACCTAACGCGATCGCGCGGAGCAGGCGGAAGAAAGGAGGCAGACAGAAGGGCGAACAGGATATACGTCGATAGAATGGCGTTCATGATTGGCCTTCACTGATGGGCACACGGTCTGGGTTCATTCGGCAACAACAACGCAACTTTTCTCCACTGACCATTGCGGTATGCTTGACTCGTTGAAACTCAAGATATTATGTTGCGGTTAGCCGCGTCAAGCAACGCATCACGGAGAGCGCGGCGAATAATCGCTCGACACCTCAGGCTTGAAAGCTTAGAGTTCTTGCTAATCGAGTGTGCCCCAACATTGCGGATCCAGGTTGATCTCTTGAAATCAACGGAGTGAACGATGTCTATTGGACGAATGGCGTTGCTGACCCTTGTGTTGTTGTGCCCGCGCGTCGCGGGCGCGCAGGACCTCAACGAAGAATTCTTTGCAGCCGCGCGAAAGGGCGACACCGCGGCGGTGAAGGCGCTGCTCGACAAAGGAGTCAACGTCAACGCAAAGACTCGCTACGGCGCGACTGCGCTGTCATACGCGTGTGACCGGGCCAACCTCGAGTTGGTGAAGCTGCTGGTCGAACGCGGCGCGGATGTGAACGCAAAGGACACTTTCTACGGCGAAGTCCCGCTTGGATGGGCACTCGGGAAGGGCAACGTCGAGATTGTCAAGCTGCTCTTGGACAAAGGAGCCACCGGCGTCGATAGGGCGTTGATGTCGGGAATCGAAGACGGCAACGTTGAAATAGTCAAAGTCGCACTCGAAAAGAACGGAATGAAGCCGGAGACTTTGAGCAACGCGCTGCGCCGCGCTTCAAAGGGCGACAAGAAAGAGATCATCGATCTGTTGACGAAAGCGGGCGCGGTGGTGGTCGAGGTCGCAGTTGAACCTGAGATACTGAAAAGCTATGTCGGCGTATATAAGCACGAGCAGATTGGCGAGATGACCATCGACATCAAAGATGGGAAGCTGATAGGCAAAGTGGGAGGCCAGGGATGGTTCTCAACTGCTCCGCAGAACAAGACTACCTTTTCGATAATCGAGGTCGAGGCGTCGATTACTTTCAACATCGAAGCGGAGAAGGTGACTGGTCTGACTCTAAAGCAATCGGGAGCAACGATGTTGTTCAAACGCGTCGAGCAAAAATAACGTTCGAGAAGCGAGTCCGAAGCATGTTTTGGCGTTATAACGAGATTGACTTTGACGAGACCGGGTTCTGGCCGCCAGCTCTGCCTGCCAATAGACTCTCTTGGCAAGATATTACTCGGGTTGCGCTTTGTTATGAGATTCATCCGATAGCATTATCAGATTGGGATTATTGGGCATTTCAAACTAACGATCCAATGCTCTTTGTTTGGGTTGAGATCAACGAACAAACAACCGCCAAGGGCTTTACAAAAGATGTGCATGAGAGGTTCGGCAGCCCAGACGTTCCAGCAATGAAGTGCTGGGTAGATTCGGAACGGTGCATCCGAACTTACGTCATATGGCCACAGGAAGAGATCGGGCGGTCGCTGTACGTAGCTAGGAAGAAACACTGGTGGTCACAACGTGCAGAACTATATTATTGCAGCCTAACTCAGGAGCTCAGATGAAACGAAGCGCGTTCCTCCTAATTCTCCTTCTAACATTAACGAGCCTTGTCCACGCTCAGAACTGGCCCTCGTTTCGAGGCGCCAATGCTTCGGGAGTCGCCGATGGCAAGCCAACACCCACAACCTGGGATGCGGCCAAAGGCACAAACATTCTCTGGAAGACCCCGATTCCCGGGCTCGCGCACGCAAGCCCCGTCGTCTGGGGCGACAAGGTGTTCATCACCACCGCCGTCAGCAGCAAGGGCGGCGAGTTCTTTCGTCACGGACTGTACGGCGATGTTGATTCCGACAAGGACACATCGCCGCACACCTGGCACGTCTACTGTCTCGACAAGCGCACGGGAAAGATCTTGTGGGACCGCGTCGCTCACGAAGGCGTTCCGAAAATCAAGCGGCACATAAAATCGACTCACAACAGTTCGACTCCCGCGACGGACGGCAAGCACGTCGTCGCCTTCTTCGGATCCGAGGGGCTGTATTGCTACGACTTCGCCGGCAAGCTGATCTGGAAGAAAGACCTCGGCGTGCTCGACACAGGTTGGTTCTACGATCCCGACTATCAGTGGGAAACGGCAAGCTCGCCTATCATCTACAAGAACATGGTCATCGTGCAGTGCGATATTCAGAAGAACTCGTTCATCGCGGCTTATGATCTGAAAGAGGGCAAGCAGATCTGGATGACCCCGCGCGAAGAGATTCCATCGTGGGGCACGCCGACCATCTACGAAGGAGCGTCGCGCGTCGAGTTGATCACCAACGCTACGCGGGCTGCTCGCGCGTATGATCCGATGACCGGCAAAGAACTGTGGAAGCTGACCGGCAATCCGGAGGTCACGGCCACGACGCCCATCGCCGGCAACGGCTTGATCTTCATCTGCAACAGCTATCGCCCCAATCAGCCGATCTATGCGATTCGCGCCGGTGCAACCGGAGACATCTCGCTCAAGGAAAATGAAACGTCGAACCAATACGTCGCGTGGAGCATGCAGCGAGGTGGCACTTATATGCCGACGCCGCTGATTTACGGCGAATACCTTTACACCTGCGCGAACCACGGCGTGATGGCTTGCTACAATCCGAAATCCGGCGAGCGGGTTTATCAACAGCGAATCGGCGACAAAGGCGGAGCTTACAGCGCGTCGCCGGTTGCCGCCGACGGCAAGATTTATTTATCGAGTGAAGACGGCGAGATTTTTGTCGTGAAGGCAGGCACGAAGTACGAGCTGCTGGCCACAAACTCGATGGGCGAAGTGTTAATGGCAACACCGGCAATCTCGGACGGGATTATTTTTGTGCGCGGGCAGCACAACGTCTTCGCCATAGCCGATCGCTCATCTGCGTCCTCGACCAAGTGAACGAATCAAAAAAGGGAGACTCCATTCGTGAAAAGAATCCTGACCATACTGTTCTGCTCGACGGTGGCTTTGACGTTTCTTTCGAGCTCATTGACAGTTGCGAAGACAAAACCGGGTAGTTCAGGTTCCAACTGGGCGCAGTGGCGCGGGCCCGACAGCCAGGGCATCGCGAACGAAAAGAATCTTCCGAGCGAATGGACCGAAACCAAAAACGTTCTTTGGAAGACAGCGATTCCCGGTCTCGGATTTTCATCGCCGATCATCTGGGAGAAAAAAGTTTTCGTGACAACCGCGATCGAAGGCGGCCCGGCCCCGGCCGATCACAAACCCGTGAAGCACATGATGCGCGACAAGGAATTTCAGCATCCCGATTGGACAGGCTCCGATAAGCTTCACACCTTCAAAGTGTTTTGCCTCGATCGCGACTCGGGCAAGATTCTCTGGGAGCGAGTCGCTTATGACGGCCCGGTCTACGACTATCGCCATCGGCGTGGAACCTACGCCGCGCCCACTCCGGTCACCGACGGCAAAAACGTTTTCGTCTACTTCGGCTCTGAAGGTTTTTACTGTTACGACTTCAACGGAAAATTGATCTGGAGCAAGAATCTCGGCGGCATCGCAACGATGGGTATGGGAGTCGGCACATCGCCCGTGCTCTACGAAGACCTGGTGATTCTTTTGTGCGATCAGGAATTCGACGGAACGTATTCATTCATGACCGCGCTCGACAAGAAGACCGGCAAAGAAGTCTGGCGAGTGAAGCGGCCGGTTCAATCGAGCTGGGCGACTCCGGTGATTGCGAAGACCGCCCAGCGGACCGAACTTGTGTGCAGCGGCAACGAGTTTCTGATTTCGTATGATCCGAAAACCGGAAAGGAGCTTTGGCGCGCAACGGGTTTGCACAGTCACGCGATTGCCACGCCGGTCGTAGGTCACGGCCTTGTGATTCTATCGTCGGGATTTCCGCAGAAGACGATCGTTGCGATAAGGCTTGGCGGCTCAGGCAATCTCGATGGCACGGACTGGATCGTGTGGCGATACAACAAGGGCACTTCTTATGTGCCGTCGCCGATTCTGTATGGCGACTACGTCTACCTGATGAGTGACGCCGGGATTCTGTCTTGCCTGAACGCGAAAACAGGCGAAGTGATTTATGAGGGCGGCCGAGTTCCGATCGCGACAAAGTTTTACGGCGCGTCGCCCGTCGCATTCGACGGCAAGATCCTGCTCACGAGTGACGACGGCGATACGTTTGTGATCAAAGCCGGCCCGAAGCACGAAGTGCTTGGCACGAATTCAATCGGCGAACCAAGTCGCGTGTCGATCGCGATCTCGGACGGGAAACTCTTTGTGCGAGGTGAGAAACATCTATTCTGCATAACCAACAAGGCGAGCTGAGGCGAGAAGTCTGGGTGTGTCCGGAGAAACTATGAAACGACATTTCTTTTTACGCGGTGAAAACTTTATCCTTTCTGCGTTGTTAGTGCTGGTGTTCGCGCTGGCCGCCAAAGCCGGGCCCAAGAGCAACTGGTCCGCGTGGCGCGGGCCCGAAGGCAACGGAGTATCTTCAGAAACCAACCTGCCCGCCGAGTGGAGCGCCGACAAAAACATCAAATGGAAGACTTCAATTCCCGGCCGCGGACTTTCATCACCGATCGTTTGGGATAACCGAATCTTTCTCACCACCGCCATCGAAGGCGAAGCCGTTCCGGGCGCCAAAGCAGTCGAGCACATGGACGAAGGCAAGCCGTACAAGCATCCTGATGCCGTCGGCGCGGATCATAAGCAGACGCTTAAGGTGCTCGCGATCGATCGGTCGACCGGCAAGATCGCGTGGGAACGCACGGCCTACGAAGGCACTGTCTATGACGATCACCATCGCAAGAGCAGCTACGCATCGCCGACTCCCGCAACCGACGGCAAACTTGTGTTTGCTTATTTCGGGACCGAGGGCCTGTATTGTTACGACTTCGACGGCAAGCTGATCTGGAAAGCGTCGCCCGGCAAGATCGGTACTTTCGGCATGGGAGCGGGCACGTCGCCGGTGTTGTTCGAGAACACAGTCATCCTTCAATGCGATGAAGAGAATGGCGAGAAGTCATTCATCGTCGCGCTCGACAAAAAAACCGGAAAGGAAGTGTGGAAGACTCCTCGCAAAGTTCAAGCGAGCTGGTCCACACCGCTAATCGTTCGCGGACCAAGGGGCACTGAGATGATCACCAGCGGAAACGAGCTGATCATCTCTTACGATCCGAAAACCGGAAAAGAGTTGTGGCGCACGAAGGGACATTCGAGCAACGCGATTGCGACGCCGCTTGCCGGCAACGGGATGGTGTTCGTGTACGCCGGCTTCCCGGTGAAGAAGACCTACGCGATCGCGCTCGGAGCATCGGGCGATCTGACCGACAGCAAGAACATCCTGTGGCAATACGATAAGGGCACGGCTTATGTGCCTTCTTCGTTGCTCTACGGTGATTATCTTTACCTGTTATCGGATCGCGGGATCATCACGTGCCTCGAAGCGAAGACCGGCAAGATAATCTACGAAGGCGGACGCATCCCGATTCCCGCTACTTTCACCGCTTCGCCGGTTGCCTTCGATGGCAAGATTCTTTTGACGAGCGAAGACGGGGATACGTTTGTGATCAAAGCGGGTCCCAAGCACGAAGTGCTCGGCACGAATTCGATCGCGGAACCTGTATTCGCGTCGCCTGCCATTTCCGACGGAATGATTTTCATTCGAGGCGAGAAAAATCTTTATTGCATAGGCCGTTGAGATTTGTGGTCTCGATTTCATGCGGGCGTTCAGAGTACCGACTTTAGTCGGGTTTTAGCAGTCGAGCAGAAAAGACCCGACTAAAGTCGGTACTCTGAACACCGCCCTGAAGCCGGACTATGAACCTTCTGTGGAGAACGATGGTATGAAAATCAAAATGAGTTGCTTGCGAGGCGACAAAAACTTTATTGCATCGGGCGTTAAGGTTTGTGGTCTCGGCTTCACGCGGGCGTTCAGAGTACCGACTTTAGTCGGGTAGTGGTACTGGGCCACGGCAAAGCCCGACTAAAGTCGGTACTCTGAACACCCGCGTTGAAGTCGGACTACGAATCTTCTGTGGAGAACTTGGTATGAAAATCAGAATGACTTGCTCGTTGATATTTCTTTGGCTCTGCGTTAGCGCGGCGGCTGCGGCGAAGCCTGATTTCAGCGGCACGTGGGTCCTGGACAAGGATCGCAGCTTTAGCAATCCGGCCGGACTCGAACAGACTATGATGGTTGCTCAGACAGGCGACCAGATCAAAGTCGAATCCAAGGTCAAAACCCAACAGGGCGAGCAGACGATCAACGAAGATTACGCGCTTGATGGCAAGGAGACCGACTTCACGCCGCCTGCCGCGCAACCGGGCGCAAAAGGCAAACGCAAGTCTTCGTGGCTCGCCGATGGAAAGCACATCATTGTCGAGGATGTTGTTACCTCCGACTCACCCAAAGGACCCGTCACCCGGCGAGTCACTCGCAAGTGGTCGTTGTCACGGGACGGTGGTACGCTCACTGTTGATTACTTCTTCGACGATCAGCGTGGTTCATTCGAAGCCAAGCGAGTCTTCGTTAAGAAGTAGACGCACACGCTTGCGGGAGGCAGCAGCATGGAACCACTTCATGTCTCAACGCCATGGCATCGTTCCGTGAAATTCATCATAGCGGCGGCGATTCTGTTGCCTCCGGTTGGTTTGATTTTGCTGTGGATGCGCAAAGAGACCGAACCGGGCAAGAAAGTCTTCGGCTCGGTTGGCATTATCGCGCTCGGCGCCGTGTATGCATTTCTCTTTTTTGGCACGGGCGTCGTCGTACGGCGGTTCGATCCGAGTTCTGATGCTCACTACGCGGAACTCGAACGTCAGCGCGCCGCGCAGCGAGAGGCCGCCGCCGCAAACGCCCCCGCTGCCGATCAAGCAACTCAAGCAATCGCGGCTGCGCCGGCCAATTCAAACGAAGCCAAACCGGCAGCGGCTTCAGCAAAGGCCACTCGAAGCTATTGGACAAATTTCCGCGGCCCAGCGCGTGATGGGCGTTACGACGAGGCTCCAATTCGAACGAACTGGCCCGCTAGCGGTTTACCGCTGCTTTGGAAGCAAGCGATCGGCGGCGGCTACGCTTCCTTCGTAGTCGCCGAAGGAATGGCCTTTACGATCGAGCAGCGACGGAGCCAGGAAATCGTCGCCGCTTATGACGTCGAAACGGGCCGCGAGCTATGGACCCACGGTTGGGATGCCGAGTTTCGCGAATCGATGGGTGGCGACGGCCCGCGCGCGACTCCTACGTGGGAAGCGGGCCGGTTGTGGGCGCTCGGAGCCCAGGGGGATTTGATTTGCTTCGATTCGAAATCGGGAAAGGTGCAGTGGTCGAAGAATATTCTGAGAGACAACGGGGCTTCGAATCTTCAATGGGGAATGTCGGGCTCGCCGTTGATCGTCGATGACAAAGTAGTGGTGCTCCCGGGCGGACGCTCGGGCAACTCGGTAGTCGCTTACAACAAGCTCACGGGCGCGCCGGTTTGGAGATCGCTCAACGACACTCAGGCTTATGTTTCTCCGATGCTGGTGACGCTTGCGGGCAAGCGACAGATACTTATGGTTAGTGCGAACCGCGTAGTCGGACTCGCACCCGAAGACGGAGCATTGCTTTGGGAAGCGAGTTGGAACACCGATATGGGCATCAACGTTTCGCAGCCGATTGTAGTCGATGCAAATCGCTTCTTCATTTCATCCGGGTACGGCAAGGGTGCGGCGCTCGTCGAAATTACCGCAAGCGGCGACGCACTCTCGGCGCGCAAGGTCTGGGAAAACACTTCGATGAAAAACAAGTTCAACCCTTCGGTTTTGTACGAGGGCAACGCGTACGGGCTCGACGAAGGCATACTGACTTGTGTCGATGTGAAGACGGGCGAGCGTCGATGGAAGGGCGGGCGATACGGCTTCGGCCAGTTGTTGCTGGCGAGCGGGCACCTGATCGTGATCACCGAAGAAGGCGAGCTTGTGCTGGTGAAGGCGAGTCCCGATAAGCACACCGAGGTTGCGCGGTTCCCGGCGATCGAAGGAAAAACCTGGAACAATCCCGCGCTCGCGGGCGGCCGGTTGCTGGTAAGGAATCAAACTCAGATGGCTTGCTTTGATGTATCGGGTAAGTGATATAAGCCACCTCGATGTGATTTTGCTAATGACCACGCCGAACCTCTCGACCCGCCGCCGTCAGTCACCGAACAAACGACTCATCATTTGCCGGACTCGCCCGCAGCGCCCCCTCTGTCCGCGAATCTGGTTGAGATGCTTGGTAGCTTCTGCCACTATACCTCCCTCGCGCATTGACTTCGCTCGAGGAGGAGCAACGTGAAGGAGTTTCCTGGTGAGTTCGCTGATCTGCTCACGCCCTACGGCTTACGCATACTGAACGGAAAAGTTGAAACCGCCTGCTCGTTGTTCAACGGAGCCGGGAACTACTTCGCGAGCTTCGAGAGAGTCATCGACCGAAAAAAAGCCGATCTATGTTTACAGAGTTTGGACCAGCGGCTGTATGAATTCCTTGCCCTTGAACGCCATGCGATACCTCCGGATTCCATAACCGGCATGAAATCGAACTACAGTGAATCTCTGAGCAAGGTCATGCGAATGAAGACCGCATTCTTTCTAAAGAAGACAGCTCGGAGCTACAAAGCCGCCGAGAGCATCGGCTTGCTGAGAATGATGCGCTCTGAAAGCCTCGCGAGGTTTGCCGAAGTCATAACAGGGTACCGGCTCCATCGAGATTGGGATGTACAAGCGACCTGCTACGAGCACGGAGATTACGTTGGCCCTCACAACGACCATCATCCGGAGTCGGAGTGGCTGAGGCGAGGGTTCATCGATCTGCACATAATGTTCGCCAACGACGCCGTAGCTCATCAGTATCTGGTGTACGAGCAGAACGGGCATCTTTCAAAGTTAGTGGATGTAAACAAACAAGGCGCGGTTTCAATCTACAAGCTCCCGTTCTGGCACTATACGACGCCTCTGGTGGGCAAGCGCACGCGCGAGAAAGAGGCTCGCAGGTGGCTGCTGTTGGGTTCGTTTGTGATTGTGGATGACCAATAGCCGCGCGGCGGCGATTCTCGCGCTGAGCGAATGCGTACTGTGATCGTTCGCGTTTATGCGGCACTGCCTCGCGAAGACTTCTTTGATCGAATCACCAGATCGACATCACAATCGAGCACGTGAAGCAGTGACAAGAGCTGATCGATGGAAGTCTGATAGTTCTTCTGATCCAGCAGGCGGTAGAACTGCGTTGCCGATGTTCCAAGCCTCCGAACGATCTCGCGTTTGGAAAGAGCGCTCTTCTCCAATCGCTTCTGCGCTTCGACCGTAAGCTTGTAGAGAATCGCATCGCGCAGGTACGATGGGTCCTGGTTATACTCGAGCACCTGGTCGACGTGAACCGTCCCACTCTTCCCGGACTTCAGCTCGTAAGTAAACCCTTCGCTGGCCAGTTCCTTGTCAATGAACACCCGGTTAATCGGATCGCCGCCGCTTGGTTGAACCTCCAACTTCGAGTAGGGATATTGCAGAGTTCGGTTAGAGGCCTTGATCTCGAAAGCCTTCTTGCGATTGTTGTGCTTGACCGATCGTATCTTCATCATTTCCGATACATCACCCATCAACTATCTCATCCTTATTGATGCGATCGACATTATCATTGGAGCAGCTTAGTCGGGTACGCCGGGAATTCGGGATCTGCGCTGACGAGTGTGACGCCTTCTGTGATGCTCTGCGCAATCAGCAACCGGTCAAAGGGGTCCTTGTGATGAAACGGCAGCGCGTTGAGAGCGAGAACATGTGCTAACTCCACCGGCAGGGTTCTTATGTCATTGGTTTCCACTTGAGTCGCAACCAACTCTTTGAGCGGCATGCTTAGTTTCAACTTACCTAGCTGAACCTTGATCTGCATTTCCCAAACACTAGCAACGCTCAAGAGAAGTTCGTTCCCCTCATCCTTCAATGCAGAAAGAGCCGTCGCGGAGAGAATCTCCTGCTGGTCCGCCCACCAGATGAAGACATGAGTGTCGAGTAAGAGTCTCATTCCTGGCCCAGCCAGAACTCATCTGGCAATGGCTCGTCAAAGTCATCGCTCGTCCAGATTGCTCCTCGGTTGAGGCCCGGCACGCGTTTCTTACGAGGCGGAGCAATGGGTACCGCGACTAGACGCGCAACTGGTTTGCCGTGCTCAGTGATAATTACTTCGTTACCTGCCAGAGCCTCTGCGAGCAAATCCGGCAATTTTTGCTGCGCTTCATCTACGGTGACGGTTTGAGTCATAAGGAACTTCCTATCGGTGCACAGGAGTATAGCATTGGCAAGGTCCTTGCGCCGAACACCGCGGTGCACCGGGCGCGGATTTCGGGAGGCGGGCGATGCTCCTTTCCTGAGATGACGAGCTCTCCGGATTGGTGGGAGTTGAGTCAAATCGCACGGCTGTGCAGTCTTGAGCGCGACCTCGTTTTACCGGGCCTTGCCTCCCAACACTTGGGGAGTTCCAAAGCACTGATTAATTCGGGCTCATCCGGGTTGCCAGTCCCAATCAGCACTCGACTCGGAGTCCATTCAGATATTACCCCGTTGACGATGCGAGTAGCTTGATCACGAACGCTGAGCTTGGGATGAATTGGTACAGGCTCATCGATACCTTCGCTGGCATAATGCAGGAACTTACCCTGGCAGAGGTGTAGGCTACCGCTGAGAACTTCACGCTCTCCCAAGAAGAACACAATGGCAAGCGAAGGCTCCACTGGGTTGACGTAAACAGAGCATGAGGAATCGGTTGCCCATGTGGGGTCAGTCAGACGTAGGAAAAGCGCTGGTTTCACTGTTCGGCTCAAACCTGTTCGGCAAGCGTGGCAGTGCTCAACAGGCAAGGGCTGATCTATCAGTGCCATTTTCACTCTTGGGCCAATCGCCGCAAGCTCTTTGAACACCTCGTCGGTCAGTCGATCTAGATCGCCATCAAGCAAGTGAAACGATCTCTTATACTCGATTCTTTCGTCGGGCCATTGCATCACCAGTTGGAGGGAATGAATCAGCTCCGTGGTTCCGTAGCAGGAAAGAGTCGCCAGTACTTTTGGATCTGGCTGGTTGGCTTCCAGCACGAAACCCTCCCACGAGTTCTTAAGCCGCAGGATTTCCTCTGGTTCCAGCTCAAGATGATTTGAACGTAACTCATATTCATCGGGTCGGTGATGTCGGTCGTGGTCTTCGACGCACAGAACGGCCAAGTTCTCGTCGACCGTATTGGATGAGTTTCCATCGATATGGTGGAGGTTAAACCCATGCTCCCCCGCTTGCAAACGCAGCAACGCGAGGCATTCGCCTCAAGCAATCGTTCCTTTTGTGTTGGAGTTGGTTTACGGCGAGCCATATTGCCTCGGCTAACCACGCGCTGAACATGACGGAGCGTCAAAACTAACCGCACGGATCGGCGCGTGCAATGAAAAGACTCGCTTCCCGCGCAGGAGAACCTCCGCTTTTCATCTATTCAAAACAAAAGCTTCAATCCAAACTGAATATGCCTCGGGCTCTGAGCCGATAAGATCCTTCCAAACGTCGGCGAGCCCAAAAAATTATCCGGCAAATCGAAGTTCGGATGATTGAACACATTGAAAGCCTCGGCTCGGAATTGCAGATCGACTCCTTCTTTCAAACTCGTCGTCTTCATCAACGATAAGTTCACGTTCTGGAATCCCGGACCGTCCAGGATATTGCGGCCCGCGTTGCCGAAGCTCCCGAATGCCGGGAACGCAAAAGCAGACGTGTTGAACCATTGATCCGGACTGCGATGTGAAAGCTTCGCGTTGCCGATGACATTCGGACGATCGTTGGCGCCAAAGCCAAGTGTCGATCGCCCGGTGTTGCTGTTGTCGATCTCAGGCAAGAGCGCCACCGTGAAGGGCCGGCCGCTTTGCAGAGTCACAATCCCAAACGTTTGCCAGCCACCAAGAATCGCGGATAACACACCGCGGTCGGCAACGAACGTGCGTCCTTTGCCAAACGGGAGATCGTAGCCGTAGCTCACCGACAAGCGATGACGCACGTCGAAATTCGAACGGCCTCGCTCAGCCGCGGTGTTCAAGCTGTCCTGTGGAAAGTTAGGATCACCCGCGCTTGCAAAAAAGCTCGACGCGTTATCGAGTGACTTCGACCACGTGTATGACGACAACATCGACAACCCGAAATCGAGTCGTTGCTCGAAGCGCACCTGCAAGCTGTTGTAATTCGAGTTCGCGCTCGACTCTTCAAGCGTAATGTCGTCGAAACGCGGATCCGGGCGCAGATTCGGATTCGCTGTGCTCGGGCGAGGCTGATTGATGTCGCGAGCCGTTATCAGCTTGGTTCCTTTGCTGCCGACGTAGGCGAGTTCCAATACGCGGCTCGTTCCGAACTGATGTTGAACGCCCGCGCTAAAATGTTGGAGGTATGGTGTGCGCAGATTTCTTTGAAACGCGAACCCCGAGCCAGGTATCGGCACAGGGAAGAACGCGGGAAACGGATCGCTCAACGTCAGAGGCAGACCCGGCAGCGAGAAGAACAATTTGAAATCAAAGAACGGCTGATTGAAATAAAGTCCTTCACTCGGAGCCAGCGCCGGCTGATCGAAGTACACGCCGTAGCCCGCTCGCACAACCGTCTTGCCGCTGGGGCCGATCGTCCATGCGAAACCAACCCGTGGCGCAAAGTTGTTTTTGTCACCTTCGTAGCCGCTACGTGGCACGCCCGCGGTTCCAACACGGATAAGCGAGCGCGTGACCGGATCATAAAGATTCGCGCGATCCTCGGGATCGACCGGCGGTGAGTTGTATTCGTAACGCACGCCCGCAGACAGCGTCACATTCGGCCTTATGCGCACGCTGTCGTTGACGTAGAAGTTGTAACTCTCAGTTCTCAAATGCTGATGATTGTCGAGCCTCGCTCCGCCCGTGATCACCGGCAACCCGAGCAACAGATCCGCAAGCGCGTTTCCGGTGATCGGCACCTGATCCGAAAAAGTCAGGAAGCCGCGCGACTGAACATCTCGAAATCCGTTTTGCTGGACCGCTCTGAAATCGAATCCAAACTTCACCAGATGCTTGCCGCGCGCGTAGCTCGCGTTATCAAGCGCCTGATAAGTGTTGGTCACGCTGTCCTGCGGATTGTTGTATTCATGACCGAGCTTCGAGAACCCCGAGATCGTTATGAAGCTCAGCCCGAAGTCTCGCGGGTTGCTCGACAGCTCAGGCAAGCCGACTTGCTTGTTGATGCTCGTGCCTGCGTTCTCCTGAAACACCGACCCAGCGATGCGATTGAACGCAACGCGAGCCTCATTCACAAGCACCGGCGAAAAGATGTGCGTCTCGCCGATCATCAGATTCTGACCCCGGCGCGCGACGTCGTTTCCGTAGCCGGGAACTGTCGAGAATGCGGGGCCGCCGAACGGCTCAAACAAATCGCGATCCGCAAACGAGTACCTCACCGCAAGCTGCGAACTCGCCGCGAGCCGATGATCGACACGAACATCAAAATGATTATCGTTATCTCGAAGCGTCGGCGACGAGACGAAATTCTGAAACGGCGTGTTGCGATTCGGCTCGGGATAAAGCGCCGCGATCCGAGCGCCGACCGGATTCATAAAGAAGCTCGGGATTTGGTTTCCGGCGAACGGCTGTTGAGTAAACGGATTGATCGGCTTTCTGAAAAGCGTCGCCGAGAAATCGCCCGCGCGCTCCGCAAGCGTGGGAACGTTGGTGATTCGAGTTATTCCTTCGCGAACGCGAGTGCCTTCGTAATCGGCAAAGAAGAACGTGCGATTCTTTACGATCGCCCCGCCGAGCGAACCGCCAAACTGATTACGTTGATACTTCGGAGCGCTCTCGCTTGAGGGCGCGAAAAAGTTTCGCGCATCGAGCGCCGCGTTGCGAAAGAACTCGAACGCCGTCCCGTGAAACGCATTCGCGCCGGAGTTCAAAACGACATTGATCTGCGCGCCGGGATTTCTTCCGAACGCAGCGTCATAGGTGCTGGCTTGGACTTCGAACTCACGAATCGCGTCGAGCGGCGGGCGGACTCCCACCGTGTTCAGCTTCGGGTCTACGTTGTACACGCCGTCGAGCAGAAAGTTGTTTGAGTCTTCGCGAGCGCCGTTGATGTTGAACGCAACGTCGCCGCGAACCGAGCCCGCCGATCCCAAAGCCGCGGGCGCGGCGCCGGGCACCAGCAGTGTCAAATCCAAAAAGTTGCGTCCGTCGAGCGGCAGTCCGCTGAGCTTCTTGTTATCGATCACCGTTCCAATCGCCGCCGAATCTTTTCGAAGCGGGACGCGAGGCGCGTTGACGATCATCTCCTCGGCTATCGGTCCAATCTCGAGTTGAATGTCGAGCCGTGCTTCCTGATTCACCGCGAGCGTCAGTGGCTGAACATATTTTTTGAAACCGCTTTGCTGCACCTCTATCTGATACGACCCCGGCGCGAGCAACGAAATAATGAACTCGCCGCGTTCGTCGGTTGTCGCCAGGCGCCGGTCGCCGGTGTCGATCCGCCGCAATTCAACACGGACATTCGAGAGCCGCGCATTCGAAGGATTGCTGAGCGAGCCGCGTATGGAAGCCTTGGAGGTTTGCGCAAGCGCGATCGAAGCGCACAAGGCAATGCATAAAGTTGCGAAGTAGATTATTTTGATTTTCACGATTATCCCTGGTGAAGCTGGGTGCATCATCAACGCGGCCACGCCGCATGCACCGTTTCAAGAATTAATCCGCCCGATTCTCATTAACATAAACGGAGCCCGCACGGCAATTGTTGCGGGAAGTAGTGGAGCAGTAGCTTGTCGCAATCAGACTGCTCCTCTGCGTTCCTCTGCGCCCTCGGCGGTTTAAATTTCCTTATTCAACCGCAGAGGACACAGAGGAACGCTGAGGACTGCGATGCGCGCGATGCACACTGGAGCCAGTCTCAAGCTCCCGCTCGCTTCAAGTAGAGTCTGTTTGCGGTCTGCCGAATGACGTCGGGAATGTTTTTGTTTTGCGACAGCACGCGAAGGTCGCGAGTTTGAATCCGATTGATAAAGTTGAGCCCGGTGGCAATCGGAGTGCGCGGGTTGCGGACCAAATTGTGAATGACCACGTAGCTCCGCGTCCACGAACGTGTATAGCCGATCTGGCGAAGGACCTCCTCGGGCACGGTCTTGATCGAAGAAATGGTTTCGACTTCATTTTCGGTCAAGCGAGGATTTCTGAGCACCGCTCCTGCAACCATCTTGTTGGCGTCACGGACGAGAATCATTCGAGCCTCACGGGTTCCTTTTATCGCGAGCATCACTCTCTCCTTGATACTCATCAAGGCGATCCGTTGAAACACAGGAATGCGATCGATGAACAGCTCGGTGCTTTCGGTGAATACTTCGCTGACAGTCTGAGCGATATCCATCTGCTCATCGGGACTCGGCGGACGCATATCGAAAGGCCCGTACTCCTGTTCGTAATCGGTAACGAGTGAGTCGTCGATTCCGTCTTCGACGAGTCCCAATCGAATCAAGTCTTCGATGCCGCCGACCTTCAGCGTGTCGCGCGCCTCAGCCTCGGCAGCGTGACTGGCGTCCGCGCGAGCCTTTTGCTCGCCGGCGATCATCTTCGCGCCAAACTGCTTCTCAAAGAACTCTTCTTTGACTTCTCGGGCCTTGCGTTCGGCCTCGAGCGACCGGGCTGGGTTAGCAAGGATTGCTTCGATTATTTCGGGCGACCGAATCAGGCTCTGCTGCTTGAGCGAGATTGCTTCGATGATTCGAGGATTAGAAGTATGTGAAGCGAGCTGCATCAGCGCGGCGTCAGGGGTTGCGGGATTGAAGATCACCGCCTCGACGAGCTCGCGCTGGGCACGCGGCCACAGGCATAAAAATCCCAGCAACTCCGCGTTGGCTTCGGCTTGAGAAGCGAGGTTAGCGAACGCTTCGGGATCGAGCGTATCGAGCGTAGCGGTCGCAGCCTGGCGAACCGACTCACTCGGGTCTGCGCTCAGAGTGACAACTGATTCGAGCAGCTCTTCGTTTGAGAGCGGCAGCAGCCCCCGCGCGGCCGCGAGTTTTATCGCGTCCGGCGCGGCTCCTGATCTGATGGCTTCTAAGATTTGGCTGCTAATGGTTTTACTCTATCGTGTTGATTGGGGGTGATGCAGCAAGGGCAGGTGCAGTGTTTTGTTCGAAGAGCAGACTACAATGGTCGGGGCGCTTATTCAATTGTTTGTTTGGTGCACGGCCGCTGAATGGACGGCGATGCGGATTGAACGATCTCCCCTAGCGTACTTTCTTCCGCGGCGTAGTCACTTTCTACCAGAGTTCTATTAGTGCCTCGTTCCTCAGTCAATTGAATCGAGCGGTAGCCGGTTCCGAATCTCTTCGCGCACGCGGCCCGCGAGAGCGACGGCGCGCGCGGCATCATCGGTAGTTACCTCAGGGTAGTCTCCGGGGTAACGATAATCGACACCGTAGGGCGTCAAGGTTTCCGCTTCCGTCAATGCGGTCGCGAGATCCTCGTCTACATCGCTTGCACGCCCTATCAACTTTCCGATGTCGTGCGTTTTCGGAAACTCGATCTGATGCCAAACGAGAAGAGCCTTGAGATACTTCTCGGCTGATTGCTGGGCGTGAAACGCCGTTTGAAACAGATAGTTCTCACCGCCCTCAAACAAGTGCGTCGCCGCGTTGAAATCGCCCTCGGCTTTGCGCACCCATTCGCGAGTGAATTCCAGCTTCACCTCTTCAGGGCGCTTCATAGATGACTGCTCCGTACTTGTTCGCCGGGAATGCCAGTCCGCCGATAACGTTCTTTGTCTCTTCGAAACGGCCGGGCTCCATCGGGAAAATATCTATCGGAATGTCAACGCCCGCGAGCGCCGCGCGTAATCGAACACTCTCCTCACGCGCGTTGCCGAAGCCTTCTTCGATCACTAAGAGGTCAAGGTCGCTGTCGGGACCCATCTGTCCGGTCGCCGCGGAGCCGAACAGAATAATCTTCTCCGGCCGGGTGACCGCGAGAATACGATCTACGACTTCCTTAATCAGATTCTTATCAACTTCCATTTCTATTACCCTGGTACTGCAAGGAGCATAGCATCCAGCAGCGCTTTTCTACGGAGTTCTTAGGGTAAAGAGCGGACAGCGCATTCGCAAGTCTCGCGATTGAGCCAGCGTCCCAAACCCAAAGTCGCTGGACACTATTTGTCTTCTTGAACTGGGTTCTTCAATTGTTTGTTTGGAATAAGCGGGCAGTAAAGAACATCGCCAATAAGTAGTGATTCAGGAAACTCATTTCCTGACCAGATCGCTTCGATGATGCGCGGGTCAGGGGTGTGCGAGGCGAGATGCATCAGCGCGGCGTCGGGAGTAGAGGAATTAAAGATCACGGCTTCAACAAGCTCGTGCGGGCGCGCGGCCACAGGCATAGAACCCCGAGCAGCTCCGGGTTAGCTTCGGTTTGAGAGGCTAGGTTTGTGAACGCATCGGGATCGCGCGTATCGAGCGTTGCTGTTGCGGCTTGACGAACCGCGGCGCTCGCATCGGAGCTCAAGGTGGCGACAGAATTTCGACAGGCTATTCCGCGCCGTCATATCGGTTCCCCAAGTCAGAAGTTGCGAAGCTGGAAGCAAAGGAACGGATTAAGAATCGACGGAAGCGGGCAAGGCGAAAGAAAGAAGCAGAACAACGCCAGCCTCACGATCTCAAAGGAAGGTGACGCGCGAACGCTTGCTTTCGATACTCAGATGGACCGACATCGAATCGCCTTTTGAAGTGGCGCACGAAATTACTATTACTGTTATAGCCAACCGCAGCCATTACCTGCTTGATGCTCAGAAAGGTGTTCTTTAGGAGATGGGTGGCCTTTTCGAGTCTCAATGTCAGCAAGTATGCTCCCGGCGGGATTCCCATCTCGGCTTTGAATAGGTGTATAAAATACCCAGACGAAAGATTGACGATTTTAGCTAGTTCGGGTACTGAAATGCTGCGTTGAAGGTTTTCATTCATAAAATCAATCACGGTTTGGATTCTTGCTCGCTGAAGCGGGTCTTCTGGAAGTTCATCTTCGAGCGCCTGTCCACTCTCCGGCCATGAGATTGTGATAGTTGAATGCCGCTTCCGCTTCGATTCAATATCGGAGAGCGTTGCTTGTAGTTCGGGATAGAAAGGCGCTAGAGGCGAAGATACCGCGCGAGCTAATACAGTGTGAGCCTCATAAAGCCTGCCATGCTCACTCAGCTCTACGGCGTATGAGTTCAGGGCTTGAAACAAAGTGAGCGGTTCGGCATAGCGCAGGACGGGAACTAACTTTTCAAGGTCTCTTAGGGCTGCGTTACTGAAGCCTTCCCTTGATTTCAGAGTAGCAATCCCAGTTGATGCTTTGATGAAGTCCGAGATCATCGGATTCACCTTTATGGCTTCAGCGTAAAAGTGCATCCCTTCCTCTATGCTACCTTTATGAATATCAAATGCGGCCCTTGAGATGAGTGCTTTTGCTTTATAGTTCTGGCTTCTTTCGGCGATCATTTCCAACGCATCGGATTGATATTCATTCTCCCGACATTTGCATAAAACGAGATGGTATTGAGCCGCTAGTTGGTATTCGCTTATAGGGATATTAGATAGGATTCTTGCCAACTCTTTTACCTTGTCGTTCTGACGGAAGGCACTAGCGGTTTCCATCTGTCGTAAGATACGGCTTCCCAAGTCCTGATAGGTAGCCGCCCCGCTGAGTAGGTGTTGATACAATGCGCGCCGGGAGGAAGCTATGAGAAAACTGCTTTCCGTTTGTCTGCTCACGCTATGCCTGTCCTTTCCAGTCTTCGGCGGGCATATGTTAATCGGTGGCGGCTATTGCGAGTGTGGCACAGTTTCCGGTTGTATTTGTGACCCCGGCGAAACAATGGGAATCCGTGCCAGCGTGCCAACAAAGCCTAAATCTGACGATCTAGGCCCGGAGACCCTGTTAGCTCTGGCTGTGCTTCTTCTAGTGCTTAGATACAAAGCCTAAGCAAATAGACAATTGAATCTCATTCGTCGCTCTTGTGGCGACTAGGTATTTGTCTGTCGCGCGCGGAGTGTATCACAGAATACTGAAAGGACAAGCGGAAGGCAGGCATACAATTCTCAGAATCGGTATACAATACTCATATTCGGGCCGGTGTTACCAAACAGGCAAGTCGATTCGGGCAGAATCGCGGACAGGCAGGCCGGGCCGACAGGTTAGTCAAAGATATATTACCCTTTTTTGGCGCACCCACAAAAGCGGTCTCGTTCGCTTGGTAATCCACTTGGCCACGGCAACTCAGAGCGCTTGAAGCTGGGTGTGGTTGGAATAGACCTGAGGAAAACAATTGTAACCGTAGATCCCCAGCGCGAATTCAAAGCGACTCATCATAGCCGCTGCCGAACGCGATCCACCTCGGTCTGTTCGAGACGGCGGAGCTCCATCGGCTTCCAAACGAGCATGCAGAGTTTGTCAGGATTGCTTCGATTATTTCCGCCGAGCGAATCAGGCTCTGTTGTTTTAGCGAGATCGCCTCGATGATGCGAGGGTTAGAAGTGTGCGAAGCGAGCTGCATCAACGCGCCGTCCGGAGTCGAGGGATTGAAGATCACGGCTTCAATAAGCTCGTGCCGGGCTCGAGGCCACAGGCATAGAAACCCGAGCAGTTCTTCATTGAGAGCGGCAGCCCTCGCGCGGCAGCGGGCTTCACTGGCTCCGGCTCCGCCCCGATCTGATGGCTTCCAGGATTTGGCTGCTAATCGTTCTACTCTATCGTGTTGATTGCGGTTTCAGGTGCAGCAAGGGCAGACGGTGATGTGTTCAAAGAGCAGATTACAATACCCGAGCGGTCGTTCAATTGTTTGTTTGGAAAAGTGCTAAACTTCGCGAACGATTCGAGCAAATCCTCGTCGGAGAAAGCCAGCAGCCTCGCCCACCCGCCAGCTTGATCGGCTGGGGAGCTTTGCCTGCTTTTGGCTTCTACTGTTTGGTGCGAGAGGGCCGTTATTCTCTTGGTCTTTAGATCCTCATAAGTAAAAGCTGCGAAGCGTTGCGTCATCTTTGAGAGCATCGGAGGCTCCGGAAAACGAGACGAGGCCGTTTCGCAGTACATATACTCGATGCGCGATCTTCAAAACTTCGCTGACCTTCTGCTCGACTATCAATATCGCGACCTTTGAATCGCGGTTGACTTGGTTTAGACGAGCAAGCGCTTCGCTTACCAGCGGCGGTGCAAGCCCAAGCGATGGCTCATCAAGCAAGAGCATACGAGGCGATAAGATGAGCGCATTAGCCAGAGCGAGCATCTGTTTCTCACCACCAGAAAGCGTTCCAGCCCTTTGCCGCAATCGCATCTTGAGCCCGGGGAAGAGCAGAAAGACGCGCTCGATACCCTCCGTAAGTTGCGCCTTGCTGGTGAGCAAAACGCCACCCATTTCAAGGTTCTCTCGGACCGTTAGATCGGTAAAAACACGATTCCCTTGCGGAACGTAAGCGATTCCCGTGTGCAACAGATCGCGCGGTTTTTGCCCGATAAGAGAAATTCCATCAAAGACTACTGTCCCCTTCCAGATGGGCAGTAAGCCGAAAACCGCTTTGAGCACGGTCGATTTGCCTGCGCCGTTGTGCCCGATGATCGCAACAATCTCACCTGGAGCAACCTCAAGGGTAACACCGTTGATGACCTGCTTCTTCGCGTAGCCGGTCACAAGCGATACAACGTCAAGGAAGGCGTGCGCTTTGTCAGGCAAGGTACGCCTCCGCGATTTCGTCGCGGTCCAGCACTTCATTCGGAATGCCTTGTGCGATGATCTTCCCCTCGTCCATCACTATTACTTGATCGGCAATTTGGCGAACCGCGCCAATATCGTGCTCGATGAAGATGATGAGTTTTCCATCATCTCGAAGTTGTCGCAGGAAATCCAGAATGCGTGATGCCATCTCAGGGTGGACGCCGGCCACAGGTTCGTCGAGCAGCAGTATCTTCGCTTCGGTTGCTAGGCAGCACGCTAGTGTCAAGAGCTTTTGCTGGCCGTACGAAAGCTCACCCGCCAACTCGGCGGCCTTTTCTTCAAGACCCACGAACTTCAACAGCCGCATCGCCTCTTCGCGATTTCGAGCTTCGTCCTGCTTTACACCGAAGCGGAGTAGCGCGGGCAGCAGCCGCTCCCCCCGCTGGCGGGGTCGTGCCAAAAGGACATTGTCTACGGTGTGAAGCTGAAGGATCAATCGAAGGTCCTGGAATGTTCTGGCGACACCCATCCGCGCAATACGGTGTGGGGCGAGGCGCGTGGTTTCGCCCTCATCGAGAAAGCAGTGACCCGAGTCCGGCCTGATGAACCCGGTCAAGACGTTTATCAGGGTCGTTTTTCCTGCGCCGTTGGGGCCAATGATTCCAATGATCTGGTTCTCAGGGAAACTAAGGCTCAGGCTCGACAGTGCGTGAACACCGTCAAAGGCTTTCGTCAGTCTTTCGCAACGCATTCCCATTTGTTCTTGGCAATGTTAGCGGCCGATACCATACTTTCCGACCAGTCCGCGAGGTCGCGCCATCATCATTGTCACGAGCAAAACGCCATAGATGACTTGTCGGAGGGGGGCAGCAACCGAGCTTGGGAGTCCGATGAATCGCAAAGCTTCCGGGAAAGTCACCAGCACCACCGCGCCGATCAATGGGCCCCAGCGACTTCCGGCACCACCGATAATCACCATTGAGATTACAAGGATAGACTCCATCACTGTGAATGTTGACGGATCAATAAAGGTGATATAGTGCGCATAAAGACTTCCGGCTATTGCGGCAAGGGCGGCACTCACGGCGAAGGCCGCTACCTTGAAGCTGAATGTGTTCTTCCCCAGCGCTTTCGTGAACACCTCGTCCTCGCGAATTGCACGTAGTACTCGTCCAAATGGGCTTGAAGCTATTAGGCCGACAATCAAGTAGGCGAATGCGGCAAAGATCGCAGAGCCGCCAAGAAAAACGAGGTGGGTGTTGATAGTCCACCCGAAAACTACTGGCTGGGGAATTCCAGTAATGCCAACCGGGCCCTGAGTAAGGTTCGCCCAGTTGTTAAAGATGCTAAAGATGATAACTTGGAAGCCGAATGTGGCAATAACAAAGTAGTCTTCTTGCAAACGCAATGAGGGCAAAGAAACGATAAAGGAACTAACTAAAGCGACGCCAATCCCAGCCAAGACGCCCAGGAGAAAGGGAGCACCGTAGAAAACCGTCATCAGCGCAGAAGCGTACGCACCTAACCCATAAAACGCGGCATGAGCGATGGAAAGAAGCCCCGTATGACCAGCGAGAAGATCCAATGAAACCGCCAATATGGTATAGATACAAATCAGAATCAGAACATGCTCTAGGTAGTCCATTGGATCCGACACTCACAATTTCCGAGAGTAAAAATGTCCTCGGGCCTTGGAATTACGACTTCAATTGTTCAGAAGACAGACTTGAAATACAGCTCATGGGTTGATCCCGAAGACGCTCACACTGTAGCCCTCCGTAGTGAGTAACCAAAGAAGCCTTGTGGTCGGAACACGAGAAAGATAATCAGCACCAGAAAAGCAATCGTGTCCTGCCATTGCGTGCCAATCCACCAAACACCAAAATGTTGGGCTATTCCCAGCAGAATCGCGGCGAGAGCAATTCCGGGTATGCTCTTTACACCGCCAATGACGACTACCACAACACCGATCATGAGCGCATTCATCCCCATGGTCGGAGTCAAGTCGGTATCAAAAGAGATTAGGATCGCCGCCAACCCCGCCAAGGCTGAGCCCAACATGAATGCAATTGGAATGACTTTGTTACTGTCAATGCCTATCACCACTGCCAGGTCCGGGTCGCTGGAAACAGCACGCAAAACCTTGCCCAGCTTCGTGAACCTTAGCATTGCCCAAGCGAGTAGAAAAAAAGATGCTGACAATAAGATAATCCACCCTTGAACTATGGTTATGCGCCCGCCGAAGAAATCCACGGTCTGATTCAGACTAACGCGCAGGCTCTTGGTGTCAGCGCCAAAAGTCATCGAGATAATATTTTGAAGCACAACGTAGAGTCCTAGCGACGCGAGCAGCAGCACGACTCCAGTCGCGCCGCGTCGTCGCAGCACGCGGTAAACTCCTATGTCCAACCCTACGCCCAAAACTCCTGCCATCGCGATTCCAAATGCAGCAGACAGTAACAACGGTGTGTGGAGATGAACATGAGCAGTGTAAGCAAGGTAGCCACCCCAAGCAAACACGGCCCCGTGTGCGAAGTGAAAGAAGCGACACACCATGTAGATGATCGCGAACGATAATGCGACAAGTGCGAAAGTAGACCCAGCGATAATGGAATTTAAGAGGGTTTGAATGAACATCTACGACCTCATTGGCCATAAACATTAATGACCTAGAATGGCAATACCTACTTCATCTAGTGGATTGCTACCAGTCCCACGTCCAGAAGAGCCTTCTCGACTATCCGTAGTGTCACAACAGTATGGCCTGGCTCGCGGATCAAACGCTCAGCCACTATTTTCGCCAATGCCTGCAGCTCGCGGATGTTTCCTTGCCACTTAAGATCAGGCTGCATTAAACGATTAAGCACCTCGAGAGACAGATGTAATTCTCGGGAAGCGTTCGCGATCTTCTTCGAGGGTGTACCTGATCCTCCGCTATCTCCTTCCTGTGGTTGTGAGTCTTCGTGAGATTTCAATTCATCTCGAACAAAGATGTAAAATAGCAGAGGCACATCTTGCCTTCGGTCTCGTAACGGCGGAATAACAAATTTGCCGTTACGTTTCATGCGATACATTATGTCTGGGCGCAGTCTACGCAGCTTGAAGAACTGTTCGTATAGTAAGTCCCCTAGAACGCTTCCTAGGTATGTGGAATTCTTGAAGAATTCCATTGCCCCTTCGCGACTTATTTCGTCTGGATCTTCATTCATAATTCCGATAACCAAGAAATCGGTATGGTCCTTAATCTCGTCGTCAAGGCCGCCCACCGGTATTACTTCGGAGTTATCTAAGAAGCGTAAAAGAACGCCTTGCGAATCTGGATCCATTGAATTGAACTCATCGAATCGTATCGTTGGCTTGCCCTCACCCCCTCGGGCCTCTTCCCTAATTCGTTGGAGCACGCCCTTTAGTTTGAATTCTTTAAAAGGATCTCCGACTGACTCCAATCCGCCGATAACAACGGCAGTAAGTGGTGCTGGTCGGATAGCAGCCATATTAATCACGTAATCTTTCCCTTGATAGTACTTTCCATCACTGAACAGTCTCAGCATCTCCGCAAGCGTTTCTTTGCCGGAACCGGCACCGCCTACGACGAGACAGGCAGGCAAGGTCTTGCTTCCTTCCGGCTTCAATAACGTTTTCGCAGCGATGATCACCTTAGACAGCAATTTCGTCATGGACTCAGAGCAGATGAGGTATTTCTTGAAAAGCAAAGTATCCTTAAAGTGGTCGAGGTACGCCTTGGTTTTTGCCGCTTCCTCTATTGAATTCGCGTTCGTCCCCTTCTGTTGTTCCCACACCGTAGTTAGGTCATCCCTTCGCCGCCAAAGTTTGTTTAAAAGACTCTCAATCTCATCACAATCGTCGGCCCCAGGCTGCCGTCGTTGACGAAGATCACCAAGTTGGAAATAGACATTCCTGAACTTCGCTCTCTGTCCCCTCGAAGCTCCACTAGTCCCCCCGTCTTGAATGGCAACGACCGAGGATAAGCGTGCATTAAAAACGCAATCTGCCTTGGCTGGTAGCTTTTCCTTCTTATTCTTCTTACCTTTCTTACTTTTCAACCAACGGTCATGCAGGTGCTCCAGCCAGTTTTCATGCAACACCGCAAGAACTGGCAGGTAGGTTCGACTTATGAGTTGGGCTACACGCAGTCCAACCCCCATGATGAATTGCTCTGCTCTCTGATGAGCTTCTGCTCCTTGCTCGTCAACCAAACCGGGAAACATTACCCAGACACCACCATAAAAGAGTCTGGACGACGCAATGGGTACAAAAATACCTCTAACCGGACGCTTGTAGTTATCAACGAATAACGGCCTATACAATAGTGCCAAGGCATCAAGGCTTAGCTTAGTTACGGGGTCCTTGCACAACTTAGGGTAAATATCGCCCTGCCATTCATATGTCCACTGGTCAATCCAACCGATAGAATAGGTCCTACCCTCTCGGTCTCTTATTGATCGCCAGGTCCTTATTTTCCCTGTGTCTAGTTTTTTCTCGACGCTCCTAGTGAGGTTCTTTTTCCTAGTTCTTTTTCCACTCCAGTGCGCCCATGCCGTTCTCACGTTTAGGGACTCATCCCAACGAAACCTCAGTTTCAAGTTTCTAAAGGCATCTACAGTCCTGAAACTCAGTTCAAGCTTATTGCCTCTCGCTCGGACAGGAACAACTACGGAATGTTCAGCTAGCCTCGGAGCGAAGGGAGCAAATATGTATACGTCTTTTTCCCAGTCTTGCCAGCCGATCTTCGCACCCATCGCCTTAGGTAGTGGCTGGCTGAGAAACCACTCAAAAGACAAGAATAAAGAATTATCGTTGCGATGATCGTAGAATGCCTGTCTTATGTCCTGTTCACATTGACGGTGGCATCCGTACGCGGCGACATAGAAGAGTTCATAGAGTTCATCCGCACTTACGTCTAATTTGATCTCGGACACGCTATTGTTTTTCATTTCCACCTGTGGGCTTGTAGAGAATGAATTGACCGTGGCGAACAACCTTTAGAAAGACCGGCTTTCTCACAGACCCGTCTTCATCAAAGGTAATAACTCCGCTGACGCCTTCATAATCCTTGAGCGAAGCCAGGTATCGTTGGAGACCCTCTCCCGTTCCGTCAGATGAGGCATGGGCGAGGGCAAGTAGCTGAACCGCATCATAGGCGGTGGCAGCATAAAGGTTCGGGCGCTCTCCGTATTTCATGATGTATGTCTGCAAGAACTGCTCCGCTTTGCCACCGGGATTAGGCAAATCGAATAGGTTACTGCTGGTGTAAATGACATCTTCCGCCGCATCTCCAGCAATATTGATGACCTCTGGGCTCTCAAAAGCGTTATATGTCAGCCACTGAGTCTTAACACCAAGCTCCCCTGCTTGTTTAAGTAGTCGCCCCGAGTCCTTTATTGTCGCAATAAAGTAAACAGCAGGTGGATTCAGACTCTTGAGCCTAGTGAGTTGTGCTCGAATATCCGCAAAGTTTTCTGGGAATGCTATCGAATCAATTACCTGGCCTCCAATATGCGAAAAGCTGCGTGTCATCGCATCCTTTGTTCCAACGCCGTAGGAGGCATTGGCGTATACGATAGCCATTTGCTTAATGCCGAGCGTTTGATATGCGAGGCGCGCGATTTCGTCCGTTTCGATGTCGCCATCGTTGACAAGAGTGAAGGTATACGGCCCGGCTTTACGAATGGCAGGACTGACCGCAGCATAGTTCATTTGAAGGACGTGTGTTCGATCTGCTTCTGGGGCGATAGCAAGGACAACTCCGCTGCCGGCCGTAATTACTCCGTCAACCTTATCTACATCCACTAGTTTCTTGAATGCAGAAAGGCCCAGCTTGGTGTCCATTTGGTGGTCTTCATAAACTGCTTTGTAACTTCGCCCCTTTTCTGGTGGCTGCTGACCTAGGTCAGTGATTGCCAAGTCCACGCCGTTGTGAGCCCATTTTCCAAAGTCTGCAGCGGCACCTGTCAAAGGTACAATCACTCCCATGCGTATCTCGCCGGGCTGTTTCTCCCTGCAGGTAACCATTAGCATCGACACAACGACAACTGCGGTTAAGAGGACAGCGGCAGTTCGAAATCTATGAACCATTGACTACCTCCTAGTCCATACTCAGAAGTCGCCTTGGAACCAGAACGTCCCCGGCTCTGGCGTTCGTACGCTCATCTGACATGTAGCTCCATCGAAATAGATGAGGTCTGGTGACGAAACCGGGGGCAGATTAGGTCTGCTTATTAACACCTTAATAGCCTCATTAGCCGCAAGGATAGCTGTTATGTTACTAGTCACGCCGAATGAGGGCACCGAGCCTCCCTCAAGACGATGTTGGACCCATTCACCTGGAATTGCTCCTCGACGAAGTGCGCTCAAGAGACGTTCCTTAGTGACCTTTTCAAAAAGTTCTTGCCTTATTTCATTAGGGTTGTCCAGCGACCTGCCAGCCGTTGGAAGCCCCATTAAGGTTTCGTAGTCAACAATGCTGCCCGGTGATATGGTAGTACAAATGCCTTGAAACGGAAGACAGCCACTCAAGAGAAAGACCGAGGTTTGTTGTAACGCGCGAGCTGCACGGTGCAATACAACCATTGTGAATGGATCATCCAGGCCATTTACTACGAGGTCAGCCGGCTGAAGGATTTCCTGCGCATTCTCCACGCTAAGAAATGTCGTATAGGCTGTGATATCTGCTTCGGGGTTAATATCTAGAACAGCATCCCTCGCGGCTTCCACCTTGAACCGACCCAGTGTTGAAAACTTCGCGTAAAGCTGTCGATTATTGTTTGTCTCGTCGAACCTGTCACCATCAACTAGGATGAATCTTCCAATACCTGCGCGAGCAAGAAATTCTGTCACGGCGCAACCGGTGCAACCCATTCCGACCACTGCCACGGCCGAACCCTGTACGTGCCTCTGCTCTTCCTCGGTGAGCACGCCAATATTCTTTGAGAATCTAACAGGTATGTCCATAACTCACGCATTGACCAAGGTTGTTCCAGTCCCAGTGGATTGTCCCTGTGTTTGAAAAGCATTTTCAGATACAGTGAGCCCAAAAGTCCCGACTCTCCGATGGAGTCGCCGCATCTGCCCCTGTACTTCCATTAACCGTTCATACCCAACGTCACAAAATCCTTCTACCCAAGCCCGTCTTAATGACTCCGGGTCGAAGAGGTCTTGATCTTCTTCTCTTATCCCTATGCGCTCACTGAGTTCCTTCATTAGTCGACTCCCGGGAAGCGGCATGAGAATGCTACAGTTGATCTCTGATAGATCGGCCGTCGATAAAAGATCCTCGACCATTCCCATTGTCGCGGCCAGTGTATCGTCCGATTCGTTAGGCAGGCCGAGGATAACGGAAACGACTACTCTAACGCCAGCGTGATTCAAGTTGGCGACAGCTTTCAGGTTTGAGCGTACGCTAATCCCCTTCCGCGAAGCCTTCAGTGTTTCGTTGCTACCAGATTCCAGTCCCAAAAAAACTTCATAGACCCCAATGTCAGCTAGCAAGCGAGCCAATTCGTCGTCAATATCCGACGCCCGACCGTAAACCTGAAATTTGAAGTCAGTACCGGGCGGTCTTTGGGCGGCAAATTGTCGTACCCATTCTCTTTGCATCGTAAACGTATCAGAGACATCCCAGAAGAAATCTGCATTGTAGTCTCTATGTAAGGAAAGAAGCTCTTTCCAATATTGCGCGGCAGGCTTAATGCGAAAACCAATGTGCTGTATTGCGCAAAACGTACAACCCCCTGCGGCCCGGTCGCGCCACTGGCAACCCTTTGAAGAATACGCGGACAAGGGCCTTTGAAATGGTTTGTCGGGATAAAGCGCTTTGTAACAATTGAAGTAGCGATCCAATGGTAGACCCGTATAATCTGGCAGGGGGAGATCATCTAACCGAAGCTTTGTCTCTGCATTTACACAGATATTGTTCTCATGTCGGTAGATCAGGTTTGGGATCTCCGGGAACGTACTCCCGTTGACTAGCCCCATTAGTGCCAGTTCTCCATCTCCGTACACGACGGCATCAACAAACGGACGATTCTTGACAATAAGCTTGCCTGAAAACGTCGGGTGCGCACCGCCAAGGACAACTAGTGCACCTTGCGCTTTTGCGCGCCCAGCAATTTGCAAGGCGGGCTCGTACGTTAGCGAATTGCAACTGATGCCTACTAAGTCGGCGTCCACACGAGACAAGATTTCATCGATGCTGTAAAGCTCGCCGTCGATGACTTCAACACCGACAGTAGGACAGCGCTCACGAAGGAAGGCAGCGAGCGATGCCAGATGAAGGGGTGGATACGCCCCGGCACGAATCCCTGGCTTGAGCGTTGACATCAACGGCGGATTGATCAGCTGCACTCTCTTATTGAGCGCAACGCGAGGGGGGTTTGGCATTGAAACCTACCAGGCGAATTCGATATCTACGGCTCGAACGGCAAAGGTGATTAGTGGATGTAGAATCTACCCGACAACCAAACTTCAACACAAGGCGGCGCTCGATGGCAAGGCTCGTCTCACTCAAAGTTTAGCCATTGTACCAGCCAAGGGGACGCACGTCTTGACGTAGCTCACGGTTCTTATTGCATCCTCCACTGTTAGCTATTCATCATGGCCGACGACATGTAGCAGATGACCTAGACTACGGTTGTGATGGCCTAAGTATAGATCCCCGACCGACGGTTCGCGGAAGCCTTATGACAGTTCTTAAAGTAGTGCCGTCATATAGGCTCATCGTTCCAGTTCTCTTGAAGCTCGCAATATCTCTTGGCTTGACTGAGAATTCAGAGCTTCATTTAGCGCCATACCAAAGATAGCGCGGAGGCCTATACATTGCTGTTCGGTAGAGAATTGACGAATGCAAGGCTACTGGAGTTAGCTTGCCTAGACTCTCAGCTTGTTTCTCTCACGATGACTTGAATCACGCGCCGCAGCATTTCTTATACTTCTTGCCGCTGCCGCAGGGACACGGATCGTTGCGGCCAATACGCGGGCCTTTGTTGCGGACCGGCTTTGCCGACTCTTCTTCGCCTCCAGCGAAGGCTGTCTCGTTCGCTTTCGTGAATGCTACTCGGCCGCGGCGTTGGCGGCGGCGGCGCTCGAGTAACTGCTGCTCGACGGGCTCCGAAACCTGAACCTGAAAGTTGAATAGATACCGGATCGTGTCCGTGTCGATTCGATCGAGCATCGCCTGGAACAAGTAAAATGATTCGCGCTTGTACTCGACCAGCGGGTCCTTCTGGCCGTAGCCGCGCAACCCGATCCCCTCTTTCAAGTGATCGAGCGCCAGAAGATGGTCTTTCCACTGCGCGTCTACGATGTTGAGCATGATGTAGCGCTCGAGGTTGCGCATTGCCTCGACGCCCACCTGTACTTCTTTGTCTTTGTATTTGTCCTCAATTCTCGACCATAGATCGCGAGCTTCCTCGGGCGACATGTCGGCGAGCTTCACTCGCTCGGCGTCGACATCGAATCCGTAGTTCAATCGAAGCTGCTCTTTGAGAGTCCTGATGTCCCATTCATCGGGCCGCTGCTCCTTCGGCATGTTCTGATCGATCAAACCGTCGAAGATATCCTGAGCGATGCCGAGAATGTAATTCCGCTGATTGGTGCTCTGCTCTTCGGGTGTGTCGCCTTCGAAGCCGATCAACAAATCGCGACGCAATCCATAAACAGTCTCGCGCTGTTTATTCATCACGTCGTCGTATTCGAGCAGATGTTTGCGGATTGAGAAGTTGTGACCTTCAACTGACTTCTGCGCGGCCTCAATTCGCTTGGACACCAGTCGCGATTCGATGGGCACGCCTTCTTCCATGCCGAGCCGCAGCATAAGGCCCTTGATGCGTTCGCCGCCGAAGATTCGCATCAGGTCGTCTTCGAGCGAAAGGAAGAAGCGCGATGAGCCCGGATCCCCCTGGCGTCCCGATCGCCCTCGAAGCTGATTGTCGATTCGTCGAGACTCGTGCCGTTCGGTGCCGAGTATGTGAAGGCCGCCGGCGTTGACGACCTCCTGATGCTCGGCGTCGGTGACTTTCTTGGCGCGCGTGATTGCATCTTCCCATTGGCGCTCGGTCGCTTCGTCGGGATTGATCTCTCGCTCTTTCAGATACTGCCGGGCGAGAAACTCGGGATTGCCGCCGAGAAGGATGTCGGTGCCGCGACCGGCCATATTGGTAGCAATCGTCACCTGACCTTTGCGTCCGGCTTGCGCGACGATATCGGCTTCGCGCGCGGCGTGCTCGGGTTTGGCGTTGAGGACGTTGTGAGGAACATGCGCTTTCTTCAAACGGGCCGCGAGCACTTCAGAGTTTTCGACCGATACGGTTCCTACGAGCGCCGGCTGGCCCTTCTCGTGAAGCTCCTTGATCTCGCCGACGACCGCATCCCACTTTTCGCGTTCGGTGCGATAGATCATGTCCGAGTAATCTTTGCGGATCATGTCTCGATTGGTCGGGATCACAGCCACGTCGAGCTTATAGATGTTCGCAAACTCGGACGCTTCGGTTTCGGCGGTTCCGGTCATGCCGGAGAGCTTCGCGTACATGCGGAAATAATTTTGCAGCGTGATAGTCGCAAGCGTTTGGTTCTCGGCTTCGATCTTGACGCCCTCTTTTGATTCGACGCCCTGATGCAGACCATCGCTCCATCGGCGGCCGGGCATTACGCGGCCGGTGAATTCATCGACGATGATCACCTCGCCGT
>Ga0070705_100000136_pt1 | contig 43205 bp, 26 predicted proteins | sample KBSK5253metaG_FD_65455 | JGI IMG/M metagenome (GOLD analysis project Ga0070705, IMG submission 65455) | Corn, switchgrass and miscanthus rhizosphere microbial communities from Kellogg Biological Station, Michigan, USA - KBS K5-25-3 metaG | ecosystem: Host-associated > Plants > Roots >... | reverse complement strand
ATCAATAATGTCAAGAAAGGCACTGGGCAGGGGGCTTGATGCACTGTTTCCGCAAGCTTCGCCGCAAGATCGCGATCTGATAGATCTGGATATCGATCAGATACGACCCGCTGATGTGCAGCCCCGGGGCGTTTTTAGAGAGGCTGCCCTTGAGGGTTTGGCGCAATCGATCAGGCAGAATGGAATAATCCAGCCACTGGTGGTCAGGCGGAGTGGCGGTGGATATCAATTGATCGCTGGCGAACGCCGCTGGAGGGCCGCTCAAAAGGCCGGTCTGCACAAGGTGCCCTGCATCGTAAAGGAGGTTGCGGAGGAAAACCTTCTCGAAATGTCCCTCATTGAGAATATCCAGCGCGAGGAACTCAATCCGATTGAGGAGGCCAACGCCTATAAGAACCTGCTCGAATCGAGGAGCCTTACTCAGGAGGAAGTAGCGCGCCGAGTTGGAAAAGAAAGATCTTCAATCGCCAACGCATTGCGTCTATTGCGGCTCCCCAGCGAGATACAAAGGTGCGTAGAAAATGAAGAGCTGTCGATGGGCCATGCGCGCGCCCTCCTGGCTATTGAATCCGAAGAGGCCCAAATCAAACTGGCGCGGCGGATCACTGAGAAAAAACTTTCCGTCCGCGCCACGGAACAGCTCGTTAAACAGACACAACCCGCCGCGGCCGGCCCGCAAATCAAGCGATCAGTAAGCAATGATACCGACGCCGCTAATGTCCTGGCGGCCGAAGCAAAGCTCAGTAAGAGACTCGAGGCGCCCGTCAAAATCAGACGCGCCAAGTCGGGCGGCACGATTGAAATCAAATTCTCATCGAGCGAGGACCTGGCGCGTTTGTTTGATGCCCTGTTGAAAGCGAGCTCGTTCGCCTCGGGAAACTGAAATTGCGAGCCGCTGAAGAACAAGTTACCAACGCCTGCGCGACTCATCGATGCACTATACCAAGTCTCATAAACCAGAGCCCGCGCTCCCGGATCAAAAACCCAAACCGACTTGGGAACATTCCTCACACGGACTCGTTACCACTCCCGCCGAAGAGTCGTTCGTTTGCGCGTGTTCGAAGCCGTATGCTAGCATCGCGTGCGGGTGAAAGATGTCCGAGCAAGCTAGTCCCATCAGACAAACAGTTCTCGATAACGGATTCACGGTAATCACCGAGCGAATGGATCACGTCAGATCCGCTTCGGTTGGCATTTGGGTTCGCTCGGGCTCGCGTCACGAGGCTGCGCCGCTCAACGGCATCTCGCATTTCATCGAACACACGCTATTCAAGGGTACTCGAAACCGAACCTCGCGTGAGATCGCCGTCGAAAGCGACGCGATCGGAGGCCACGTTGATGCTTTTACCAGCCGCGAGGTCGCGAGCTACTATGTAAAGGTTTTAGACGAACACTTGCCGCGCGCCTTTGATCTGTTGTCCGACCTCATCACCGCCCCGCTGTTTTCCCCTGAGGAACTCGATCGCGAGCGCAACGTCGTGACCGAAGAGATCAAGATGGTTGAGGACACCCCCGACGATTTGGTTCACGAAGTGTTTGTCGCCAACTTCTGGCCTGATCATCCGCTTGGCCGGTCCATTCTGGGAACGGTTGACACGCTCGCGACTTTCAACCAGGAAAAGGTCACGGATTATTTTTCGGCAGTGTACGCGCCGCGAAATCTGGTAATCGCAGGTGCGGGTAACTTAGAGCACGAACGGTTCGTTGAGATGGTGTCTCGCCATCTGGGCGGCGTTAAGGATCGGCCGGTGAACTTGTCCGCCGCGGCCCCGTCGCATGCGACACGACGCATCGTGCTGGACAAGGATCTCGAACAGGCGCACCTGGTGCTCGGCACTCGTTGCCCCTCGATGACTTCAGAGGATCGCTATTCCGTGCACGTGCTCAACGTCATTCTCGGCGGTGGCATGAGTTCGAGATTATTTCAGACGATCCGGGAAGATCGCGGTCTTGCGTACGCGGTCTACTCGGGCGTGAATACTTACACCGACGCCGGCTATCTTTCTGTGTACGCCGCGACTTCTCCGGCACAGGTCAACGACGTCATACGATTGAGCGTTGCCGAATTCGACAAGATAAAAACCGAAGCTGTCACCGAGGCGGAGCTGCAACGAGCTAAGGACCAGTTGAAGGTGTCGATCATGCTGAGCCTCGAGTCAACATCCGCTCGCATGAGCAATCTTGCCCGGCAGGAAATATTTTTCGGCCGCCAGTCTACGCTAGATGAAATTCTCGAACGGATCAACCGGGTGACATCCGGTGACGTCCAAAGAATGGCGGATGAAATTTTCGGAAGCCGCGAACTGGCCATCACCGCAGTCGGGCAGCTCGCCTCTCTCGATCTGGATCGCGAACAAATTGCGGTTTAGTCCGTAGTCATTTGTCACTTGCCGGGCCTCAACCAGAACCAATCGACAGATGACCGATCACAAATGCGACTGATCGTCTTAGCCAGCGGAAGCTCGGGGAACGTGCTCTATATCGAATCGGGCACGACCAGCGTCTTAGTCGATCTGGGGCTTTCCGCAAAAGAAACCGCGCGCCGAATGACGGAAGCCGGCCTCGATCCCACAAGGCTTTCGGCCGTCGTCATAACCCACGAGCACACCGATCACATGAAGGGCGTCCGAGTGTTTTCAACGACTGCCGACGTGCCTGTGTATATGTCCAAAGCGACGCGCACCGAATGCAACTTTCCTCACGATGGCGAGAAGATTCCCTGGGGCGAGGCGATCGCTTCGAGTGAGCCCTTTCAAGTCGGTTCGCTCGACTTCTATCCGTTCACGATACCGCACGATGGAGTCGACACCTTCGCTTTCACCGTCCAGTCCGAAGGCGTGAAGGTTGGAGTAGCCACCGACCTCGGATACATTAGTCAATTGGTGGCTGAGCGATTGCGCGGCTCGAATCTGGTGATGATCGAATCAAATCACGACCGAGATATGCTCAAAGTCGGGCCTTACCCCTGGTCGGTCAAACAGCGCATCGCCAGCAACGTTGGGCATCTGTCGAATGATGAGACCTCGAGGTGGATCGGGGAAGACTTCGACGGGCAAGCGGAGTATTTGGTGCTCGCGCATCTTTCGCGTCATTGTAATCATCCGGAGCTTGCGAGGCTCTCGGCGCTTCAAGCGCTCGAGCGCCACGGATCGTTGTTTTTTCCCAGAGCGGAGGAGCGAGTGAGAATTGCGTTGCCGGACCGGCCCAGCGAATGGTTTGAACTCTGAAAAGAGGTGTCCGGCCTCGGGTCTCAGGTGCCGGCCGCCCTGACACCTGACACCCAACACCTGACCCCCGATTATGATTGAACGCTACACACTGCCCGAGATGGGCGCGATTTGGACGGACCACAATAGATTTCAAAAGTGGCTCGACGTCGAGATAGCCGTCTGCGAAGTCCACGCCGACATGGGCACGATACCGCGCGATGCCGTCGACAATATCAAACGCACCGCAAGCTTCTCCGTCGATCGCATAAATGAAATCGAACGCACGACGCGCCACGACGTGATCGCGTTCACGACCGCGTTGGCTGAGAACATAGGACCGGAGTCTCGCTTCGTTCATTATGGGCTGACTTCGTCCGATGTCGTCGATACCGCAAACGCGTTGTTGATGCGCGAGGCCGCGACTCTCCTGCTCGAGGATCTCGATCGATTGAGCATCGTTCTGAAGCGCCGCGCGATCGAACACAAGCACACCGCGATGATGGGCCGCACACACGGAGTCCACGCCGAACCTACAACATTCGGTCTTGTGCTCGCGCTTTACTATTCTGAAAACGAACGCAACAAAGAACGGCTGCAACGCGCGCGCGACGGGATCAGCTATGGCAAGATTTCAGGCGCCGTCGGAACGTTCGCGCACCTTGATCCCGAAGTCGAAGAGCGAGTCTGTGCGAAGCTTGCTTTGAAGCACGCTCCGATTTCTACACAGATTATTCAACGCGATCGCTATGCGGAATTCCTCGCGACGCTGGCGATCGTTGCATCGTCGATGGAAAAGATCGCTTTGGAGGTTCGTCATCTTCAGCGAACCGAAGTCCGCGAAGTCGAGGAGCCGTTTTCTTCCGGGCAAAAAGGGTCATCGGCCATGCCACATAAGCGAAACCCCGTAACGTCTGAGCAAATCTGTGGGCTCGCCCGGGTTGTCCGCTCGAACGCGCTGGCTGCTTTCGAGAACATCGCGTTGTGGCACGAGCGAGATATATCACATTCTTCAGTCGAGCGAGTGATTCTGCCGGACTCGTGCATACTTGCGGATTACCTGATCCATAAGACCGAGTGGCTGATCGACGGGCTTGCGGTGTATCCGAATCGAATGCGGACGAATCTCGAATCGCTGGGCGGCGTGACCGCGAGCGGCCAGTTACTATTGGAGCTGACGCGCAAGGGCGTCTCTCGCGAAGATGCATACGCAATTGTCCAACCGCTCGCGATGCGCGTATGGGACGAAGCCGCGAACTTCCACGATCTGGTGATGAACGACAAGCGAGTCACCGACAAGCTTTCTGCCGATGAGTTGGGCGACCTGTTCGACGTAAATAGGCAACTGCGCAACGTGGACAAAATATTCGCGCGAGTGTTTGGGGAATGAAGGAGATGAAACCACAGATGAACACAGATAAACACCGATAAAGAAGCCAGGAACGGTCTTCTCTATCTGTGTTCATCGGTGTTCATCTGTGGTTCCGCCTGAACTATGAAAGCCAGAATATTCGTCACGCTCAAACCCTCCGTGCTTGATCCTCAAGGCAAGGCCATCCATCACGCAGTTGAAACGATCGGCTTCCACGGCATTCAGGACGTCCGCCAGGGAAAATACTTCGAAGTCTCAATCAACGGAGCCTTGTCTCCCGAAGAAGCGCGCGCTGAGATAGAGCGAATGGCTCATGATGTCCTTGCCAATCCGATCATCGAGGACTACCGCGTCGAGCTAGATTCCGATTCTTGATCGTGCGATAATGCCGCTTACGAACCCCCGAAGCGGCATTCCCAGCCCGCATCACGAAAGGATTTGGTCATGAAGTTCGGCGTAGTGATGTTCCCCGGCTCCAACTGCGACCACGATACCTACCACGTAATCAGCAAAGTGATCGGCCAGCCCGTTGACTTCCTCTGGCATCGCGAAAACACCGTCGGCGATTGCGACGCGGTGATATTGCCGGGCGGCTTTTCATACGGTGATTACCTGAGGACCGGCGCAATCGCGCGGTTCAGTCCGGTGATGGCCGCGGTGAAAGAGTTCGCCGCGGGCGGTGGATTGGTCGTCGGAATCTGCAACGGGTTTCAAATACTGTGCGAAGCCGGACTGCTGCCCGGCGCGCTGATGAGAAACAAGAATCTCAAATTCATCTGCGGCCATATCAACATGCGAGTCGAAGCGACGGACAGCCCTTTTACGAATCGTTGCCGGCGCGGGCAAGTGCTCTCCGTGCCGATCGCGCACGGCGATGGGAACTACTTCTGCGACGACGCAACTCTGGCCGAGCTCGGGCGCGAGAATCGAATCATCTTTCGATACACTGATGCGGCGGGGAATGTGACCGTGGATTCGAATCCCAACGGCTCGCTCGACAACATCGCGGGCATATGCAATCGCGAACGCAATGTGTTAGGCATGATGCCTCACCCCGAGCGCGCGAGCGAGCAGCTTCTTGGAAGCAGCGACGGGCGAATTATCTTTTACTCGCTCGCCGACACGCTCGCGGAACTTGCGAAGGCTTCATGACAACTTTGGCGAAGGGTGGTTCCGTCCTGTTTATCGGGTAAGGCCGACGCGATTCACCAGATCGCCGAATCGCGGGTCTGAGCGCAGCGGGTCGAGCGCGGGATCATACAGGAGGTCAACGAGGTGCGAATCATGCTCGTGATGAGCCTTCTCCAGCATCTCAAATCCGCGGCCACTTTTTCCAAGACTCACATAAACTCGCGCGATCAAGTAAGGCGGCACATATTCTTGCTTTGATAACTTGAGCAGCTCATCGAGCGACTTCTGAGCCTCGCTATGCCGGGCGCCCGCAGCATAAGCCATGCCAAGATTTGCTGCGATCTCTGAGTTTCTTTCTGAAAGTGCCGCCGCCTTCTGAAATTCCTCGATCGCTTCATCATACTTTTGTTTCTCGATGTAAACCCGGCCGAGGTGTGTGTGTGCCATCGCGTAGTTCGGATCCAGTTCGAGCGCTAGTTTGAGTTGGGCGATCGCTTCATCGTACCTTCGGGCATAGTACAAGATTTGTCCAACGTTCGTGCTGATCAATATCGATAGCGGATCAAGCTCCGCGGCCTGCTTGATCCAGCGAACTGCTTCCTCGGGATTCGAGCGCAAAAGGGTATAAGCGTAGCCGAAGTTATTAAACGCAGGGTTAAGCTCAAAGACGCGCTCCCATTCTTTCCTGCTTCCCGCCCAGTCCCATTCATACCCGAGAATCACGGCCATAGCTTCGTGAGCTTCGTCATAAGTGTCGTCAATCTCGAGAGCCCGGAGTGCTGCCGTCCTGGCTTTTGCAACGGCAGCCTTCGAGTCGAGCGGTAGGTACCACATGCCCATTAGATAGCTTCCGGCCAGTCCCGAATATCCGGGGGCGTAATCAGGGTCCAGTTTGACGGCTTGCTCACAGTAATAGATCGCTTTCCGCAACCCTTCCGAAGTACGTTTGTTATAAAAGTAACGCGCCCTTAACAAAGCATCGTAAGCATCGGCGTTCTTGCAGCGCTTCGCCGGCTGCGGTCCTCCTTCGCCACATAACGTCACTCTGAGGTTAGCCGCGACGCTGCAACCTATCTCATCCTCGACCGCGAAGATATCTTTCAGGGATCGATCAAACGTGTTGCCCACCCAGATGACGCTGCCGTCTTCCGCGCGCACAAGCCTCGTTTCTACTCGCACGGTATCGCCGTTTTTGCGAACGCTCCCTTCCAGCACGGCGCCCACGCCCAAGCGGCGGCCAGCCTCACGCGGGTCGACCTCTTTCTCCTTGAACATGAAGACTGAAGCGCGCGAGATGACCTTGAGCCCTTTTATCTTCGCAAGCTGTGTTATGAAAGTTTCGGTCAGCCCGTCGGCGAAGTACTCGCTTTCTGAATCATTCGACAGGTTCTTGAGTGGTAGAACTGCGATGGAGCGTATTGGGAAACTCACCGGCTGGTTTGATGTGTGAGCGGTTTGACTACGGGAGATCGTTAAGGCTACGGCGCCAAGTACGACGGCAAGCATTAAGGCGAACGCGACAGGCCAAAGCATCCGTCTGCGCTTCAGTGTATCCGCAACGACGGGCAGAGCGACGGTTGAGGCTTGCGTGTGCAGCGCCGGTTCTTGAGAGTCTTCCTCCTCGATTATGATGCGCATCCCGCGCGTTCGTTCGATTTCAAATGCCGGCCCCGAGTTCTCGATGATGTCTTCTTCGAGAGGGCCGACGTAGCGATAGCCCTCGCGGTGGCGAGTTTCTATGAAAATCGCCCCAACGGAGCGGTCGCCCAGCGCCTTGCGAATCGCGCCTACGGATTTTCTGAGCGTGTCGTCGTAAACGTCCTTCCCGTCCCAGAATTGATCGAGCAATTCCTGCCGAGTTACGACGCGCTCGCGGTTCTCGATGAGGTAGAGCAAGACCTGAAAGGGCTTGTTTGCGAGGTGAACAATATCGCCGTTTGAAATTATCAGCCGCCGGCCGGCGTCGAGCAGCCGATCTCCGAGAAGATACCGCTTCCCCCGATGATTCTCGAGTGGCATTAACACGCCGCTAACCTGATCCTTAAGTCAATGGATTTCCGGAATTGTTCCGGTCTTTTTCCGGACTTGAGTCTGATCGTTTGAATACAATTTGCGCCGGCCCGAAGCGCCCCGACGTTTCAACGGCCACCTCGATCATACATGACCACACGCGACTGACAATGATCAAGAGAAGAATCGAGATCACCGATCGAGCGACAGCATGAACCGATGAGTTTGCAACCGGCGAAACGATGAAAGGATACCTAATGGAATTCAAGGCCATATCACCTCGTCTACGCTTCTTTCTTATCAGCATTCTCGCTGTGGGTGGGGTTGTGACAGCAATCAACCGCTCATCACATTCTTTTGATAAGGAAGCTCAGAAGAGGATATGGGCCGATCAATCGCAGGCTTACTTCCGCGCGGGTGTCGGCAGTGAGGTTCGACTGGCGAGTGTCGGCGCTCGACCGGGAGACGTGCGCGCGTCGGTGGATTCAGTGGCGGAGTTCATTCGATATCGTTCCGGCCTCGGCGTGAACGAGAAGGTGAAGGGCCGGCTGGCGCAGATGGAAGAACGCGTGCTGAACGGCAACAGCCAGCGCATCGGGGTTGATGAACTGGGCAATCTGTTCACGACCATTCTGGTTGCGCGCCTGCACAATTGTACGGACTCCGAGATTGAGCAGGCGGCAGAGGCAGCGATTAACGTCAAGACGATGCCGCTGAAATATGACCGGGCGACAAAGACGTTGGTTCGCATCGATAAGACAAAGGAGGCTAATGCCACCGCCGTTGATCGCGCCGAAGGTAAGGGCGTTGATGGGTCCGCCAAGTGCAAATCGTCAGGCGACATCACGCTGCGCTCCAACGGCGAGGGCAAGATGACGAAAGAAATATTCATCCTGCAGGCGAAGAGTCTTCGCTCGCGCTTCCAATCGCCTTTGCAACAGGTGGCCTTGGTTGGCATCGCGCGCCAGATGGTCACAAGCGTAGTCAGCAACCGAGTTGCAGCGCTCAGCAACGCGCTGCCTGAGCAATGGGGCGGGGCGCAAGACGACGGGCTGACGCCCGTGCAGGCGTTCCTGATCGCCTACTCAGCCGCGAGCGACGACCCCCTCTGGTATTCAAGAAACGAGTTGAAGAATATGAGCAAACACCTCGAGCGAAGCTGGCAGGAGGATACAGGCGAGGCCATCAGTTATGAAGGACAGACGGCCTTCGGCACGGGCGGCTATCTCTTCTCGAGCCCGCTCGGTCTGGCGTTAAACCAGGAAACTACCGCGCGTCTTTTGAAGCTCATTGATGAAAGGAGCGCAAAATGAAATACCGGCTCACAATTCCACCAAAGCGCTCCGCTTCAATCATCACCTTGCTCTTTCTCGGAGTGTTATTGCTTTTTTCCGGCTGTGATATTCCCGCCTTCCAAAAAATCTTATGCGACAATTGTCCGGTCTCCAATCTTACAAACACCCCGAGCACACTTAATATCCAGTACCTTGATTGCGATGAAAATGTAAAGTCTATACGACTTACTATTTCTGCCTTCACGGTTGAAAGGATTGATGATTGCGTGAGGATAATAAGGGACTCACCAGTCTCGGCTAGCGAATAGCCCAACCACTTTCTCTTCCAAAAGAAGACAGCAGACTACGACTCTATGAAATGGTGATCCGAAACTGAGGATATGGCTATGAAAGAACCAGGACCTGCTAATTATGCCGCCGCCCTAACGTTGCTTGCACTGTTGTTGATTCATTCGGCGCTCGTGCCGGGGTACGCTTCAAGCCTGAGGCCAACCTCGATTCCCGTATCTCCTCCTTCGCTCTCTAGACAACCTTGGCTTTGTCCACCGCCGGAGGCTGACCGGGCAATCGTACGGTCGGCTCTTGAAAAGGCTCCGCTCTCGTTCATTAAGAATGGCGGACAGATTGATTCGCGGGTTGCCTACTACGTTCAAGGGCGCGACACGACCATCTATTTCACTCCCCAAGGCCTCACGTTTGCGTTGTTGGATAAGGACGAAACGCAGCAGATCGCGGACAACCTCGCAGGCCACGGCGCGCGCAAACAAAGCAACCGAATTACGGAAGCAATGCGCATAAAGGCGGCGCGGCGTTGGTCCGTGCATCTCGATTTCATCGGCGCGAACCGTAATGTTCAACCCAGAGGGGAGAATCCGACCTCGACCACTTACAGCTATTTCAAAGGGCCGAAGGATCAATGGAAGACAGGGCTGGCCAGTTACTCGACGATTGTCTACTCCAATCTCTGGCCGGGTATAGATCTCGTTTACACCGGCGCAGCGAACCGCTTGAAGTACGAATTTATCGTAAAGCCCGGAGCCAATCCCAATCAGATTCGGATGGCCTATACCGGAGCGACCGCCGTGAAGCTGAACCAGTCGGGCCAACTTGAAATCATAACGCCCGCGAGAAATTTTCACGATGAGCGCCCGGTTTCTTATCAGGAAATCAACGGTAAGCAGACCCCTGTTGTCACTTCATTCAAGCTCGACGGCGATAAAAAACAAAGCAGAGTTGGTTATTGCTTTCGTGTGGGCGACTATGACAAGAGCAAGCCGCTCGTGATCGATCCGGCGGTAATCATTTATGCCGGATTCATCGGCGGCTCCAACGCTGAGACAGCGCTTCGCGTTGCAGTAGACAATGCGGGCAATGCCTACATTGCCGGGCTTACCGGATCGAACACGACAGAAGGGTTTCCGGCGACGGGAGGGCCGGACCTGACGTTCAATCCCAACCGCGCAGTTAGCGGCGCATCCTACGACATACTCGATGTCTTCATTGCAAAAGTTAAAGTCGACGGCTCGGGGATGGTTTACGCCGGTTATATCGGTGGGACGGGCAATCAGGTTGCTACCGGGATTGCAGTAGACGGTGCAGGCAATGCCTATGTTGTTGGCGCTACCGATTCGAAGCCCAATACCTTTCCGGTGACCGTTGGGCCGAAGCTTACTTACAGCGCCCAGAAGTTTCCTAAGTTCCCGGCATTGACGGATGCTCTGCTGGCCGACGGCTTCATCGCTAAAGTAAATGCGGCTGGAACAGGATTGGTGTACAGCGGCTACATCGGAGGCGACGGACCTGATTTCGTCTATTCAGTAGCCGTTGATGGCGCGGGCAGCGCTTATGTAACCGGTGAGACCGGCTCCAGTCCTGCGAGCCTGCCGGCGACGCTCGGGCCGTCTCTCATTTTTGGTGGAGGCATCTTCGATGCTTTTGTAGCGAAGGTGAAAGTAGACGGCTCAGGCTTTGATTATCTCGGCTACATTGGCGGCTCCGAGGTAGACCGGGGATTTGCCATCGCGGTGGATTCATCGGGCAGCGCCTACGTAACAGGAGAAACCGGCTCATCGGCATCGAGCCTGCCGGTGACCGTCGGGCCGAGTCTGACGTTTGGCAGCTTGCGTGACGCCTTCGTCGCCAAAGTGAAGCCGGACGGCACAGGACTGGTCTACCTCGGGTACCTAGGCGGCGCGGGAGTAGAGGTCGGCTCAGGCATCGCGGTTGATAGCACTGGCAATGCCTATGTGACGGGCGGAACCAGCTCGCCTGAATCGAGCTTCCCGGTGACCGTCGGCCCGAAGCTGACCTACAACGGCAGCGACAATCCATTGTTCGGCGATGCCTTCGTTGCGAAGGTGAAAGCCGACGGCACCGGATTCGTCTACGCCGGTTATGTGGGCGGCTCAGGCGGCGACACGGGCTTTGACATCAAGCTCGATCCGGCCGGCAATGCTTATGTCGTCGGTGCTACAACCTCTCCCAACTTTCCGGTGACTGACGGCTCGACCTTCAAAGGCGGAACGACGTATGGCGATGCGTTCGTAGCGGTCGTGAAGTCCGATGGCGCAGGACTGATTGCGGCCGGATACTTTGGAGGCGCAAATGATGAAGCGGGCACGGGCATCGCGCTCGATGGCGCGGGAAACGTCTACATCACCGGCTCCACGGGTTCTACCGAGGCTTCATTCCCGGTTACCGTCGGACCCTTTATGGCATATAAAGGATTTCAAGATGCCTTCGTCGCCAAGCTCCGATTCAGTGTCAATGCCAATGCGCCAACCATAAGCAGCATCAGCCCGGCTTCAGGCTCGATTAATGGTGGAACGAATGTCACGATCACCGGAACCAAATTCGTTAAGCGCGCGGCGGTAAGTCTGGGCGGCATCGAGGCGACGGACATCGTATTCGTCAACAATACGCAAATCACCGCTACCACTCCGCCTCATGCCGCGGGGACGGTGAGCGTCGTTGTCACAAATCCAGATGGCGATGCCGGTGTTCTCCCGAACGGCTTCACATACATTACCCCGCCGGTCCCTGCTGTGACCGCGGTGAGCAAACAAGGCAAGAAGCAGCTTTTCGTCACGGGTCAAAACTTCGACGATGGCGCCAAGGTTTATATCAACGGCGAGAAGCAGAAGTCGGCAAATGATGAGACAAGCCCCACCACATCGCTGATCGCTAAGAAGGCGGGAAAAATAATTCAGCCAGGCGACAAGGTGACGGTTCACAATTCCGACGGGACAGTCTCAAACGAATTCACCTATAACCCATAAGCGTTCGCGACTGACAACGATGAAGAGAAGAATCGAGATCGTAGCTTTCGAGCGTCAGCGGATTGTGATGCGCACGTTGTTGACCTGTCCGGTTTGCCAGACCAGCACGGAGTTTCTGACTACGCGGCAAGCCGGAATGGTCTTTCAGGTTAGAGCCACGAGCATCCGGCGCTGGATCGTTCAAGGCAAAGCTCATGGCATAAGGACGCCGGGCGGCCAACACCGCGTCTGTAGAAACTCACTCTGGACAAATTGCCTCGAGTCCGTCGTCGAGCGAGGGGCGCCCCCGGCGGACGCCCCCACAGGTCACTTCCTATTTAAGCAGGCATATGCAATGGCAGATCAATCACGCGGGCGCTTGACCGAGTAATCCGGCCAACACACCAGCGGCGTGTTCGGATCCGAAGGATCCAAGGACTCCAGCCACTCGAGCAACTCATCAACACCTCGGCCGAACGGATTCAAGGTCGCCGTTGCCGGAGCCGGGGCCGCGAACTTCGGATCGAGCGCCTTCGCGATCTGGTCCTTCGCGTCCTCGAGATGCAATCGCGTCGGCCGATCGGTTGCGCGCACCAGCGCTCGCGCGATCATCTGATTCAACGAACGCAGTTCGCCTCGAATGAACGGGCGCTGCTCATCGGTGACCGCCGCGCGGCCGTTCAACTTCTCAGCAAGCAAGTCCAGGTAGGCGCGCTGAAGGTTTCGCCGGAACGCGTCGATTCGAACGGAAGGTGCGTCGAGTTCGTGCCAGATGCCCCGGCGAACATCTTCAAGAAACTCCGCGGGTTTGTACGCCGTGGCGCCGTCCATCGCTTCCTGCTCGACCAGTCGATTGAATCGAGCGCCGCTCATCAGCGAGTTCAACACGCGAAGCTGGCTTGCCTTGATCAAATCCAGCGTGCCGGATGGTTGAATTCGTCGAAGCACGTCCGGCTTGATCGCCCACGTAGGCGTCGCAAAGGCATTGTCATTCAGGAATCGCACTGCCTCGGCCTGCTTCTGCCGCGGAACCGGCGTGAACAGAACGCCTTCCTGGCCGGCGTATTTCTCCTGAGAGTTGAAGCCGCCGACGATGGCCGTGACGTGATTCAACTCCGTCGCCCACTGCCCGAGCATCCGCCCGTACAACTCTTCGAGATCGTCGTACGGTTCGCCCGCCTTCGTGGTAGTGGTCAACAGCATGTTCGAAACTCGTTCGAGATTCTTTATGCCCATCGCGGTAGACTTCACTGCATCGGCGTCGCCAACTGCTTCGGTGTTCTCGCCCGGATCTGAGCCTCGCGAGTTCGAAGTCGAGAAGCGCAACCACGGAGTCTTGTCCTGCACGCGCGCCCATTCATCGAGAGTCTTCTTCTCTTCATCGGGCGTGTGCGCGCCTGGGATCGGTTTGTATCCCCACATCGTCGCCCACTTGTCGTATGGCCCGATTCCGGGGATCAGCAGCGCGGGATCGACCTTGTCTTCAGGCTGCACGACGTAATTGAAACGCGAGTAGTCCATCAGCGTCGGCGTGTGACCCATCGTCTTGAGCCATTCCTTGTCGCGAACTTTTTCAGCCGGATAGGTCGCGCTGGCTTTCATGTTGTGCTGGAAACCAAGCGTGTGCCCGACCTCGTGCGCGACGACGTATTCGATCAACGTCCCCATCAAATCATCGGGCAACGGGAAGCGTTGCGCGCGCTTATCGAGGGGTCCGACCTGAAGGAAGTACCAGTCGCGTTGAAGGTTCATCACGTTGTGATAAAACTGAATGTCCGATTCGATTATCTCGCCCGTGCGCGGGTCATGTACGTGCGGGCCTGACGCGTTCTCGATCGTCGAAGGCAGCCAGCGAATCACCGAGTACCGCGCGTCTTCGGGGCTCCATTCAGGATCCTGTTCGGGGGAGGGCGCTTCTTTGGCGATGATCGCGTTCTTGAATCCCGCTTCTTCGAATGCCGCTTGCCACTTTTCGATGCCGCGTTTGATGAAGGGCACCCACTTTGTGGGAGTGGCCGGATCGACGTAGTAAACAATGGGCTTCACAGGTTCTGAAACGGCAGCGTTCGGATCTTTCTTCTCGAGCCGCCATCTAGTGATGAATCGACGTTCGGCCGCGCGATGCTCGTCCTGTCCGTAATCGGTTTGGCGAACGGTGAAGTATCCTACACGCTCGTCGTATACCCGCGGCATCATCGGCTTCTCGGGAAGCTTGACCATGCTGTAGTGCATCAACACGGTGCCGCTGTTGTTGCGCATGCCGGGTCCGAGAAACGGATTGGGCGGCGCCTGTGGCGTTGGCAGCCCGGTATCAGGTGGCGATGTGAAGGTGTGCGTCGCTTCAACTTCGATGTTCGCCGGAAACGAGGCGATTCTTTCGATGAATGAGCGGCTGGAGTCGAAGCCTCGCGCGCGCAAGCGGGTCCTCGCGCTGAACTCGCTCACTTCAGTAGTAAACATGCGCGTCACTTCGATGACCGGGGCGTCGTCCTTACCCAGCGCCTCAATCCAAAATGACATGATGATTGGATTGTTGTTCGAAGCCTGCACCGCGCGAGAGACGGGAAGTTTCGGGTCCGCGACGACTTCGTAAGATACGCTCCTGAGTAGAATTCGATTTCCGTGGCGTTCCCAGTGAACAACATGATTGCCGGCTGACTGACCGCCGTAGCCGACCCCGAGCGTCGTGCGCGCTATCTGACTCACCCAAAGAAAGTCTTTGTCGAGTTCACTCTTTGGGATTTCGTAATAGACCTTGTCCTTAATCCGATGAACGGTAAAGACGCCTGTATCGGATTTGGCGTCTTTGGTGATCACCTTGTCGTACGGTTTTATTTCCGGCGCGGAGTCGCGGCGGAAAGGCAAGTCGCCGATCTGCGGCGCCGCGGTTTGTGGCGGGGCGTCTTGAGACTCGGTGGCGACTGGGCCGGTTGATTGAGCGGCCCCGACGCGGGAGTCCGTATGAAGCACACATGCCGTCACAAGCACGGCGAAAAGCGAAGCGGTCAGTCGTTTCATAATTGATAACCTCGGTGAGTGAAAATCGTAAAGCCACTGGTGTCGGAGGACTGCGAAGCATATTCCTTTCAAATCAAGAATTCAATTGCTTTCAAGCGGAAGAAGGATTCGAGCGCGAGCGGTCACATTTGCTTGTAAAACATTCGTCGTGTCGGCTACCATTTCGGTCAATCTTTTCCGCCGTTACTCCGATTGGAAACAATGATCGAACCCGCTGTCACCCCCGAACTCATTCGAAGCCACGGACTCACCGATGACGAGTACAAACGAATTGCAGAGCTATTGGGCCGCGAGCCGAACTACACAGAGCTTGGCATCTTCTCGGTTATGTGGTCCGAGCACTGCTCGTATAAATCGTCACGCGTGCATCTGAGGCGCCTGCCCACTGAAGGCGATTGCGTGTTGCAGGGGCCCGGCGAAAACGCGGGAGTCGTCGACATCGGCGGAGGCCTCGCCGCTGCTTTCAAGATTGAATCGCACAACCATCCCTCGTTCATCGAGCCTTATCAGGGCGCGGCCACCGGAGTCGGAGGCATTCTTCGCGATGTGTTCACGATGGGCGCACGCCCGCTTGCCGCGATGAACTCGTTGCACTTTGGTCCGCTTGCGATGGACGGCGATGCTTCATCGGAGGCTCGATCTACGATCGCGCGCAACCGGTCGATAATGGCCGGAGTCGTAAAGGGAATCGGCGACTACGGCAACTCGTTTGGAGTTCCAACGATCGGCGGCGAGGTGCAATTCGCCGAATGCTACTCGCGCAATCCGCTGGTGAATGCGTTCACGCTGGGAATCATGCGCAAGGAGCACATCTTTTACGGGCGCGCGGCGGGGGTCGGCAATCCGGTGATCTATGTGGGGGCAAAGACCGGGCGCGATGGAATTCACGGCGCGACGATGGCATCCGAAGAGTTCGGCGAGGAAGCTCAATCGAAACGCCCGACGGTTCAGGTCGGCGATCCCTTTTTGGAAAAACTCCTGCTCGAAGCGTGCCTCGAGTCGATGCGCGCGGGCGCGATAGTCGGGATTCAGGATATGGGCGCGGCCGGCCTGACCAGTTCATCGTGCGAGATGGGCTCGCGCGCGGACAATGGGGTCGAGATAGATATCGATTTGGTTCCGCAACGCGAAACCGGCATGACACCCTACGAAATCATGCTTTCCGAGTCGCAGGAGCGAATGCTGATCGTCGCCGCGGCCGGGCGCGAGCGCGAAGTGGTCGACATCTTTAAGAAGTGGGAGCTTGACGCAGTTGTAATTGGACGCGTGACCGACGACGGTCGATTGCGTGTAAAGAAGAACGGTCAGCTTGTAGCGGATATTCCCAACTCGGCGCTGACCGATGAGGCCCCGGTTTATGACAGACCGATCAAACCACCAGCCGCGCCGCCGGTCGAGATAAATCAAATCGAATCGTCTTCGGCGGAACTGGACGCGACATTTATGCGTGTCATCACGCACCCAACGATCGCGGCCAAGGATTGGGTCTATCGCCAGTACGATCACATGGTGCGAACGAACACGGTGGTGATGCCGGGTTCCGACGCGGCGGTGATACGAATAAAAGAGAAGCGGCGATTGCTTGCGATGACGCTCGATTCGAATGCGCGTTACTGCCAGGTTGATCCGAGAGCCGGCGCGCGACTGGTTGTAGCCGAGGCGTGCAGGAATTTAGTCGCGAGCGGTGCGCGTCCGCTTGCGCTGACAAACTGTTTGAACTTCGGCTCGCCGGAGCGCCCGGAGGTGATGTGGCAGTTCAGCGAGGTTGTCGACGGGATGGCTGAGGCTTGCGCTGCGTTTGGCACGCCGGTCACCGGGGGCAACGTGAGTTTTTACAACGAGACCGATGGCCGGGGCATCGCTCCCACTCCCGTAATCGGGATGATTGGCGTTATCGACAACTCACGGCACATAGCGACTCAGTGGTTCAAGAGCGAAGGCCGAGCCGTGATTCTATTGGGCAAGACCGCCAGCGATCTCGGCGCTAGCGTCTACGTCAGCGCGACTGTTGGGAGAATTGAAGGCCGCGTGCCTGAACTCGATTTGGACCTCGAGCGCCGAGTGCAGGAAGTTTGTTTGAAGATCATTCAAGAGGAGCTTGTCGAGTCGGCCCACGATTGTTCGGACGGCGGGCTTGCGGTTGCGATTGCGGAGGGTTGCTTCTCGAGTTATCGCCGCGAAGCTGTAGGGTGCGAGATAAGACTTGAAGGCGAGTTGTCCGGCGCCGCGTTACTCTTTTCGGAGACGCCGTCTCGAATAGTGATTTCAGCAATTGATCAAAACGCCGGAGCGATTCTTGCACTTGCCCGGGAGCACGATGTCGAGGCTTCCGTCATCGGCCGGACGAAAGGCGAACGGCTCGTAATCCAGGCGAACGGTGAGCGCATCATCGATAGAGCGGTGAGCGAAATCGAATCAGCCTGGCGAGGCGTGCTCCCGCGAATGTTAGAGATTCCCTCGCTGGCCGCCGCCGACGAGAAGTGAAGATAATCACTTGTAAGGCTGCCCTCTGTGGCTGCCGCTCGGTGGCGATTGACTTTCGTTAACGAGCACCACGCAGATCATCCAAGACATTCCGTGAGTAAAGTCCCAACCAAGACTCAAATCTCCGCGGGCGGCGTCGCGTTTCGCAAGCGCAAAAAACAAATCGAAGTGGCGTTGATTTCAGTTGGCGGCAACAACCGTTGGCAATTGCCAAAGGGAATTGTCGACAAGCGCGAATCAACCGAAGACGCCGCGGTTCGCGAAGTGCGCGAAGAAGCCGGTATCAAAACAGAAGTCGTCGAGCGAATCGACAAAGTCGAGTATTGGTACTTCTGGAACGAAGACGGCCAACGGGTTCGCTATCACAAATTTGTTTACTTCTATCTTCTGCGCTACAAGGCGGGCGATGTGCGCGATCACGATGACGAAGTGAACGAAGCGCGCTGGGTCCAGATCGACGAAGCGATCAAGTTGTTGGCTTTTAACAGCGAGAAGAAAATAGTCGAGAACGCGAAGACCTTGATCGGTCAGAGGGTTGCTTAGAGGTTGGGCTCCCAGATCTCGCAAAGGTCAAGCGTGAACCTCGACAACTCAGGCTCGCCGGATACTTCCGCTACGTCTTTCAATTCCTCAACAGGCAATCCCGGACGATAGACGAATACGCGCTTAGCTTCAGGCTGAATCAAGAAGCCTAAGCGTGCGCCGTTTTCAATGTACTCGATCATTTTGGCTTGCGTGGTGGACAGCGAGTCCGTCGGAGAGAGCAGCTCGACGACGAAGTCGGGACAGAGCGGTATGAACTTGCGCTTCTGCTCCGGGGTAAGCGCGGCGAGGCGTTCGTGAGATATCCAAGCCGCGTCCGGCGAGCGATCGGCTCCGTTGGGAAGTTTGAAACCAGCGGAGGAATCAAACGCCGCGCCGGTTCCGTCTTGCTTGGTCCAGTTCCCAAGCTGCGCTGAGATACCGGCGTTCTGGTTTGAGGTCTCTCCGCCGGTTAGAGGCATCACTATGATCTCTCCTTCGGCGGTGCGTTCCATTCGGAGATCGCTGTTGATCTGACACAACTCGAAGAACTGCTCGTCAGTCAACTCAAGGACCGGGCTCAAACGCAGAGTCAGGAAAGCTTCTCGCGGTTGTATTTCAGTAGCAGCAACGCTCATCAATAATCCTCTGGAACTGCCGGCATTCTACCATGAGTCACGTAGCCAAGGCAGGGATTAGCCTTACGCGGCCGCCGCCGCTGGTTCTGTTGTCGGCGGCTCTCTGTTAGAATCTCGGCGCTTGACGAGGAAATGAGATGAGCAAAGCGACGCCAGAAGGCACTCGACGATATGCGCAGCGGATGAATTCGACCGTTGCAACTGGCCACTTCCACGATCGAGACGGCTTGTTTGTTTCATCGATAGGTCTCGGCACGTATCTGGGGCACTGGGACGAGCACACTGATCGCAGTTATCAGGAGGCGATCGGGCGCGCCGTCGAGCTCGGCTGCAACGTGATTGATTCAGCGATCAACTATCGCTTTCAACGAAGCGAGCGCGCAATCGGCGCCGCGCTGAAAGAGATGTTCGAAGCCGGCAAAGCCGCGCGCGACGAGATCATCATCGCGACCAAGGCCGGCTTCTTTCCATTTGACGGCGAGCCGCCGCGTGATCCGCGCGCATGGGTGATCGAGAACGTGGTCGACAAGGGGCTCGCGAAGGCCGAGGAAATCGTAGGCGGCAGTCACGCGATGACGCCGGCGTACCTGGAAGATCAGCTCGCGAAGAGTCTCGAGAATCTTGGGCTCAACACGATTGATATCTACTACGTTCACAATCCGGAGAGTCAACTTGAGGGCGTCTCGCGCGATGAATTCAACACTCGATTGCGAGCGGCGTTCGAGTTCCTTGAGAGAGCAGCAGCCGACGGACGTATTGGTATTTATGGCACGGCTACGTGGAACGGCTATCGCCAGCCACCGGACTCGCGCGGGTACTTGTCTTTGGCGGATATTATCTCGATCGCTCGCGAAGTCGGAGGCGAAGACCATCACTTCCGGGCGGTGCAACTTCCTTACAGCCTCGCGATGCCCGAAGCGCTGACTGAAGCAAACCAAACCGTTGACGGCGAGCCGCTGTCTTTTCTTATGGCGGCCGACCGCTTGGGAGTCACGGTGATGTGCAGCGCTTCGATGATGCAGGCGAGGTTGAGCCAGAACCTCCCTGCGTTTGTCGGGCAGGCTTTGAAAGGGTTGACCACCGATGCTCAGCGGGCGATTCAATTCGTTCGCTCGACACCCGGCGTGACGACGGCGCTTGTCGGTATGAGCACCCGCTCGCACGTCGAGGAGAACCTTGCGGTGGCCGGCGTTCCAATCGCGCCGGTCGATGAGTTCTTCAGCATGTTCTCAAGCGGCGAAGCTGGATAGATCTAACGCGCTCCGCTTCCGAGTGCGAGTAAATTACCGGCGTTCTTATCCTTTATTTCTCGCCCGGTTTTATGCCGGGATTTGCACTTTTTCTATTCGAGGCTGCGTAATGTACAATGGGGCCTAGAAAGACCGCCGGTTCGATTAGGTTTGGCCATGCTAGTCGTAGCGCTCATAGCAATCTCGTTACTCGTACTGCTTGCCGCGTTATTTATCGCCGGCAGGAAGACCCAATACGAAACGGCGCCGCGAGCCGGGTCTCCCGAAAGAATATTCTGGCTGATGCCTATGCCGGGCTTGGGCGCGCGCCTGGCGAGGGCTGTGTCTGACACGCCGCGGGATCTTAGCGTCGGAGTTTATTCGTATCTTCGCCACGCGCTTTTCCCGGGTCGAATGTCTGATTGGTTTTGGTTTAGAACCGCGAGGTTGGCCGGCGAATCTTTCGCTCATCCGATCGAGACGCTCGCGGGAATCTTTGCCCCGGACAACACCGGGTTCAAGAAGCGACGTTGGTTTGTTCCGGTACTCGCTACTTCCGCTGCGCTTCACGGCGCGCTGATCGTGTACCTGGTGTACCTGGCATTCTTCTCCGCGTTCGCGCACGTGCAGGTAGTAAACAGGGCCTATAGACAATTCGACGCGAACAAGTTTCTGGAGAAGCTTTACTATCCACCGCAGATTTTACAGATGGCGCCGCGCGGGGCGTCGATGTCGCTCGATGAGATTCGGGCGCGCGCCGAAAAGCGTAAACAAGAGATCGCTCTCGCGAAGGAAAAGGCTGAGAAGGAACGAAAGGCCAAAGAAGAAGTTGAACGCAAACAAGCGGAAGAAGCAGCCAAGCTTGCTGCTCAGAATAAGCCTGCGCCGCCCACCAAGTTTGGCGAAATCAACGAAGCGCCAATCAAGGACACAGTGGGCAAGCTGTACGAGTTGTATCAAGCCGGCGGACTCGATGTTCCCGACATGAAGATGTCGATGATGGCGGGATTCAAAGTCGAGCCTGACGGGTCGCTTTCGAACATTCGCATGATCAAGAAATCTCCGTCGAAGCTCGTCGATGCAAAAGCGCTCGAGATCTTATGGAACATCGGAGAATCGCACGCGCTGGGGCCGGTCTCTGATTTGTCTTCGGCGACGATCAGCCTCGACATAACCGAGGACATCGCGCGGCTGAGGATAACCGCCTTCGCCCCGACTCCGGAGATCGCAAAGGCGAGGTCTGATCTTTTGAACGTGCTGTTCTGGGCTCTCAGAATGAAGGAGAAGAGCCCGGACATTTCTCAATTGCTTTCGCTGATAAAAGTGAAAAGCGACGGCAAACGCGTAGACACCGACCTGATTGTCCCACGCGCAAAAGCGGCTGAGATGCTGCGGGCGCGATTCGAACATCCCGGCACGCCGCCTCAATAGCGCATCACGGACCGAGGCTGTTCCACAACATCGGCGCTGTCCTAACTTCAAATCTCAAATTGCGTCTTTGATCTTTGTTTTGAGTGCGACAATCGCTATGGAGCCCTGGTATTACCGATCAGGGTTGAATCTTGGCAGAACGGCTTATGACCTGAACAAAACGTCAGTGAAAGGCGAGGTTGATGAAATGGCACAAGAAGAGACAGAGCAGCCCGCGGAAAAAGAAGACAAACCAAAAACCAAAAAGAGCCCCAAACGGCGGTGGACCCAAGCACTCTCCCGCGTCCGATTTCTAACGATTATCTAATTGACGAACCAGTTCGAAGATCTCCCAACGAGTCTTTAATCGAGATCGTGGACTTAATAGATCGAAGTGAGGAACCATAACAGAAGCAGGATAAGCGAGCTGCGAGGGGACGGCGCCGGCCCTTATGGTTGAGCGCCGTGCTCCATTCGAGAATGATCCAGCAGGCTTTCTCCATGACGCGCTGGCATTGGGTGGTTTCTTCGCCCCAATCTGCGTAACAGACGGACGGGCCGCGAAGCCGCCTTTGCTCCTCGTTGGGCCCGAAGCGATTGAAAATTTGAGATTTGAAATTAGGCCACAAAATCATTACTGTTGCCCGCCAATCAGGGGGACCCTATAATGGCCGCGTTGAAGCTGTCGTAGCACGTCCTTCGCTGGGCTCATCGCTTCTTCAATGCCCTCTCATCTGCCACCCGCTCCAACAGTCGTCCGATTCCAACGGGCCACGGCTTTTGCGGTTCAAGCGCGACCGCGTATCGAGGCATCAAGAATGGCGCCGAGCATCGACCAACTGCTGACTATCGCCTGCAGCAAGGGCGCTTCTGATTTGCACATCAAGGCCGGAAGCTTTCCCTTTATGCGAATCAACGGCGAGCTTCAGCCGATGGTTGAAGCGCAGCGCCTGGCCGGCGAAGACACGTTGAACATGGCCTTCTCGATTATGAACAATCGCCAGAAGCAACGCTTCAACGAGAATTCTGAGATCGACATAGCATACGGCGTATCGGGACTCGGGCGGTTCAGGTGCAACATATTTCAGCAGCGCGGCACGGTGGGAATGGTGCTGCGCGTGATTCCCACGACGGTTCGCTCAACCGAGGAGCTTCGGCTGCCTACGGTAATTGAAAAGATCGCCGAGGAGAATCGCGGACTGGTGCTGGTGACTGGCTCGACCGGATCGGGCAAATCGACGACGCTTGCGGCGATGATCGATTACATGAATCGCACGCGCACCGGACACATCGTCACCATCGAAGACCCGATTGAGTTCCTTCATCGCGACAAGAAATCCTACGTCAACCAGCGCGAAGTCGACGTCGATACGCGAAGCTTCTCCGAAGCGCTGCGCGGCGCCTTGAGACAAGATCCTGATGTGATCCTGGTCGGCGAAATGCGCGACTACGAGACAATCGAGACCGCGCTCACGGCGGCCGAAACAGGGCATCTCGTTCTGTCTACTCTGCACACGCTCGACGCGACCGAGACGATCAATCGCATTGTGTCCGTGTTTCCTCCGCATCAGCAACGCGCGATTCGCTTGCAGCTTGCAAGCGTGCTGAAAGCGGTGATCTCGATGAGGCTTGTGCGCGCGGCGGATGCTATTCAAGGACGCGTTCCAGCGGTTGAGGTTATGATGGTTACTCCGTACATACGCGACTGCATCAATCACGCGGAGAAGACGACCTCGATCCGCGAAGCGATCGCGCAGGGAACTTCGCAGTACGGGATGCAGACCTTTGACCAGTCGTTGTTTGATCTATATTCGCGCGGGTTGATAACCTACGAGGAAGCGCTGAACGGCGCGACCAACGCGGATGAATTCAGATTGCGAGTGTCCGGCGTGCGTTCGGTGTCAGACCAGGCGCGCGAGGACATGGAGCGATCGAGACGGCGCACCGGATCGCTCGACGCCGCCAAGCCGGAAACCAAGCAATTCGTCAATTGGCTTTTAGAAGGAACAGAGCAAGTAACAAGATAAAAGCCGCGCGCGGCGGCTCGGCCAATGAACGCCCCCTCAACGAAGAATCCCCACGCGAAACAGTGATGAGCGCGGCACTGAGAATGTTATCGAGTCGATCTTATAGTGAAGGCCAGTTGAGAGAACGATTACTGACGAAGCATTCCGCGGAGGCGGGGACGGTCGATGAGTGCATAACACGCCTGAAGGAGATGGGCTATGTCAACGACGACACGTTCGCGCATAGCTACGCGAGTTCGCGCTTGCGCACAAAGCCGGTTGGCAGATCACGGCTCGCCCGTGAGCTTGCAACAAAGAAGGTGTCGCGCGAACGCATAGACGAAGCGTTGAACACGGTGTTCGCTGAAGTGCCGGAGGAAACCTTGATCGAGCAGGCGATCGACCGCCGCCTGCGAACGCACGGCAGCCCCAGGGATCGGGCCGCGTCCAAACGCATGTTCGAACATCTCGCGCGGCTGGGCTTCGAATATGATTTGATAATTCGAAAGATGCGAGCGTTGCGAGGATTCGAGGATAACTGCTGAGAAGACTTCGAAGTCTGATACGGAAGCTTAGATGACGTACGGCAAGGAGAAACGAGAGGCGAAACGCATCCCCCACATCTGCGAGGTGGAATGCGAGGCCTCCGGACTCAATCCGGTCACCACGCGTCTTAATGACTTGAGCTTGACCGGCGCCTTCATTGACTCGATGAACTGCTTTTCGCCTGGCACGATCTTGAAGCTCAGATTCCGAGTAAGAAGCATCCTGATCGAAACCACGGCCGAAGTCCGCTACAGCTTGCAGCGCGTCGGAATGGGAGTGAAGTTTCTTGAGTTGCAGCCGAATCAAACTGCGGCCCTCGAAAGCTTGATAGAGGACAAGCCTCTGGTCATTCCGCCTCCCGCCGAGCCGTCGCAAAGCGAGCGGCGCGAGGAGAAACGCATAAGCTATGTTTGCGAGGTAGAGTGTCACGGTGCGGGACTGGGCAGACTGGTGACTCGCATAAACGATTTGAGCATAAGCGGCGCGTTCATCGATTCGACCACCTGCTATGCGTCGGGCACGGTTCTAGATCTTAGGTTCCGCATCAACAACGTTACAATCGAAACCAGCGCCGAAGTGCGCTATAGCTCTCCAGCCAAAGGAATGGGCGTGCGCTTTCTGGATCTGAAACCCGAATACGCAACCGCGCTCGAGTGCCTGATTGACGGCAAGCCTTTTGTTCCGCCCGTCGCACCCAAATCAAACGCGGAGACCGGGAATAACGCCAGCCTCTCAAATACTCCAAGCATGCTCTTGGGAAACTTCGCCGTCGTCAGTATGTTCGACGTCATTCAATTGATCGAGAACAATCGGCTCAGCGGCGCGCTCGATGTGACATCACCCGCGGCCCGCGGCGTTATTCAATTCAATGAGGGCCAGATCGTTGGCGCTCAATCTGGCGTGAAAGACAGCATCGAGGCGCTGAAGACTTTTTTGGACGTCACCGAAGGCTCATTTGGGTTCCGTAGATCCGCGAAAACCTACCCGCGCACAATAGATGCGCCGAACAACATGTCGCTTATGCTAGACCTTCTTCGCGTCAAGGACGAAGAAGCAGCCACCAACCAATAAAAGGGCGGTGTCCTAATTTCAAATCTCAAATTGCGTTCTTTGATCGTTGCGGTTGATTTCCTGTAGCTGACTACCTCGCCTGTCGTGATACGCGACCACTAAAAAGCTTTCTCGATAATGGGTCTTGATTCTTGCAGCGAGGCAACGCCAATAAAGCAGGAGCGCTTCCGTTCCGATTCGACCTCTGACAAGGGTTCTTGCCACTCGCATATCGCTGAATGAACGGGCTGGCCGCTACGACACTGCCTACCTGTCCCGCTTCGTCATTTCTCCCGGACCTCCGACCGTTCCGGCGCGTAACTTTCAAGAAGAAGATTGGAAAATTTGAGATTTGAAATGAGGACACCGCCATTAAGCTCTTCACTGCCCAAGGCTCTCCGCCGTTTGCTATAATCTCTTTTTCCAAACTCGATAGAAAAGAAAACTGTTATGACCGGACATGAGATTAGACAGAAGTTTCTGGATTATTTTGCCGTGCGCGGCCATCGCGTCGTCAGGAGTTCTCCGTTGCTGCCCTCGAACGACCCGACCTTGCTTTTTACAAACGCCGGAATGAATCAGTTCAAGGATGTGTTCCTGGGTGTTGAACCGCGCGACTACAAACGCGCGGCGTCATCACAGAAGTGCGTCCGCGCCGGCGGCAAACACAACGACCTCGACGAAGTGGGCCGAACGACGCGTCATCATACGTTCTTTGAGATGCTCGGTAATTTCTCGTTTGGCGATTACTTCAAGAAGGAAGCGATCTACTTTGCGTGGGACTTACTTGTTAATGAATTCAAACTCGATCCGGCTCGGATGTGGTTCTCGGTCTTTGAAGGGGACGGCGAAGTAGGCGCGGACGAGGAAGCAATCAGGTACTGGCAGCAGGTAGGCGCGCCCCCCGAACGCATTCTTCGCTTCGGGCGCAAGGACAACTTCTGGCAGATGGGCGAAACCGGTCCCTGCGGGCCGTGCTCGGAGATTCACTACTACCAGGGACCAAACCCGGATGATCCTGAGTTCAACCGCGCCGAACTCGTCAACGGGCCGGACGATACTACGATGGAAATCTGGAACCTGGTCTTTATGCAGTTCAATCGGTCCAGGGTTTCCGACAACGAATACAATCTCGATCCGTTGCCGGCGCCTTCGGTCGATACCGGCGCCGGGCTCGAGCGAGTGACTGCGGTCATCCAGAAGGTCAAATCAAATTACGATACCGATCTTCTCAAGCCGATCATCGACTTCATTGCGGAACTCGCCGGCAAGACTTACGTCTATGAATCGCCCGAAGGCATGTCGATGCGAGTGATCGCCGACCACGCGCGCGCAACTGCGTTCTCGCTTGCGGACGGAATCGCGCCCGGCAATGTCGGACGGAATTATGTGCTTCGCAAGATCATGCGCCGCGCAATCTATCACGGCGAGAAGGGACTCGCGCTGAAGCCGCCGTTCTTTCACAAAGTCACCGACTTCGTGGTGGATCTGATGGGCGAGCCGTTTCCAGAGCTGATCGCTTCGCGGCATCTGATCGAGCAAACGGTTCGCGGCGAGGAGCAACGATTCAGTCGAATCCTCACGGTCGGCGAGCCGAGATTATCCGACTTGTTCGAGCGATACGCTCCGGCAACGCCGCCGATGATCGAGCTCGCCAGAACCTACGATACATACGGAGTGCCGCGCGATTTGATCCGCGTAGTGATGGGGCAGCACGGCGCTGATCTGACCGAGGAGGAATTCAACGAGCAGTTCGACGCGGCGCTTGGAGAGCTTCAGCAACAAAGCGCCTCGGCGGCCTTCGAGACTGGCCGTCGTGCGAGAGAAATCTACGGCCGCGTTGCCGAACGAATAGCTCGCACGGAATTCACTGGATATCGCGAGACCGAAACACAAGGCGCGCGAGTGCTGGCCATCATCGCCGGCGACGAAGAGCTCGGCGCGTTGGCCACAAACGACAGCGGCGAAGTGATTCTCGATCGCTCGCCGTTTTACTCGGAGGCCGGCGGCCAGATCGGCGATACCGGTGTGCTGGAAGGCGACAACGTTCTCGCCGGGGTGGAAGACACTTACTCGGTGGTCAACGGTTATTATCTTCACAAAACGCGAGTCGAACAGGGAGAGCTTCGCGTTGGCGATCGGATCACCGCGCGAATCGATGCCGAGCGGCGCCGACAAATCAAAGCAAATCACACGGGCACTCATCTGCTTCACGCCGCGTTGCGCGAAGTGCTCGGGCCTCACGTCAAGCAGGCAGGCTCGCTTGTCGCATCTGATCGCTTGCGGTTTGACTTCACGCACTATGCGCCGCTTACGGACGATGAAATCGCAGAGATCGAACGTCTGGTCAATAACGAAGTGCTTCACAATCGCTCAGTCGAGACCGAAATCAAACCGCTCGAAGCCGCGCTGCAATCGGGAGCGATGGCCTTGTTCGGCGAGAAGTACGCTTCGGATGTGAGAGTCGTCAGCGTGCCCGGTTTTTCGACCGAGCTTTGCGGCGGCACTCACGTTCACGCGACGGGAGACATTGGCCCGATGAAAATTGTCAGTGATTCGTCGATCGCAGCGGGCGTGCGCAGAATCGAAGCTCTCACAGCCGACGCAGCGATCGCTCGCTTCCAGGCCGACGAGCAAGTGATAGAAGACCTCGCGCAGAGATTCAAAGTTCCGCTGCGAGACATACCGGCTCAAGTAGACAAGCTGCAGGATCAGGTGCGCCGCTACGAACGCGAGATCGAGCAGTTGAAATTGAAGATGGCGCGAGCGGAATCCGAATCAGCCGCGGACAGCGCTCGCGCGATCGCGGGTGTTCGAGTATTGGCTCGCCGGGTCGCCGATCTTGACGCGAACGGAATGCGCCAGCTCGCGGATTCGCTTTCGCAGAAGCTGAGATCGGGCGTGGTAGTTCTTGGCCAGGCGAGCGATGGCAAGGCTTCGCTGGTGACCCGGGTAACGGACGATCTGACAAAGAGATTAAACGCGGGACAAATCGTGCGCGAGATCGCTACGCATATCGGAGGCAAAGGCGGCGGCCGGGCTGATATGGCTACAGGTGGCGGCAGCGAAACCGAGAAGCTGGATCAGGCTCTGGAAGCCAGTTACGAGACCGTGGAGCGAATGCTCAACGCGAAGTAACACAGACGCAACGCAAGCCGGATCGTGCGTGAAGTGCGGTGGCCAAAAATTCTCAGGGCTAGAAATCCATTTCGAATTTGCCGCGAACCGATGTCCCCAGACTGTTGAAGAACTCACCAACGCGTGGGCTGCCAAGGTTATTCTGGAGATCACGGGGATTGAATCTGTTCATTATGTTCAATACCGCGATGCCGACTCGCGCCCTGTGCTTCTTGAACCTGGGAATAGCGAAGCCCTTGATCACTTGAGCATCCAGTGAGGCGAATGCGGGGAAGCGGCCCGCTTGATTGCGCGCGCCGATGAAATCCAGTCGCTCGTTTACCAAAGAGAACGGGAATCCGGATCGAATCTCCAGCGAGGGCGAAACAGTGATGTCGTAACGCGTCTTCCATCGGCCGAACGCGAGAAGATGATGTGGCGTATCGAACGGAAGCCGTCCGTACTCGTTTGCGCGCACAACAAACGCAGGAAGGTCACCGAGAAAGTTGTCGACAGTGTTGAGATCACCGCGCGCGCTCGACCAAACATAGGAGCACGTCCAGTTGCCCGCTCGAGGACTGTCGTAGATTGCCGCGAGCTGCAACTCTCGATACTTTGCACGGCCCCCGCTGCCCGCGAGCAGCGATCCTGTGGTGGGTCCGTCGACGCGCGGATTGACGATGAAATCATCCCTGGTCGATCGATTGAGATAACCGGCGCGAACCGTTAGCCTCTCGGTGATGCCGCGATCGATCTGCAAGCTCCACCGCACGCTGCGAGGATTGCGCAACTGTCCTTCGATTTCGTTATTGAAGCGGCGCGGCCCGTCGGTGACCGCGATACCGTCCGGCCCGAACCCAGTGACGATGCGTCGAGGCAAATCGCTGAAGTAGCCGACCGACAGCGGAGTGCGATCGTAGAAGAGCCCGATGCCGCCGCGAAGGATCGTGCGATTGTTCTTGAGCGGCACAAACATAAATGAGACGCGCGGCGCGACATTGTTCCGTCGTGCGATACCATCGCGATCGAAGCGCACCCCAGCGTCAATCGTCAGCTTAGTGTTGGCGACCCACTTGTCCTGGACGAAGGCTGCCGCTTCCATAAGGCTCCGCGAGACCACTCCTACTCCCGCGAAGTCGATGCGCTCAGCGAGCGTGCCATCAGCCCGCCGGATCAAAATCGAGTTATCGCGGAATCGAGCCGAGACGTGCGTATGATCGACCTCGACGCCAATCTTGAACCAGTGCTGCCCGACAAGCGCGAAAGGCCGAGCGTAGTAGGTCTCCTGCCATTGGAAGCGCGGCATGCGGCGGCGGGTGTCCGCGAAGTAGTTGCCCTCGTTGCCATCGGGCAGTAACGTCAGGGGTGCTTCTCCTTGCGCGAAAATCTCCACTTCAAAGTTCTTGTAGCTGACCGTGGAAGCGAGGAACGATCCATTCTTGAAGACCGCTTGTTCTGATAGCGAGACGAGTGAGCCGCGCTGTTTCATATTCGGCGTCACTTGTTGTGTGTTGAAGGTGTTCAGTCCGGCGTATCGCGACTTTTGCGGGAAGAACGCGGCGACGACTCTGAGGTGATTGTTCTTATTGACGGCGAGGTCGAATTGAGTAAACGAATTGAAGCTCTCGGTGGTCGAGTCGTCCCTTTGGTCGGGAAGGCTCGGCACACGCGTGCGGCTGAAGCGATACTCAACCGACTGCAGGAAGAAAAATCTGTCGCGGACGATTGGGCCGCTCAGGGTCAGGCGCGGTCTGAACGAATCGATTTGGCCAGCCACAATGCGGCGAAACGTCGGAAAAAAGCGCGCCGCGGTGAACTTGAGTTTATTGTCGCCGCCTCGGGTCTCGAGGTTGATCGCGCCGCCGGTGAGCCTTCCGAATTCGGCCGAGTAAGGATTCTCGGCGACCTGAACGCTTGCCGCTGCTTCCACCGGAACGTCAAAAGCCAGGTTGCCGGTGGTGGGATCGGTTACGTCCACGCCGTTGACGGTGTAAGCACTCTGCCCGGCGCGCGCGCCTTTGAGATGATCGAGGCCATCGACGCCGCGGACGGTGCCGGGCGTCAGCAGCAGTGCGCTCTGATAGTTTTCGGCGCGGAGTGGGAGGTCCTTCAATGTCTGCGCGCGAACAACATTCGTCGTGGTCGTCTCGGCCGTGCTGAGCAGGCCTTCTTCTTCTCGGACCGTAACCGACTCGGAGACGGTTGCAGTCAGTTCAATCTCGACGATAAGGGTGTCGCCCGAAGCGAGGCGTATCTCTCGGGTGACGCTCTTGAGCCCATCGGCCTCGACGGTCAGCACATAAGTCGCAGCGGGCAGATCAGCGAATACGAAATCGCCCACGTCGTCCGATACGGTTTTGATTGGCGGGCTGGACACATTGCTATTCACAAGCTGGAGGCGCGCGCCGGAGAGCAGGGCGGGGCGAGCGTTCGGGTCTGTTGTGGTCACCCTGACGGTGCCCTTGATGCGGCCGGCAGCGGCGGACGCCGTCACAGCGGCTATCGAACCCATCGAGAGGAAGGCAACGCAACAAAAGGCGAAAGGTAAAAATCGTCCGCCTTCAGTCCCGCGAACAAGAGGGGCGCAAAGCCTCGACCTTGCGCAATGATATTCGTGCGGCATTGAGTCACACACACCTTCCAGCTAACCACAATAATATCAAATCCCGGACGGACTGCTGCCGATCTACTGAGATTCAAGATATGTTTGAGAATAAAAAACGTGGCTCACAAGCGCAAGCCTGTGAGCCACGTGGTTCGCGCTTCTCGCGCGATGCTCGGCTGACTCCGACTTCAGAACGTCAGCTTCACCGCGAGTTGCACCGTTCTCGGATCGCCAACTCCAAATCGCAAGAACCCAGAGAAGTCGAACAGTCCGGGCGTAGTCAGCGGATTTACGTTGTTGTCGTTGTTGAAGGTGTTGAACATCTCAAACATCGGCAGCAGCGCTATTCGATCACCGAACTTGATCGGACGAACAAGCCTCCAATCAAAGGAGAAGTACTTGTTGTCCTTGCGATCTATGTTTCGATTGTTAGCCGTTCGCGCCCCTGGTGTGATCGGTTGTGCGCTTCGAGCCTGGATTCGGGAGTTCAGTTGAAACCCTCCGCCGATCTCGGCATATGAGAAGAAGTTGAACTTGTGACGAATGTCGCGATCCGACAACGCGTAGTCGAGCGACAGATTGTTGATGTCAAACGCGCGATCGGTAAACGGATCGCGTTCGTTCGAATCATCGTCCTGGTCCTTGGCCAACACGTAATTGCCCTCGAGCTGAAAGCGATTGCTGAAGCGTTTGCGAAGGCCAAGCGTCAACGCGCGATAAAGCGATTTGCCCGGGCTGCTTGTGACCATCACTTCGCCCAACTGAGGTCCGAATATGGGATTGCCCGCGGAGTCGAGCTTTCGATTGACGTTCAAGAAGCGAGTCAGGTGGACGCCCTTCGCGTGGGTGAAGTCGGCATAGAACGCCCAGTTCGGCGCCAGCTCCTGTTCGAAGCCGACGTTCGTCGTGTAGATCCGCGGGTTCGCGTAGTCGCGGCTGAAGACTCGCACGCCGCTGAAGCACGGGAACGGATTCGAGCCGCACGATCCCGCGGTTGGCGTCACAAGGTTGGGCCAGGTTGGGGTGATCGTTGGGTTGGCGAATAAGCCTCCGGCGATCGTCTGCTGCTGAACACCATTGGTTGTGATCGAACCAACCTGTGACAACATGTTTTGCCGCGCGTTGTAGATTCCCCAGCTCGCGCGCAGCAGCGACTTGCCGCTGCCGTTGATATTCCACGCCAATCCGACACGCGGTTGAAACATCTTCTTTTGGTTCGGCAGAGTTCCATCCGACGGGAATCTCGGGTCATTGAGGAAGATTCCATAGGCGGTCTGATTAGGCGGAACGATTGGATCGGGGAAGATCTGGGCTTCCCACCTGAGACCGTAATTGAGGGTAAAGTCCGGGCGAATCTGCCACTTGTCCTGAATGAACAGCGCGTAGTCTTCATTCTTGATTTTGGACGCGCCTGCTGCGTCGGTCGCGGGACCGCTTCTGCCCGCTCCCTGTAGATAGAGCAAAAGGTGCGAGGCATTTGCGCTTGGGCCGAATCCGGGGCCTAACGATGAGGGCGACGCATAGCGCAGGAAGCCGGTCACGCTGTCAAATATGTAGCGGCCGGTAAAGAACCCGCGAAACACCTGATCGTTCAGCGTGTGTATCCATTCGCCTCCCATCCTCCAGGTGTGCCGTCCGGCGATGATCGAGAAGTTGTCCTTGAGGTGCGTGCGCCAGATCAGCTCATCGACGTTGGGATTGAGGAAGAACGGATTGCCAAACCTGAAGGTCGTCACGAATCCCATCGCCGTGTCGGCGGGGAGATTGGATTCCGTCGCCGAGCGCGGACGAGATTCGCGCGAATAGCTGAAGTGCGCCTCGTTGAGCTTGGTGGGCGAAAACGTTGTATTGAGGTTCAGGTTTATGTTGTTGATCTTGGATGGGCCCTCGGTTCCGTTCGCCGAGGTTCCGTAGGTAGCAACATCAAAGGTCTGGTTCTCATTCTTCGAATAATCGAAGTTGTAGGACAGGGCCAGTTGATTTGACGCGCTGATGCTCCAGTCGAGTTTCGTCAACAACGCGGTGTTACGGACGGGATGCTTTACCGGCAGGCCTTCATCCTGGCCAAGCTTTGCCTTGATGAAGTTGATCAAAGCGATCCGGGCGCAGTCATCGTTGCTGTTAATCAAGCCTTCGTTTGCGGTGATCGTCGGAGAAGGAACCGGGCACGGCGTGCCAAGCGTTTCGCTCAGGTTCGCCCGAGTCAGATTGGCGAAGATCTGTTCGACAGCACCGAAGAAGAAAATCTTGTTCTTGACGATCGGCCCGCCGATCGTGGCGCCGAATTGTTCGCGGTGAAAATCGGTGAGCGGCTTGCCGTCGGAAGTATTGGCAGTGAGGGATTCAAGCCGTTGATAGTGAAACAAGCTCCCGTGCAGATTGTTTGTTCCCGATTTCGAAATCACGTTGATGATGCCCCCGGCTGAACGCCCAAACTCCGCGCTTGCTCCGGTCGCAATCACCTGAAACTCTTTGATTGCATCGAGAGGAATATCGATTGCCGCCCGCTGGCCACCCGCCTGTTCGCCGAAGAACCCGTTGTTGTAGTCGCCTCCGTCAAGGCTGATGTTGTTGAAGATTCCTCGCTGCCCGGCGAAGTTGATCTCGTCGCCGTCCGGCCCTTGAGTGATGCTTACACCGGGAGTCAGGGTGAGCAGGTCTTCAAACTTTCTTCCGAGCACCGGCAGATTGCTGACCGACAATTCGTTGAGCGTCGAGCTGGATTCTGTCTTGACCGTGTCAATAGTCGGCGCGGCGGTGATGGTTATCTTTTCTTCAAGCCGCGACACTTTCATGCTCAGGCTCAGATTGATTGTTTGCCCGACCGTCAACTGGAGATTCTCCTGTATAACGGTGGCAAAGCCCTGTTTTGAGACAGTCAGCAGATAGTGACCTGGCTGAAGCTGCAGGAAAACGAACCTGCCATCCGAATCGGTGGTCAGCGTTCGGGTGAAATTAGTGTCGACATTCCTGACTTCTGTATTTGCTCCGGGCACCGCTCCACCCTGCTCATCCAGAACCGTACCCTGAATGACGCCGGCGGTTGTCTGTGTTTGAGCCAACGCCGATGACGCCAATGAGGGCGACATCAGCAGGAATGAGAAGGCTACGAGCGTTATCAGTCTTTTCATGATTTCGTTCTCCAGTTCGGAATGGCACATCGTTTTTGGGGAAGCATTTCGCGCAATTTGTAGAACACTCCGGGCACTGAAGTCAACAGCCGCGCGCTCCGATTTTGTTGCCGATGGTCTCGCGAAACTTATCGTCATGGAAAACTTGACCAGCGCGTCTAACCGAATCATGCTGTGGGCGGCGTTCCGCCCCATCAGCAGCATAGGACGCAAAGAATGTTCGCCATCGTTATTACCATCGCGTTGTTGATCCTACTGGCAGCCGGCTTCTCTCTTTACAGGCTGAAGTCGGCGAGTTCGCGTATGCCCGTTGACTGGCATTTGCCAAAACCGGCATTCGACGGATTGTTCCCTGCGCCGGACGTGGCTTCGGCTACGGACCAATCGATGGTTGACTCCCCCGCTTACCGCAACGCAAAACTGATCGACCGCGCGCGTGGCGGCGATCTGGAAACGCTTTCAGAAGCAAGCGGAGAAGACGGCGATCGACAGCTTTACCAGGACGTTCTCAATGCATTGATCGAATCAGCTTCCAACAACCGAGAGGCGATGGGCGCGCTCATTTCTCGCATCACTGATGGAACAAACCTGAGAGCAAACAAGCAGTTGGCCGAATATGTTATCGGCGAATGGAAAGCGAACCCGGACGCTGCCTCGATCGGTGAGATGGCCCACGTCGCCGCACTTTCCGATGATGCCACGACTTACGAGAGTGTAGTCGATCTCATAGTGTCTTACTGGAAGGCCGGACGGCTCCCCCAACTCTCAGCCGAACAGGTAATCGAAATAGTCGAGAGTCAGTATTGGATTCTCTCGCACGAAGCGAGACACGGAGGCGAGGGGTTCCAGTTGAAGTTCAAGTTCGTCAAGCTTCGCCGCGAGCTGGCGGCGGCGACGCCTGCGCGTTGAGCCGGCAAAGAGGTAAATCATGAACTCAAATCAAATTCAGTCGCTCATTCCGGTGATTGTGATCGCGTTCATCGCGATCGTTCTGCTGCTGATGGTTCTTAGTCGAATACTGGTAAACGTTGGCGCTCGAGAAATCGCCATCAAGGAGCGCCGCTACCTCGGAGCCAAGATGCCGCCCGGCCGCGTCGTTGCTACCGAAGGCGAAGTCGGCATACAAGCCGACGTGCTCAAACCCGGCCTGCACCTGATCAAGTGGCCCTTCGAAAAAGTCATTCGCAAGTTTCCCCTGATCGAGATCGGACCCGATGAGATGGGCATAATCGAAGCCATCGACGGAGAGCCGATGCCGCCCGGTGGAATCTTCGCCGCTGATCGCGCGCAAAACGCGCATAACAATTTTCAGGACCCGATCGCGTTCATCAAACGCGGCGGCGTCAAAGGCATCCAGCTTCGCACGCTGCCGCCGGGCCTGTGGCCGATTCACCCTTACCTGTTTCGAGTGTCGGTAACAAAAACAACGGTGATTCCCCACGGAAAAGTCGGCATCGTCACCTCGGCTGATGGTTCGCAACTCGACCCGGGCCGGCTGCTTGCGAAAGCGATCGACAATCATCGCAACTTCCAGGACGCCGAGCAGTTCATCGGGTCGGGCGGACAGAAGGGACCGCAGGTCGATATTCTTACGCCGGGCACCTATCGCATATTGACCGACTCCGTTCCACTCGAAGGCGGCGGAGATCGAAAGCCGGGGTTGTTCTATGTGCGGCTGATGGACGCGACAGTGATTCAGGAGAATCAGATAGGTCTGGTTGAAGCACTCGACGGTTCGACGCTTGACCCGCGCGATTACGTGGCGACTCCGGTCGAGGGCCACGACAACTTCCAGGACGGCAATGAATTCATCGCGCACGGCGGGCAGCGAGGGCCCCAGAAAGACATCCTGCTTCCGGGGACCTACTACGTAAACTCGATGCTGTTCAAGGTGATTCCCGAGTCCGCGAAAGAAGTTAAGCCCGGCGAAGTCGCGGTGATCGTTTCAAACGTCGGAAAAGATCCGTCGGAAGAAGTGCGCCGCGCAATGGCGGCAAAGATTCGCGAGCGGCTCGAACGCGAAGAACAAGAACAAGTCGCGCACGTCACGGCTCGGATCGGCGACAAGGACACCGTTGCTGACATCAGAGAAGACCTCGCGCTCAACGATCCCGCCGACCGGCGTCTGGATGAAGGCGCGCACGAAGCCTACGTCGTGCCTGCCGGGTTTCGAGGCATACAGGAAACCGTCGTCGGGCCGGGTCGTTACTACGTCAACACGCTTGCGGTCACGCCGATAGTGATACCGACGACGAACCAAACGGTCGAATGGACTTCCGGTGAGGTTGCAAACACGTTCAATCCGTTCGAGGTGATTTCGAAAGACGGGTTCACGATGCAGCTCGAAGTGCGCGTGGTGTTCCGAGTCAAACCCGAAGACGCGCCGTTCATGGTCGCCAAGATCGGCTCGGTCGATAGGCTGATACAAAACGTGATGCATCCGCTGATCGATTCGATCTTTCGCAACCAGGCTTCCGAGTCGTCAGCGATGGCTTATCTTCAGAATCGCCACGAAGAGCAGGAGCGCGCCGAAGCTCGCGTACGCGCGCACCTGTTGAAGTATCACGTGGACGTCGTGAACGTTTTGATCTGCCACATTCATCTTCCCGAAGAGTTGATGAAGACCCAGACCGAAAAGATTCTCGCCGAACAAAGGCTAAGCATGTTCAACGCGCAGCGTGAAGCCGAAGAGCGGCGCATTCAACTCGAGAGGACCAAAGCTCAGGCCGACAACCAGGTCGCGTTGATGGCTGCTACGGTGGGTGTGGACATCGCGGGCAAACGCTCGGAGCAGCGCAAGGCCGAAGGCGAAGGTGAAGCGAGCTACATTCTCGCAACCGGTAAAGCCGAAGCCGAGAAGGTTCGCCTGATGGGTGAAGCACAGGGTGTGGCTTATGCGGAGCAGGTCAATGCGATTGGCCCGCAAGGCGTGGCTCTGGTTGAGACATTGAAGGTGATCGGCGAAAAAGGTGTGCGCATAACCCCGGACGTTATGGCTACGGGAGGCTCGGGCGACGGCGCGGGCGGAATCGGAACGCTGCTGTTGTTGAACCTGTTTCGAGAACGCCTGAGCCTTGGTCCACAGACAGACAACGGCTCGCCGGTGACTACGAAGACGAAGTAAAGACGGGCGAAAACAGTTTGATTGATTGAAGGGGCGGGATCTTTCTCGCCCCTCTCTGCTTCAAAAGAGACAAACAGATCCCCCGCGGTGTCGATCCAACTAAGTTCCACCACGCAACGGCTCCCGCTTCTCTCTTCTGGTTAGGAGATTCACCGCAATCTTTGCCGGTCCCAAAGACGTTAATAATATTTCCATCGGATTAATTTTCAATTAATCGCGGCCATAGGAAGAAAAAGTACTTGACTGCATTGTTGTTCGTGCTACAATGCGGGCCGTTTTGAAGTTCCCGTGAACGGGCCGACGAGGCCCAAAGGAATAATCACCCCACTGAGCGCAGTTAGACCGACGGCTTTGCAGCGGCCTTTCGCTGAGGCTCTGGCATGGCTGATCGAGTTAACTCTGGTTTGGTTTGGAGCAAGGTTATCGCTTGCTCGGAGGTACACGTGTGGATGGCCGATTCGATTCGTTGGAGAGTGCACGGACATAATCCTTGCTCGATTCAGGGATGCCTGGGCCGGAAACATTGCGCTCTTGACTGAGATCGCCGGTAGTTCCATACGACCGAAGTTCTTCGGAAAGCGAGGGAGAGCATGTCCAAGAAGATGACCAATAGGCCGCCGTCGATGAACAGCGGCGGCGGGCGCAAACGCAATCTTGTGATTGTTATCGCGGTTGTGCTGAGCCTGTTCGCGAGTTGGACGCTGCTCGCTTATTCGGGCGCGCTCGAACCGCTGTTGAAGCAGAAGAAGAAAGCAGGCGGCGCGATGTCCATACAGAGCTTCAACTCAAACAGCCCGTCGAAGGAATACATCTACGCAGGCGGCAGGCTTGTGGCGACAGAAGAGCCCACGAGCAGTTCTGGCTGTACTCCCCCTGCGGCTCCGATGCTCACAACATCGGTTGTTAGCTCGGTGATCACCTTAAGTTGGACGATACCGTCGGGTGTGGAGAGCTTCGACGTCGAGCGCTCACCAGGAATCTCTCTGCCGTTTACGACGGTGGCCTCCAACCTTTCGCCGACGACTGCCAATTGGCAAGACACAGGCGTAGGTTTTTCGAGCGTCAATCCGGACGGAACTAATAGTGTTGTGACTTACATATATCGGGTCAGCGCGCGAGTCGGACAGTGTTCGACGGCGAGCAATTTGGATTGGGCGACGAACATCAGCTATTTCGAACCACTGACTCCGCAGCAGACGATCGTCAAAGCTCGGCACATTACTGAATTGCGTGTTGGGATCAATGCGGTGTGGAAGGCAGCCAACCAGACGCCGGCGACGATAACCTGGTCCGAACCCGCGGGCGGCGGTCCAGCCGGCCTCGAATGCTGTTCAATTAAAAAGATTCACATTGACGAGTTGAGGACAAAGTTGAATCAGGCGATGGATGCGATTCAGCCGGGTTATTCGGGTGCACATCCATACGGTGAGAATCTGGTTCAGTATTCGACGCCTGTTCGTGCGACCCACTTGATCGAGATGCGCGATCGGGTGAAGTGACGACTGATTGCGATTGACCGCAAGACAACCAAACAAGAACAAAAAGGAGAGAAGCATGGTAACCAAAAACATTTCGAGAGGGACCGTTAAGCTAGCGACATGGTTGATTGTGACGTTCTCGGTTTCTCTTTTCTTGTCGGCTGAACGAGTTTCGGCCCAGACCACCGTCACCACGCCCGGCGGCACGATCTACAAAATTCCGAAATGGAACTCAACCACTGGTTCGTTGATTGACTCGCTGATCTACGAAAACGTCAACGTCGGGATTAACACAATGAATCCGGCCGCAAAACTCGATGTCGTGAAGGACTACACAGTCGGTGTTGGATGTGGAGGCTCCTGTTGGGGAGTTTATCAGCAGGATATGAATCTGCTGCTTAGAACCAGCAATACGTCAAGGACTATAGATGTTGGCGGTGCGATCGGCTTTACCGACAGCTCTCCCGGATTTAACTACGGGGCCATCAAGGGCGCAGCCACCAATTCCACGGCGAACGAATACGGCGGTTACCTCGGATTTTATACCACGGGGTCTAATAGCGGCGGTGGCGCGAATGGATATGAACGCATGCGCATTGATCAGACCGGGAAAGTTGGCATCGGCACTACGACGCCCACTCGGCTTCTGCACATTCGCGACACGTCACCCTCGCCGGTATTCACTGGCTCACGCATCTCGACACTAGACAGCAATGACCCTGTATACGAGCTATTGCACGAGAATATCAACAAGGGATTCCGGTGGCGGCTTGGCTCTGGCGCCACTTCGAATCTATCGCTGGACTACACGAGTAATGGCTTCGCTGGTTATTTAGCATACTTGACTGTCTTGAACACCGGCAATGTCGGCATCGGGACAACCAATCCTCTAGCGCTCGTCCACGTAGGAGCAGGAACAGTGCCGCCGGTTACGTCCGGCGCCACGCTCCTGGTTGAAAGTGGAGTTGCCACTTCGGCGGTCATCAAGAGTACGAGCGGCGGAGAGATGTTCCTCTATCAGGATGCCACCAACGGAACCTTCGGCACTGCAAGCACGCATCCCCTGGGCATCCGTACCAACAACCTCAACCGAATATGGATAGAGGCGAACGGCAACGTGGGAATCAACACGATGTCTCCTCAAAACGCGTTAGATGTGAATGGAACCATTAGTGGGACCAACGTCATCGCCAAGTACCAGGACGTCGCCGAGTGGGTCCCGGCTAATCGAGCAATGCCAGCCGGCACGGTTGTCACTCTTGACCCCGAACACTCCAACCTCGTAGTCGCCTCTTCACATTCCTACGACACACGCGTGGCCGGAGTCGTCTCCGAGAAGCCCGGCGTGATCCTGGGCGAGGGCGGCGAAGGCAAAGTGATGATCGCCACCACCGGACGAGTCAGAGTCAAGGTCGATGCGACGAACGCTCCGATTCGAGTGGGAGACTTGCTGGTCACGAGTGACAAAGAAGGAATCGCGATGCGCTCTCAGCCTTTGGATCTGGGAGGCACTCCGATACACCGGCCGGGCACGCTGATCGGCAAGGCGCTCGAGCCGCTCGCGAAAGGCGTCGGTCAGATTCTGGTGCTGCTGAGTTTGCAGTAGACCCCAAATGGAACCACGAGGCACCGTCAAATCCGTGAAGGAGAAGACTATGACACCAATCAGATTTACTCGCGCGAACGCCGAAGCCGATTTGCCGCCGCGGCCCGTCGGCAGCGCCGAGCGACGGCTAGGGATTCTAGTTTGCGGCGTCCTGGCCGCCTGCACGTTCACCGCCCTGGCGCTCGGGGAGCGGGTGCGCGATAAGCCAAAAGCCGCGAGCGATTCGAACGTCGACTCATCAATCAAGACAATGGCTAAACCCGCCGCCGAGCCGCCTGCTCCAATAATTCAAAGCAAGAAAGCGCCCGCGGTTGTCCCGGGACTGGCCGTCTTTCTCACGAGCCATGGGTTCGAGCCGAGTCAGATCACAGCTCCAGCCAGGAGATTCGCTCTGGCCGTAATACCACAGACCGGCCAAAGCAATCTTTCATTCAGTCTGGATAGATTGGTTGGAGGGCATATTCGCAACGCGCCCATTCGAAAGGAAGAACCTCTTTGGGCGGATGTACACGACTTGACACCTGGCCGATACATATTGAGTGAAGCAAGCAACCCTCAGTGGACGTGCGAGATTATTGTCCGTTGAGAAAGATGCCGGCACCGAGAATCGTACGGAGGTTTTCAAGAATGAAACTCATCACTAACACCAATACCTTCAAGCTCGCACTCGCGCGTCATACATTGGTTGTCAGCCTAACCGTTTTGTTGTCCGTCGCCGCGCACGCATCTACGACTTCTCCAACCGATGGCGAGACACCGTTAGGCCTCACGCCGGGAGCGCCGGGCGGCTCTTATGCATTGAGTGGCTTCGACAACATTAACCTATACAACGGCAATCTCAATTTCTCGTTGCCACTTATGCAAATCGGCGGGCGAGGCGGCGCGCAGATGACAATGCACCTAACGCCGATCGAATTGAAGTGGCGCGTGTTGCAGTTTTTCATTCAACCCCCGCAAGACCCGCCTTCAATCTCCTACCTGCTCTTGCCAGGCGTTTGGAATCCCATTCAGCCAGGCTACGGACCCGGTGTTCTTATTGGGCGGCGCGCGGGTACTGAACACGATTGTGGGGTAATAAATAGTCCTCAAATCCGCTACACCCTCACGCGGCTCACGTTCGTCGCGCCGGATGGAACTGAATATGAGCTACGCGATCAGTTGAATCAGGGCAAGCCGGCGGATCTTGGCACTGGGGTGTGCCTTGGCGGCCAGTTCTCCAACTTTGGACGCGGAAGAGTGTTCGTGACGGCGGACGGGGCCGCAATGACTTTTGTCTCGGACACCCTGATCGAGGATCGGGCCGTTTACAGCGAATTCTATTTCCCCACCGGGTATTTGTTTCTCCGCGACGGCACACGCTTTCGAGTCGAGGAGGGTTTGATCAAATCGTTAACGGACCGCAACGGCAACATGCTCACCTTCGCCTACGATCAATACGGCCAGGTTACTACTATCACTGACTCATTGAATCGAACCGTGAGCATAACCTACACCCAGACCTTTGCCGGATTCGATCAAATAACCTGGAAAGGCGCCGGCGGAGTTCCGCGAACCATCAAAGTCTGGCACGGTTCTTTGCTCAACAATTTTCGCGGCGGCTCGGCTGAAGGGAGCTCACCTTACGTTGGAAGGCCGCTGGGCGACTTATTTCCCCAGATACCGGGATACGCCGGGACGAGCGGCGACCCGTTTGATTGCAACGTCATTACCGCCGTCGAAATGCCCGATGGGAGACAGTATCGCCTCTTCTATAACAGCTATGCCGAACTGGCCCGCGTCGAACTCCTCACCGGCGGAGCGTATGAATATGATCGAACTCCAACCTCCGGGGTCCTGGTCCCAACCACGTCCGACGGCGGCTTTCATGTGTATCGGCGAGTAGTCGAAAGAAGAGTCTATGCCGACGGATTCACACTCGAGAAAAAGACCAACTACGCGAATAGCGATTTTGGCGACGATACGCTGGTAGACGTTCAGCACCACGATAGAAGCGGCGGCCTGCTGGCTCACGAGAAACACTACTTCACCGGCTCAGCCGCGAGGTCGTTCGAGTTGAAGGCCGTGTGCTATCCGAGCTACCTGGAGGGGAAAGAATACACGACGGAATCATATGCCCTGGACGGCAGCTTGTTGCGCAAGCTCGATCAGAGCTATGCGCAGCGCGCGGGTGTCCCCTGGTGGAACACCTGGCAAGGACCGCGGGGAGAGGGCGAGCCGCCCAACGACACTCGGCTGACCGACGTGACGACGACACTGGCGGACGTTAGTCCCAACCAGGCCGCGCTACAGACCTTTGGCTATGACCAGTTCAATAATCGAACTGACACATGGGAATTCGCGTTCGGGACTAATGGCCTGCCGGGTCCCGCGTTGCGGCATAGTCGAACTACCTATGTGGTCGTTAATCCCGTAAACAATCTTGACTACACCGGCTTTGACATTGGTACACCCACTAACTCAATTCACCTCAGAAGTCTTCCAAAGGATCAGTTCGTCTACGCGATCAATCAATCTACGGGGGCGGATATTCAGCCGGCGGCCGCGCAAACAACTTTCGAATACGACAGGTATGACTCCACTGCCAATCATGCAGCGCTCATGAACAGGTCCTCGATCAGCGGACTCGACGCGGGATTCGGAACGGGCCGATTGGCGCGCGGGAACTCAACTGAAATAAAACGCTGGCTCGACACAACCGGCACCTGGATCACAATCGATCAGCAATATGACATCGCCGGGAACGTAGTGAAGGTGATCGATCCGCGCAGCACGGTGAACAACGTTATCGCGACCACGTTTGATTTCAGCGATCGGTTCGGCTCGCCCGATGACGAGGCTCGCTCGAACACGCAAGCGCCTCTGGAGTTGGGCGCGCTCAATACCTATGCCTTTCCGTCGCTGGTGACGAACGCACTTGGGCAAACGTCTTACGCGCAGTTCGACTATTATCTTGGGAAGCCGGTCAACGGC
>Ga0070705_100000135_pt1 | contig 43399 bp, 42 predicted proteins | sample KBSK5253metaG_FD_65455 | JGI IMG/M metagenome (GOLD analysis project Ga0070705, IMG submission 65455) | Corn, switchgrass and miscanthus rhizosphere microbial communities from Kellogg Biological Station, Michigan, USA - KBS K5-25-3 metaG | ecosystem: Host-associated > Plants > Roots >... | reverse complement strand
GGATTCGCAAGGATCACTTTCTACAACGGATACTATGATCCGGGCGCCGGAGATACGATGTATACCTATATGCTCGTAGACCCGGACGGGACACGACACAATCTAGGCGTAGGCTCATCGGCCGGAAGCAACACCCTTAAAACAACCGATGGAAGTCACATCACCTACGTCGGCAATGTGATGGGCGGCACTCTCTATTCAAACGACGGAACAAAGTCTACGATCGGCAAGGTGAATAACCGCTTGCTGACGACTCAGATCACCGACACGAATGGGAATTACATTCAGATTGCTTATAAGTGGGAGTCGAACTTCCCTCCGATGGCGATCAATTACATCGTGGACACGCTTGGCCGAGTTATTTCCTTCAACTATGGCGAGTGGCCCGCTCCGCCTGGCAGCACGTTGCTGACTTCGATCGGCACGCCGGCGGGTTCGATCACGTTTGGCTACCAGACCGTGACGATGAATTACAGCTTCCTGAGCGCGGTTGCGGTCGAGAATGCGCCCGCGATTTTCTCAGCGCTCACCAGCGTAACGATTCCTCAACGGCCAACTTACAACTTGAGCTATTCGGGCTATGGAATGGCGTATAGCGTTTCAGCGGTGAGCGGCGGCGGCGCGGCTTCGGTTACTTATAACTATCCGATGGGCGGAGAGGAGCTGTTCGGAGGGCCGACGTTCACCCAACGCACCGAGAGTCCGAATGCGACGTACAGCTATTCGAATTGGGGAGACATCACCCGGCCCGATGGAACGAAGCTGTCCTTGTGGGTTGGCGGGCGCGAGTTGAAGAACAGCTCGAACCAGATTCTGTCGGCGACTTATGAGACTTTTACCACTGACCCGGGCGGCTCGACCGTCGTTCAATCAGCGATCACCACCGATGAAACAGGGCAGCAAACCAAAGTCGACTTCGATTATGATCAGTACGAAAACGTCATCAACAAACGAGAGTATGGATTCAAGATCAGCGGCTTGTGGCAGGCGCGCCGCCGGACTCATTACAACTACGTCAACTGGGAGCCGTACCTCAGCTTATACACTCGCAATCGGGTGACTGAGACCGATGTGTATGACGCGCTTCAGAACACGAACGACGCGGATGATGTGCTGATCGGCAAGACTGCCTATAGCTATGACAATCCACTGGGAGGAATGGAAGGTTACGGCGGTACTGCGAACCCTCCGGGGCATCTGTCGAGCTACGGAACCGGCTTCACCCCGCGAGGTAACCTGACGGACGTTGTGACTTATAGCAATGTCGGCGCGGGAACGTCGGTGACTCACAGCAACAAGACGGACATCTTCGGCAATGTAACCCTCGCGCAGGTCGCCTGCTGCGATCAGAAAAGCTTCACGATGACTCAGGCCACGTATTGGGCTAAGCCCTCGCAGAGGACTAGCGGCAATATGTCGGGGATCTACTTAACCTCAACCGCGGGCTATAACTTCAACACCCTATTCGAGACAAGCGCGACTGATCCCGATGGTCAGATCACGACCTACAGCTATGATTCGTGGGGGAATCCAACGGCCTTCACCTCCCCGACCGGCGCGACCGGATCAACTACTTACAATGTGTGGGGCGAGCAGGCCTCTTCAGCGTGACTTATAACGACGGAGGAACCAACAAGACGCGGACTCAGACAAACATCTATGATGCGTGGGGACAGACGACTTCATCAGTTGATGCGAACGGCGCGCAGACGAATTTCACCTACAACAGTATGGGGCGGATGATCACTCGCACGAATCCGTTCCCGCAGGGAGGCACGCCGGGGCCGGTGACGACCTACACGTACGATCTGCTCGGACGAAACACTGTTGTGACTTTGCCGGGAGGCAATACGGTTCAGACTTCATACACCAACGGCGCGATCGTGACCATGACCGATCAAGTGAATCGCAAGATCAAACGCGAGACTGATGGGCTTGGGCGCTTGATCAAAGTCACCGAACAAGACGTGTCGACCGGGGCACTGACTCAGGAGACGACTTACACGTATGACCTCGCTGATCGGTTGATCGGAGTGAATCAAGGCAATCAGACTCGCGCGTTCAAGTATGATTCCGAGGGCCGCTTGTTGTTCGAAAGAATCCCGGAACAAACTGCGACGATCAACGACGGCACTGGTACGTTGTGGACTTCGAAGTACAGCTACACGGACTGGGGCGCGGTGGCGACGAAGCAAGACGCTCGTGGAGTGATCACGACTTATGGCTATGACATTCTTCACAGGCTGATTTCGGTGACATACAACACGGTGAGCGGAGTGACCACGGCGCCGGCGGTGAGTTACAACTACGACTACACGGTGGGCAGCGCGACCAAAGGCTTGTTGTTGTCGTTGAGCCTTGGGAGCGGATACTCCGAGACCTATAGCTACAACGTGGGATATGGGAATGGCGGGAACGGAGGCAACAAGGTAAGCCTGGCGTCGGTGAGCCGAGTGATGGACGGACTCAGCTACGTGACGAGCTATCAATACAACGCAGCGAATCAGCTCACGCAGATAACTTATCCATCCGGCCGCGTAATTGGTTTCGGTCATGACAACAAAGGACGAATCACGTCAGTCGGCTCGTTCCTCAACGCTGTGACCTACAATGGGATCGGGCAGTTGACGGGCACGACCTTGGGCAACGGAGTGGCTGAAAGTTACGGCTACGATGCGACCCGGATGCAGTTGACTTCTCAAGTGGCAACTCAAAGCGGCGGGTCCACTGGTGGCCTGATGAACCTGACATACAGTTATCAAGCATCAGCAGGACAGATGGGCGCGGGTACGACTACGGGCAATGCCGGTCAATTAATGTCAGTGAGTGGAACAATCGGCGGGGTGACTGAGAGCGCGGCTTACACTTATGACGATCTCGGAAGACTCGTGACCTCGAATCAGACTTCAAACGGTTCAACCGCACAGCGCCGATTCGCATACGACCGCTGGGGCAATCGGACTGGAATGTGGGACGCGACCTCAGTAGGCAATCAGATTCAATCGATTGCGCTTCAGCAATCGGGTGGAACTCCGACGAATCGAATCGCGAGCGTGACTGCTGGCTCGACGCTAAACTACACCTACGATGCAGCAGGCAATGTGACCAACGATGGGGTTCACAACTACGGATACGACAGCGAGAATCGAGAGGTCAGCGTAGACGGTGGCTCAACCGCGAGTTATGCATTCGACAATCGGAATCGGAGATATAAGAAGACCGTTGGAACAACGGCGACGCATTACGTTTGGGAGGGCTCACAGGTGCTAGCCGAACACAACGGCAGCACGGGCGCGGTGCTGATTGACTACGTCTACTCAGGCAGTCGTATGATTGCGAAAGTCGCGAGCGGCAGCACGCAGTATTGCCTGAGCGATCGAGTGAGTGTTCGGTTAGTGTTAGACGGAAGTGGGAACGTATTAGGGCGTCAGAGTCACTTGCCATTTGGAGAAGACTTCGGGGAGAGCGGCACACAAGAGAAGCACCACCTCACGAGTTACGAGCGGGACGATGAGAGCGCCACCGACTATGCAGTGAACAGGGAGTATTCGGAGAGTGTCGGAAGGTTCATGCGTGTCGATCCGCTGCCCTCCCAATCAAAACTAAGCAAGATGCGCGGATGTGGAGAGCGAAAGCGCTATGCAGGCTCGCTAAGTTGGAACAGCTACGGTTACGGACACAATGATTCTATAAACACCACCGACCGGATGGGATTGTGGCCTTGCGGCAAACAATATTTCATAGACGGCTTCGCAGATGCGCTCCTTGACTTCTTATCCTGCAATCCGATCGTGCTGCTGCCTGCATTTGACTTCTCCGGGCCCGAATGCCTGTGTAGTGGAACCAGCGATTGCAGTTTCTACAAGAAGATGTGTAAGAACGCGGCAGGAAAAACTACTGCGGCCTCTGCATATTACTGCGTGGCGGCACCAATCGTGTGCAGGGCGACGCGTCTGGCATCAGATTCGTGCACTTTCGATTGTATAAGGCTCACCCTTCAGGAGCTTGACGTCCAGGCAGGTTGCATAAACAGGCCAACCGACGAGACGTTTATTGATTGCCAGGTCAGGATCCATGCTGACGCCTTTTTATTATGTGCCGGGGTATGTCACTCGTAACTGTCCGTGGAGGATTGCTTCGCGAGTTTAATCGATTAGGGGTTCCCAAATTCCGGCGGTACGCTGCTTTAACAGCAGCAACGCTGAAGGAGGTCCAATGCGACTGGCCAAGACTGACGTGCTGCACGCAGTCGTCGGAAGCTCGGCGTTCTGGGTACCAAGCGTTATCCTACATTTGCTAAAAGGAGCCGAGTACTGTCTGTTGCACTGGTGGGTGCTTGGTTCTGTTCAGCCTTTGACCACACTTGCGACGCTTCTCGCGATACGTTTCATTCGGCCTACCGCCGCGAGTTGGCGAAGGCCTGCGTTCTGGTTCCTTCTGGGAATCTGGATATTGGGTCCAATTTGGATTACCACAAATTTTACATTCGATGGCGGGGGCTTCGCGATGGGCTCTGCTTGGCTTGATGTCTTAATTGCCACACTCATTTTCCCACTGTTCACGCCGTGGTTGTCCCTCTATGATGGCTCTTTGATCGGACTGGTAATCAGCAGCTTAGTCCTCGGTGTTGCGGCTTCAGACCTGCAAGTAACCCTAGCGAGAAAGGTGCGTTCAGGGCTTTTCTAGACTCGGACCAGCGGAAACAAGTATCGCGTCTATCTTATTCCTGTAATCAGATCCAGGGATACTGAGTTTGGACAGTATCTACACATCAGAATCATGGGACAAACAGAGAAAGAGTTCTTCGCTACCCCGAGAACATGCGAATCCAGTGAAGTATTCTTATTTTCAATCGAAGCTTCAGAAAACCTCCTCTAGATGAAGGCGCTGAAGTACGAAGAAGTCTATCGCTCGGAGTATCGCGACATTGGAGACTTCTGAGACAGGCTTAGCGGATCGAAACGCTAGCCGCCGGTCAGCCACCTCCATCGCTGCCTACACAAAGCCAACGAACCTCGATTCCCAGCGGTCTCAGTTCGTTTCTGAGTCGATCGACTTTTTCCGGTTCCCTGGGGTTGTCTCTCGTGCATCCCTTCTCGGCTGAAAAGATCAGGACGTCCGGAACGATCTGTTTGGCGACGAACTCCATTTTATGAAAATCGTCGGGACCAAAGCCCGATACGGATGTCTTAACCTCACCTATCACGAGCTTGCCATCCTGGATGCAAACAATATCGAGATCTCCCCACTTCTCTTTGTCCGGGTTTTCAAACAAGTCTAGGCTGGGAGCGAAGAGGAAGGACTTGTGGCTTCCATGAAGCAATTGACCAAGCGTAAGGATAACCGGGACGCAGCCGTGTTCCGCCACGCCGGCTCGCAGCAGGCTGTTCAGCCGGTATTGCCATGTCTCGTCCTTCACATGCAAAGGAAAACTGTGGCCGCAACCGTTGCACGTGATCGTTTGCCTAACGTCGTCGATATGATGCCAATCACGATAGCCACACCGGTCGCAACTCGAGGACAGGCCGACTCGAAAGACATTAGACTCGATGAAGTTCTGAATGTGCCAATCTAGGTGCAAGAATTCTAAGTCGTCGCCCCACTCCCTTGCTTTGGCCTCGAAGTCCAGAAGAGAGAAATCGACGCCCTTCCTGAAACCTTTGATAGCGGCATCACGCAATTTTGCGATTACTTTCCCTTCATCAATCTTCACGCCGTTTGCCATTTTCGTCGCCAACTTGCGAATCGTATTCGGCAGTGCTTCCGGGTCCCGAGACTCTCTAACCGACATCTCCTCAAACACCCTACGCCAATATCCTTCCTCCAGGACGGAGGAAGCTTGGAACAGCCCAGAAAAGAGCTTAAGAATGCCCGAAAGGTAGCGTCCCTTCTCCGATGGCCTCGCGTATTTGAACGGCGAAGGCTCCTTCGTAATCATCGAACAGAACAGGCCGACTTCACTAGGAAGCGTAACTTCCACCGACGTATGTGGCCCAGACATCAGGACCGAAGGATAATGCTCTGAATTCACCCTCGCTTCCCTTTTGAAGATCCGCCAAGTGATCTGGTCTTTCCTAGGAAACTGCCACATCAGTTCTTGATTGGACTGGTAGCCAAGCCTCTCAAGGTCATACTGGATATGTACGTCCAACATCCAATACCCAGCGCTCCTTCCGGAAGGCGCGGGACCGTCAATCGACAGCAAAGTTCCCTTTCCGCTGCCCGTGTGCCACGACATGTCAGCCGTCTTGCTGAAGGAGGCATATGGCGACGTCTCTTCAAACTCTGGTATCTGCGCTGAGGACAAACGACACGATTGTGTTGGATAGAACTCATCTTTTGGAGTCAAGGCATCGACTACTGACTGGAGATCAGCTTCACTCAAGCTGTGGGTGACGAAATGGATGGGCTGATCGGCAGCGTGCATCCAACCACAGAGCTTTCGAAACCATCGTGACAGAACGCTTCGTAACTGATCGTCCCTTGCCAAGACGCTCGGCAACCAAATCTCATTTATGCCCTTTCGATTCGATGCGGCAAGAGTGAGTGGGTGATTCCAAAAGTGCGTGACGTCTTCCGCGCTTTCACCTATGACCACCGTGAAAGCATCGCGGCTATAGTTCCAGGCGACCGGGGGCCACGTGCCCGTAAGGATTGAAAACTGTCTTGGATAAATCCAAGCGCGAGGTACTGGTGAGGACAGCGCTTCAATGGCATTCGCCAAGCTTTCTACACCTGTTATCTCGAAGTTCTCCACCTCGATCTTCTCAAGAACAGAGTCCATGAAAATCGTTTTGTAATACACGCCGAAGTTTCTGGCGATGAATAGCCTAAGAACGTCGTCTGCGTTATCTATGTCAAACGTAACAAGCCTAGGTGCTCCAATGCGGATCCAGTGGGCGAGTGATTCCAGACTTTCAGTGTTGGGGTAGACCGACACTCCGTCCTGCTGCGTGTGTACGGAAAACCGAATTCCGCTTTCTGGCTCACGGTAGTCTTCCAGCGAGAGCGGGGAGACGAACCTGCGGATTTGGTCTTTCAACACCTCGCTCAATGTCATGAGCGGCACTACCACGTCTGGGTCGAACCCGATCAAAAACCTCCACCATTCATCACCAATTGTTTCGCCGTCGCTGAAAATGATGGGGTTGAGACGTCCGCCCCAGCGAGTTAGGTTGTACTGGAAAACGGCGTCAAGCCGCTCGTCCAACACGGAGCGCGGGTCAGCCAGAAACGCCATCCTCACTGGCCTGTTCCTACCATAAACGGAAAAGGAATTCGAACTCACCTAGAGACTCTAACGTCTTGTCGGACTCGGGATCAATATCGTGTCGACCTCAAATCGTCAACGCCAGGTGGGGTCAGTCACCCATGAAACTACGTTTCTCTACTCATAATGAAAATGAAGTAGGAAGTTGTAAGCTACTCCTGCCCTCGGCATCATCGAAGATCGTTTGGCTTGGCGCTGCAAACGCGGGTCAGTCTGATCTGAAAACGCCACAGGCACTGCACATTGTTGGCTCCACCCAGAGAGCACGAATAGCAGACTCTTTGATTCCAGGTTCTCACGCCCCTGGCGAAGGAGGCCCATGAATATCATTTTGGACTCAGGTCGCAAGGCGTCAACCGAGTATCAAGACGTCCTACCGTCGATCAGGAGGGTGACCCATATCGAACCCCGAAGCTTGCGCGTTGCTTAACCTACGGGTTACGTTCTGACGAGCGGGCATCGGCGCCAAGAGTGTTAATGGCTGAGATCAGCGACATAAAAACTTTTCTATTTATGTACGGTCCTCGATGGCTCATCGCCATCTTGATTCTTGTCATCGGCTTGCTGATCTCCAAGCTGAGCAAACGATGGCTGACGAAAATCCTCGATCGCAGCCGCATCAGCAATGATCAACTGCTCAGGAGCTTCTTTCTCCGCTCGGTCTCTCTAACGATCGTGGTGCTCACAACGCTAGCCGCACTCGCGAACCTTAACGTTGAGGTGACGTCGATCATCGCGAGCCTCGGAATCACCGGCTTGATCCTCGGATTCGGATTGAGGGACACGCTTTCGAATTTCGCGGCGGGCTTACTGCTGCTGATCTACCGGCCCTTTCAGGCGGGTCATCTAATCGAGGTCGAGGGCTCTCAGGGTGAGGTCAAGGAGCTGACCATCGTCAATATGCAGATGGTCACGACCGATGGCGTCCGAGTCATAATGCCCAACTCGAAAGTGTGGGGCTCGAAGATCGTGAACTATTCGCTCAGCGACCAGCGTCGCATTGAACTCACAATCAAGGTTCGCGAAGACGATGTGGAACACGCAATGAGCGCGATTCAAGCTGCCCTGTCAGACGACGCGAGGATACTGAAGACCCCAGCGCCGCTTGTGCAAGTCACATCGGTCACCGACAATACTGTTGTGCTTAGCATCCTGGTGTGGACTAATCCGGAAGACTTTCAAAAGGTCTCCGCTGATGGATACCTTCGAATCTTTAACCAGCTTCGCAAAGCTGAGTTGCAACTGATTTGAACTGCAACGACAGGAGAAACACAATGAGCTTGAAGACTTCAGTTCGACTTATCATCTCGCTGACGCTCCTCGTCAGCCTCGGCGTGGCCTCGTATGGTCAGAGACGGCGCGATGATCGGCGCTACGATCGGCGCGACAACGATCGATGGGATTTTCTCGGTCAGGCGCACGTAGACGGCCGCTCTGACCATGACCGCATTCGCGTAAACAACTCGGGTTCTTTCCGAGCTCTACAACTTGGAATTAGAGACGGTGCGATCGAGTTCTACAAGGTTGTCGTCCACTTCGATAACGGCGCGGACCACCAGGTAGAAATAAGGGACCGAATCGCCGCAAATGAGAAGACACGAGTCATCGATCTGCCCGGCGATCGCCGGCGCATTCGAAGCGTCGAATTCTGGTACGGCAAGGGTAACTGGCGGACACGTCCGACGGTAAATCTGTGGGGCCGGCGCTAGCGGAGCCACGGCCGGCGTCAGCGATCAGTCAAGCTCAGCGAGCTGATTCGTTCGGGCGCCGGCTTATGCTCCCTTAGCCGCAGCGAGAGGCTCGTCCTTCTTTACGACTTTCTTGGTGACAAACATCAGGACGCAGCCTACCAGCCACGAGATCAGCGGACCGACGATGGCGCCGAGCATAACGTGCGCAAACACGTGAAACCACGTTTTACCATCGGCGTTGCCACTGTATTCCGGTGCGCTGAAAATGTTATCGCGCCCGGTGCCGATCGCTACTACGATGCCGATCGCTACTATCGCCTCCGCAAGAACGCTCTGGACCCACAGTGTCGGCAGCAATTGCTTGTAGCTGCCGAAACCTGTTGTGTGGACGCGGACGGCTGAGTACACAAGACCAATCAGCAGGACCACCGTTATGCTGAGCCACTTGACGACGGCGTTCGAAGTTCCCGCGAGCGACAGTCCAAAACGCGCAATCCCAACGATCGCTATCAGCACGAGGATTGGCTTAGAGAACGAAACATACTCAGAAAAGCGCTTTCCAAATATCATAAGTGTCCTTTCGAGTGTTTGGTTTGGCCGCGATGGTATCAAAACATCAGCCGCCATCCAAATCAAAATTGATCTATTCGTCGAGCTTGGAATATAAGCCGCAGGAACCTGAAAGGAGATCACTATGAACATAACCGCAAGAATTTGCGGACTGGCTTTGTTGCTAACGACCGCGAGCCTCGCTGAGGTTCAAGCTCCACCGCCGCATGGGCCGCGAGGGGCCGCTACGGACGTTGCCAACGATGAAATCAAGGCGGCCGTGCTGAAGGGCGCTTCGACGGCCGTGAGCGATCAACAGCTTCGTGTTGTCAGCATCAATAGCGAATATAACGTCGGCGTCGGCGTAGTGCGCCGGGCTAAAACCGAGGGGCGAAATCCAGGCGGCGGCATCGAGCACAGTCAGATTACGGAGGTCTACCACGTAATCGAGGGCACTGGGACGCTCGTTACGGGCGGAGTGATCGAGAATCCGCGCGAAAGCCCTTCCGATAGTGCGGTGGTGAAAGTGCTAAACGGGCCGAGCACGGGCGGCGGGCCGATTCAAAACGGGGTTAGCCGCAAGCTGGGCCCCGGCGACGTAGTCATCATTCCTCCCAACACGCCGCATTGGTTCAGCGAGATCAAATCGGATCAGATCGTGTACCTGGTTGTACGCATCGACCCTCACAAAGTATTGCCCGCGGGTTATGTTTCGAAGTGACCAGCAAAAAAGAAAGGGTGGCCGATGCCACCCTTCCCCTTCCAAGATCATGTTGACGATTCAACTACACCCCCGCGTAGGAATGTAAACCGGGGATGATAAAGCTCACACCCAACCACGTGAATATCACCAGCGCAAATCCAAGCAGCGCAAAGTAAGCGCTCCTGCGTCCGCGCCAGCCGTGCGCGATGCGCGTGTGCAGGAACCCCGCGTAAGCCATCCACGCGACCAGGGCGCCGACTTCCTTCGAATCCCATCCCCAGTATCGCCCCCACGACTCGTTAGCCCACACGGCGCCCGTGATCAGGAGCAGCGACAACAACGGGAATGCCACACCCACCGTGCGATATAGCAATGAGTCAATCGTCTTGATGCCGGGCAGCGCGGTAACGACGGCTTCACGTTTCCACGAGAACAGAGCCACGAGAAACAGCGCGACTGACAGACCCATCAACCCGCCGAACTCGACAGGATTCGATGTCATGCTGAGCTTAAGGCTCGCCGAGTTTTGCTGAACCCAGCGCTGAGCATCATCCACGGTGACCGGTTGCTGCGATTGCTCCCCCATCCATACGGCGAAAGCTGGATACTCTCGCGCGGGTACTCGCTGAGCAGGATTGTCGAGTGTCCTCATCTGGAATAAGAGCAACGCCAGCACAAGCACCTGCAAGATCATCGCGGCGTTGAAAGCCTTCCAGCCCCACGCCCTCACTCTGTCATCGCGGTTGAAATGATCTCGTATCAGAAGCCCGATCGCCGCGACGATCACTATCAGCGTCAGAGCCATCAACGGCCCGACCATCGGAAGCTCGGTTCGCAATGGAAGCGAGTTCTTATCGAGGAACAGATTCACCGTGTACTGCATATGGAACGGCACCGAATAAGCCTCAGCCGTGCCGTAGCCGAGCGTGCCCAACACCAACAGGCCGTAACCGGCCGCCCAGATGGCGACGGCTTCGGATCGAATGCCGTCCTTGAGCAGATACGCGAACGCGAGCCCAAAGCTGAACAGGCAAACGCCGTATGCGAGCGTCGCAATCGAAACGTGAATTGGCCGCCAGTAGCTGTCGAGAATCGGCGGCAATGTGCTGATGCCGCTGCCAAGCATCATGCCCAGCGCCAATATCACAACGAGGATGGGCATCGATAGAGCACCAAGCGCGCGATACTTCGGCTTTCGAATCACAACCAGCGTCGCGATTCCAGCGCCTGCGCAAAATCCCAACGTGAGCGCATACAAATTGTCCAACGGAAAGTATCGCCACACGCCGTTGATTCCAGCTTTCCAACCCTCTTTGTCGCCGGCCTCAACCCACCGAATCATCCACCCGGAAAGATTGAAGCAATACCCCAACGCCGTGGTGAACAGACCGAGCCGGTCGAGCACGCCTTCTTTCACGAAAATATTGGTGACCAATAGAACGGCGGCGCAGATGTAACTGATCAGCGCGAGCATTACCAGCGCGTCACTGTAGATAAAGCCAACGGGCCGGCCGGCTTGAATGCGGATCATTATCAGCAGGACGGCGCCCGCGATCGGCAAGATGATCGGCAGCAGGCCCGCGGCCTTCGCAGGAAGGCTCAACTCGAGTTCGGGCATCATCGCTTCTTCGTGCTTAATAGCTCTACTCATCTTTTGGTCCTCCCCTAACAGACTGCACAAGCGAATTGAACCGGCCTTCGAATGCAGGCCTGTTCCGGTTTGTATTTCCGCCGAAGTAGATTTTGGAGCCCTCGCCGTCAGGCTCAATTACCGCCCACACCCTTTGATGCGAGAAGAAGAAGACGCTACACAACGCCAGGACCAACAACGTGAACCCGATGTAGACCGGTGTACGTCCCGGATCATACTGAATGGTCAGCGTATGTGTGAGCGAGACCTTCTCAAAATCCCGCAGGATGATCTTGTTTCCATTGATCAACAGCGGATTGTCGCCGCCGTCTTTGACCTTCTCACTCGCCTTTGTCAGGTACTCTTCGGCAAGCTGTGGATTGAACGCGAACGCCATGTGGCGCTTTCCATCCGCGCCGGTTATTTCGAGCTGCGCCGCCGGATTGTTGTATTCACGCGAAAGAGTCGTCGGGCCCGACGAGTCCACATCGAAATCCGCGAAGAACCCCACATACCGAACCGTGCCGATTCCGGGAACCTCGGCCGAGCCGTTTCGCATGATGGTTACCGGCTGGCTTGGCGTTCCGCCTCCTGCCGCCGGCTCAAAGGTTATTGTGATCTGGCGAGCGTTGCCCACCGGCATGAAAGAGTTCTGAAAGAAACGATAGCCTCGATAGTCACCAACGTTGTTGAGATGAACGAGCATATCCTGTTGGACGTTGCGTTCCTTGTCTATGATCCTGATCGAGCTGAGCCAGTCAATCGTGTTCGTCTGATCCAGAGTGCCTTCCGGCTTGATCAGCTTCTGCTGCAGGTCCAGGCACTCGATTTGAAATGGAAGCATTGCCTGCGCCTCGCGTGCTCCATCAATCGTTATCTCGGAAGTAGCAAAAACGTTTGACGTCTTGCCCGGTTTGATTTCCATTGGGCCGCCCAAACCATAGCGGCTCGTGAGGAATCCGCCGGTGAAGATCGTCAGCAACGCGACGTGCACGATGTACGCGCCAAGCCGGTTCCACGCGTTGCGCTGCGCGAAAACTGTGATGCGATTATTCTCCTCGGTGACGCGGCCTCTGAAGCCGAGCCTTCGCCAGGCCTTCTTCACTGTTTCGGCGGCGTTTGGCGGGCCCGCGTGATGTGTCGCTTCAGAAGTAAATTGCTGAGCCGCGATGAACTTTGGGGATGCTGAACGTTTTGGTTTTCGCAGGTACGTCCAGGCAGCCGGAAAGCGATCGATTGAAGCCAGTATGATGTTTAGTCCGGTCACCGCCAACAACAACGTGAAGTAACGAGAGCGGTAGATGTCGAAAAAATTCAATGCCCCGTAAACGGCTCTCTGAGCCGGTTTCAGGTTGGCATAGTACTTTTGAAAACCATCGACATTGACCTGCATTACGAACATCCCGATCATACAGCACAGCAGCAGAATGCTCAGCATCACGATGCCAAAGCGGACCGAACTCAACAGTCGCAGCCCCTTGTCGAGCAATGAATCGCCCTTCTTGGCGATGATTTTGACCGCCGGAGGCGCCGAGGCCGCAGCTTCGTTTGGCGGAGCTATTTCAGTTTCGGTTGTTGCCATAGCCGATTTCCAGGTAGTTTGGGTGATCTCTGTCGAAGAATATTTAGATAACCAGTGCGCATTCTAGCAAGCCCCATTTTGAGGTGTCAACGAGGAGCAAGTCTCACAATATTAAGAGAAACCGTAACTAGAGAGATCGAACCCAATGCTTCCTTCTCCTTTAGTAGATATTTGAATTGATGTTGTGCAAACAACGTTCCGGCTCATTACATGCGAAAGTTTCCCCGGCACGCCGCGGCAGTCAGCCAGTCTCATAATCCGGGTGGCTCTGAGGGGCGCAATTTCACTCAAGAATGGGAAACTTTCCTCTCGATGATTACTTCTTCGGTTCCGACGGCCGGATTTCGACACGACTGGGCAGCGCCCGTGAATCCATCTCCAAAAGGTTAACGACGACTGTCGCGACGTCTTCCGGCAGCAGCTTCCAGGTCGTTGCGGGATCACGCTCGCTGTTTCGCCCGAAGCTCGTGTTCACGGAGCCCGGCATCACACAGCTCACGCGAATATGATCGTATCGCACCTCTTGCATCAGCGCTTCGGAAAATCCGAGGAGCCCAAACTTCGACGCACAGTAAGCGGCCATCCCAGGGATTGGGTTCTTGCCGGCGAGGCTGCCGACGTTGATGATGTAGCCCCCGCGGCCCTTCATTAGCGGAATGGCTTCGCGGCAGCAGTAGAAAACTCCCGAGAGATTTGTTCCGATCGTAGCGGCCCATTCATCCGTAGTCGTCTGCTCGACGTTGTTGTGCGAGCCGATCCCAGCATTGTTGATGAGGATGTCGACATCGCCGAATATCTCGTTGGCTCGGCGGAATAATGATTGGACGTGAGAAAGACTGCTCACATCGCACGCTATACCGTGAATTCTGTCGCCAAAATGAGATTCAAGAGTCGCAACCGCACGCGCAACTTCGTCTTCTTTTCGAGAGCAGATCAAGACGCTTGCGCCACGCTCGAGAAGCGCGTTTGCAATCGCTAGCCCGATCCCTCTCGTAGCTCCAGTGACGACTGCAGATTTCTTTTCTATGTTGCTCATATGACTACCCTAACGAAGCGGCGAATCATGAGCAACGTCCGGCGGCAATCGTGCCTTTGCGTGGGCGAGATCGCAAGGGGCTTCAATCGAGGAATGAATAACCGAGGCGGCGGGCGAGTCGATAGACCAGGGGTATCGGCAGACCTACTACGTTGTAGTAGTTGCCGGCGATCTCGTCGACGAAAAGTCCGCCGCGTCCCTGGATTCCATATGCGCCTGCCTTGTCCATCGGTTCTCCAGTCTTCACGTACCAGTCAATCTCGCTATCGGTGATTTGGGCAAACTTGACGAGTGTCTTGTCATAGTCGGCGACTTCTCGCCGCGATTCGATCTCGTAGAGCGCAACGCCGGTCATAACAGCGTGCCACTTGCCTGACAACTGGCTCAGCATTCGCCGGGCGGCGGCTTCGTCCTGGGGCTTGCCGAGTAACTGTCCGTCGAGCACCACCACGGTGTCCGCGCCAAGGACCAGGCCGCTATCGAACCGGCGCGCGGCCGCAATAACTTTAGCCCTCGAAATACGTGTGATATAATCCGGCGGTGCCTCGTCAGGATGAGGCATCTCTGTTACGTTGCCGGGCGCTATTTCGAATTCAACACCAATCTGCTCGAGCAGTTGGGCGCGCCGGGGCGACGCAGAAGCCAGAATGATTCGTGGTTTTCTCTCCACCATGGTTGATAAATCAGAAGCGGACGGCGAAGCGATGAATGGTCAACGCCCGAGTCGCCTCTCGCTTCGAAATACTGAACTTTCGGAGGTCCCTTTGCGTCGAAAAATTTCGTTGGTTCTCATCGTTGCGTTCGCGGCTGCGCTTGCGATCACTGGCGGATGCTCACGATCCGACGGCGTCGATGGCGATCAAGACGACAGCGTTAGCTTCGATGTGAACGACCCAAGAATAAAAGAGCGTTTAGGTGAAGATGACGGGTACGCGTTCGCGATAATGTATGGGGCTGATATTCACGGCAGCCTCGAAACCTGTGGCTGACCGAGCCACCCTCTGGGTGGACTGGCACGGCGTGTCAGTTATATCAAGGCTTTCAGACACAGGTCGAACTCGGAAGTGCCAACGCTTTCTGTTGATGCCGGGAACCAGTTCTCGGATGATCGCTACGCCGCCAATCAACTGCCCGGCGAAGTTATCACAAAAAACAAGTGGGTAGTCAAGGGATACGGCGACTTCCATCAAGACGCAGCCAACATCAGCTACGTTGATCTTCCATACGTTGCCGAGCTACTGAAAAAAGACGGCTATGACAAGCGCGTCGAGGAGTATCCGTTCATCAAACGTTTAATATCGGCGAACATCAAGCCCCTCGATCAGCAATATGTCGCGCCCGTTCCATATGTTATTCGCGAAATTGTGCTCAAGCGCGGAGCCGCGGGCCAGAAGCTCAGAATAGGAATCGTCGGTTTCTCCGAGGGGAAACCCGCCGGCGCGAACAATGAGAAGGAGTACAACTACGCGGGCTTCAACATCGGCGATCCCTTCGAGACTGCAAAGAAGATCCTGCCGGAGCTCAAAAAGAAAGTGGACTTCATCATCGCGCTTGCCTACATGCCGTTGGATCAGGCCCAGAAACTCGCAACGGATAATTCTGAGATAGATTCCCTGATCGGCGCTCGCCAGCTCAGCAACATGGACGAACCTCAGCACTTCAATCGTGCAACGATTACGTATGCTTACAATCAGACGAAGTACCTGGGCGAGCTCCGCGTCTATGCCAAAAGCGACGGGAGCATCGACAATCAGGTGAATCGCTATGTGCAACTCGATTCGACGATTCCTGATGATCCCTCGGCGTTGGAGGTGGTCACCGCCGCGCACACCGAGTTCACCAATGAGCAGACCAAAGTGGCACAAACGTCGCCCGTTTCGTCAAAAGCTGCGCCGATGCTTGGAGGCGTAGATTCGCCATACGCGGGTGAGGCGACCTGTGCGGCTTGCCATCAAAAAGAGCATCAGGTTTGGGAGACATCGCGGCACGCCCACGCTATGGCGACTCTGGAGAAAAAGAACCAGCAATTCGACAATGAGTGCATTGGGTGTCACGTGGTCGGCTATCAAAAGGGCGGCTTCCAATCTCTTTACACGACGCCGCAATTCGCGAATGTGCAATGCGAGGAGTGTCACGGGCCGGGCCTTGCTCACTCCGGCAATCCGGCAAAAGGCTACGGGTTTGTTGCTACGCCCGTCGGTTGCATGCGTTGTCATAAAGAACCGAACGATCCGGATTTCAATTTCGCGGTCTACTGGCCGAAGATAAAGCACTGAAGCCGGGCACGAGTATGAAGCAACTGCCGGAACAACAACTCTACACTGTAGAAGAGTATCTCGCTCTCGAGCGAAAAGCTGAGCTTAAGCACGAATATATCTCCGGCGAGATTGTGGCCATGGCCGGAGCGACGCGCGAGCATATCCTCATCACGGGTAACACCGCTCGAAGGCTCGGGAATCAACTCGAAGGCTCGCCCTGCGAAACCTACTCGACCGATATGCGAGTGAGAACAACTCCTTCGGACCACGTCTATCCGGATGTTATCGTAGTGTGTGACGAACCTCAGTTTGAAGACAAGGAATTCGACACGCTGTTGAATCCCGCCGTCGTCATTGAAGTCTTATCAAAGAGCACTGAAGCGCGTGATCGCGGTGAGAAGTTTTCAGACTATCGCGGGATCGCGAGCGTGAAGGACGTTGTCTTTGTAAGTCAATATCGAATGCGAGTCGAGCACTATGTAAGACAGGCGAACGGCGAGTGGATACTTCACGAGGCTACCTTGCCTTCTGAAACCATAACCCTCGAATCGATCGGTTGCACTTTGACCTTGGCTGAGATCTACGAACGCATAACGTTTCCACCGCCAAGACAGCTAAGAAGTGTCGATAAGGCAGCTCAAAGCTAAGACGCAAAGGCCGCGTATGATGACTGATCTGCTTACTATTATCCCGCAGATGCTCCGGCGTACAGCGGACTCCGATGAGGCGCGCGAGCAAGCCGTGTTCGCCGCGTGGCTCGTTGCCGCCGGAGGCCCGATTCGAAAAGTCACGACGCCGGTTCGTCTTGAACGAAGGACCTTGATCGTCGCAGTACCTGATCGAACGTGGCGGACTCAGCTCAACAGCATGCGTGGACAGGCGCTTTTTAAATTGAACTCGGTGCTCGGAGCGCCGCTCGTGACTACGATCGAGTATGTAGTTAATCCGGACCTCATCGCTCGCGAACCAGAGGTTCCCCACGAGGTAGAGTTCAGCGCCCCTGAAGAACAAGCCCAGCCCTTGCGCACGCAGGCCGACCAAATCCCGGACCCTACGATCCGCGATACATTCCTCCGCGCCGCCGGAAAATGCCTCGAAAGGGCCGCCAAATGAGCGCGACTTCGCAAGAGACAAACTCCAACATCGTCATCGAGATCAAGAACCTCACCAAGGACTACGAGGTAGGTTTCCTGAAGAAGAAGCGCGTGCGAGCGCTTGATGATCTCAGCCTCGAAGTAAAGCGCGGCGAGATCTTCGGGTTCCTTGGGCCGAATGGCGCGGGAAAAACCACGACCCTCAAGCTGCTTATGCACTTGATCTATCCAACATCCGGCTCGGCCCGAATACTTGGTAACTCGATCGCCGACGTTTCGACTCGCGCGCGGATCGGCTATCTGCCTGAGAACCCGTACTTCTACGATTATCTTTCCGGCCGCGAATTGCTCGAATACACCGCCGCGTTGTTCGGCATCACAGCCGTCGAAGCAGGAGTCAGAAACAATGAGTTGCTTGGGCAGGTGGGACTCGATGCGGACCGCGCTAATCGACAACTCAGGAAATATTCGAAAGGCATGCTTCAAAGAATTGGTATTGCGCAGGCGCTGGTGAATGATCCCGAGATTGTTTTTATGGATGAACCGATGTCGGGGCTCGATCCAATCGGCCGACGCGAAGTGCGAGACCTTCTTCTCTCTTTGAGGCAACAAGGCAAGACAATCTTTTTTTCTTCTCACATTCTCTCGGACGTTGAAGCGCTGTGCGACCGCGCCGCAATCCTGATTCGGGGCAAGCTCGCGAGGTGCGGCACCGTAGATGAATTGACCGGAGTCCAGGATTCAGCGATGGAAATCCTCGCAACCGGGATCTCCGCTTCCGAGCTTGGCAGGTTCTCCGCGGCATTGTCGTCTCTCGAATCCGCAACCGCAACGCCCAACGGCGTCCACCTTGTGCTGGCTGATCCCGGCGCAGTTGAAGAAGCGCTCGCGTTGATTCGCGAGTGCGGTGGGAAGCTTGTTTCAATCAATCCCCGCCGAGCCTCGCTTGAAGATCTGTTCGCCGCAACCGGACCGTCCCAATGACGAGCTTTTTTCTTAGAGACCGCAAATATGTGACGCGATCTATTCGAATCCTGAGTCTGAGCTCTGCGCTGATCGTTGGCGCGATGACCGCAGCCCGAGCGCAGTCACCGGATTTGAATACTTTGATCGACGGACTTCAGCGCAAGTATTCGCTCATGCGGGGCCTTGAAGCTGACTTTGTTCAGGTCTACCACGGAGCGGACGGGCGGGTTATTCGAGAATCAGGTCACCTGTTGTTAAAGCGGCCCGCCAAAGCCCGTTGGGAATATTTGTCACCCGAACACAAAATATTTGTGTCCGATGGCAAGAATGTTTTCTTCTACGTCTCGGGCGAGAAGAGTGCAACACGTTCGCCGATTAAGGAGTCGGCAGATCCGCAGATTCCTTTTCTGTTTCTGCTCGGACGCGGGAACCTGAGGCGCGACTTCTCTCGAATCGAAATCACCGCCGAACAGGCCGTCGGAGCCGGTAATCTTGTGCTGCGCCTGGTTCCAAAGCGAGCGCCGGAACAATTCAAGCAACTGCTGGTCGAGGTATCGCCTGCGTCGTTTGAGGTTCGTCGAATGGTGATCTTTGAACGCAGCGGGGCCCGGATGGATTTTCTGCTCGCTAACGTTCGCGAAAATGCGATTGCCGCTGATTCTCAATTCCAGTTTGTGCCGCCGCAGGGCGTCACAGTGAAGCGAGCAGAGTAGCCTTACTTCACCTTCAACCCATAAAGCTCGATCGTCATGTCCATAATATCCGTCGGATCGGGAACGCGTTCGATCGACACGTCAATGTTCATGGTCTGATTTGGGGCAAGCGTGTCGCGAGTGTTTGGAACTGGAGTAAAAATCTTCTCCTTGATCAACTGGCCGCCGGTCCCGAGGATTACTGCCCTGAGCTGAAGCCCCGTCAGCACCTGGTCTCCCGTATTCTGGACCGTGCACAAAATCCGTGCGTAGCGGATGTTCATCCTCTCACCCGTCTTCTTATCCACGTTGGAAATCGTCACGCTCGGCGCATAAGAGTCGAACTCCGGCGAACCTGCGCGCGCCATCTCTGTTTGCGTCTGCCGCCGGCCAAACGACGTCACGATGATGATCAACACAATCACCGCCAGTACGGCCACGCCGCTTAGAATCATGATCGTTTGGGATCGGTCCTTTTCTGACCTGACTGCTGGTTGCTCGAACATAGATTCCTCACGCACCTATCGTCATGCGCCCGATCAAAAGCGTGGGCGAAACGACGCTGCCTCTGAAATCGAGATCATTTCCAATCATCTCGATCGAGTTGAGCATCTCCTTGAGATTGCCGGCGATCGTCACGCCCTGAATCGGAAAAGTCAATTCGCCGTTTTCGATCCAGATACCCGACGCCGACCGCGAATAGTCTCCGGTGACAATGTTCACGCCGAAACCGAGCAGCTCCGTAATCAAAAAGCCCTTCGACACGGATTTGATGATTTCATCGGGCGAATGTGGGCCCGGCTCGATAAATAAATTGCCTGCTTCAACACCGGGCGAGCCCGTCAATCCGCGCCCCGCGTTGCCGGTGGATTTGAGTCCGAGCTTTCTCGCAGTATAAGTGTTCAGCAAGTAGCCCTCGAGAACCCCGTTGCCGATAACAACAGTGCGCCGCGATGGAAGCCCCTCGCCGTCAAACGGACGCGAGCCGAGCTTGCCGCGAATAGTCCCGTCGTCGATAACCGTGAGCCGCTCGCTGGCGATCTTCTCTCCGAGTTGACCGACAAGAAAGCTCGCCTTTCGAAAGATCGATTCGCCGGAGGCGGCGTTAAAAATGTCACCGAGCAAATCGCGAGCAATGTTCGGCTCAAGCACCACCGGCACGGATTGTATGGGCACCGCGCGACCGCCCAGCTTACGCACAGTTCGCCTGGCGGCCATGATCCCGATCTCTTCCGGGCTGTCCATCTCCGAAAGCTTGCGGCGCACGTCGTACCAGTAATCGCGCTGCATCTTCCCGTCTTCGGCAGCAACTGGAACCGATGCCAGCGAGCACGAGGTGCTTCGAACTTCTCCGGCAAAGCCGATTGAGTTTGCAAGAATCATCAGGCCAGTAGCCGAATCAAATCCGCCGCCGTCGAAATTGATTATCCGGGAGCTGTACTCCTGAGCCGCCCGCTCAGCCCTCAGGGCCATCTCAATCTGCTCTTCAGGAGTGAGCCGCGCGATTGCTTCGTCATACAAATCGAGATCGGCGATTGACGTCGCAAGCTCGCCGGGCTCCGGCAGCCCGGCAGTTTCGTCGGCAGACGTTAGGCGCGCGAGTTCGACGGCCTCATCCAGCAGAGACGTGACCGCATCGTCGCTGAAGTCCGAGCCCGAGACCGACGCCTGTCTCCCGTCCATCAACACTCTGATTCCCAGTCCGCGGTCGGATGATTCCTTAAGAGTCTCGATTTCACCAAGCCTTACTCCGACAGAAAACTCAGTGCGTTGCCTGATCACAACGTCGGCAGCGCTCGCGCCGCGCTTGATGGCTCTTTCAGCAATCTGAACGGCATATTCCTTTGTCAGTTGAGCATTCATTCAGAGCGGAAAGCGGAGGTGAATGGCGGTCAACAGGCGCCCAGGCCGTTTCACCCGAGAGTGCCGCCGACAGTCATTTCGCTGATCTTTATCGTCGGAATCCCGACACCGACTGGTATGCTTTGGCCGTCCTTGCCGCACACCCCGACTCCGGGATCGAGCTTTAGATCGTTCCCAACGGCCGTGACATGCTTGAGCGTCTCAGGACCGTTGCCACGCAATGTCGCGCCTTTGACCGGCGACGTCACTTTGCCGTCTTCAATCAAGTAAGCCTCCGAAGCGCTGAACGCGAATTCGCCGCTGGTGATATCGACCTGGCCGCCGCCGAACTGCACGGCGTAAAGTCCGCGCTTGACCGACCGTATTATGTCTTCCTTTGTGTCCGGGCCCTCGAGCATGAATGTGTTTGTCATTCGAGGCAGCGGCATGTGCCGGTAACTCTGCCTTCGTCCATTTCCCGTGCGCTCCGACTTCATGAGCCCGGCGTTTAGATAGTCGCTTATATATCCCCGCAACACGCCGTTCTCGATCAGCACGGTACGGCCCGTCGGCTGCCCTTCATCATCGACATTAATCGAGCCTCGCCGATTTGGAATCGTGCCGTCATCAACCACTGTGCACAACTCCGAAGCTACGCGCTGTCCGATCAGACCAGAAAAGGCCGATGTCTTCTTTCGATTGAAATCCGATTCAAGCCCATGACCAACAGCTTCGTGAAGCAGGATGCCCGGCCAACCCGGCCCGAGCACTACCTCCATCGATCCAGCCGGGGTTGCAACCGCATCCAGTTGAACGATCGCCTGCCGAGCGGCTTCGCGCCCGAATTCGTCGGGAGGCATTTCGCTCTCGAAAAATTCAATTCCGACGCGCCCTCCGCCCCCGGAACGCCCGACCTGAAGGTTGCCGTCATCGTCTGCTATGCAGGATATGCCAAACCTGGCGAGAGGCTGAACGTCTCCGGTGAGCCGGCCGTCGGATGACGCAATCATCACGTACTTCATTTCATCATTCACCGATGATTGCACCTCGCGAATGCGCCGGTCGTATTCGCGCGCGGCTTTGTCGCCTCGTTGTATCAAGTCAATTTTTCGTTTCAACTCGATTGACGAAACCGGCACTTCGACCGGGTAGAGGTCTGAAGCGTTGGCCGTAGCGTTTACCGAAGCCGGCTGTTTGCTGCTGCCGCTCCGCGCAATGTGGCTTGCGGTTTCTGCTGCGTGACGTATCGAGTCGAACGCAATTACATCCGTGTACGCGTATCCGGTTTTATCTCCGATCACCACACGCACACCGACGCCCTGCGAGATTGACTTGGCTGCCTGCTTGATGATCTGCTCTTCGATGTTCACCACGTTTGCGACGCGGTACTCGAAGTACAAATCGGCATAGTCGCCGCCACGCGCCAACGCCGTAGCGAGCAATTTGTAAATATCGGCGCCGGTCAGCCCATATCGGTTGAAGAAGAACGCAATTGCATCTCTGTCCATGTCTTCCTTCTTATTGGGGAGGCAGTCATGAAGGCGCCAGTATTCCCTGCCCCGGCGCGTCCGCGATCTTGTTCTTATTTATCTCCGAGGTGTAAACAGGCAACACCGCCAAACAGATTGTAGTATCTGACATCCGAAAAACCAACCGCACGCATATGCGCGGCCAGTGTTTTTTGATCGGGAAATGACTGCACGGAATCAGACAGGTATTGATAAGCGAAGCTCGACCCAGACACGGCGTTTCCGATTCGCGGAAGCAATCTTGTGAAGTAGAAGTGAAACAGATTGTTGAATAGCGGAACCTGGGGCCGTGAGAATTCGAGCACGGCCGCCCGTCCGCCGCGTTTGAGCAAGCGATGTATCTCACGCAATCCGGCTTCAACGCCGTCAAGGTTTCTCAGCCCAAAGGCGATCGTCACAACATCGAAGGTCGAATCAGAGAACGGGACGTTGAGAGCATCACCCTCGATCAATTCGATCGCATCACCGTGATCCCGGATCTTGTTCAGCCCCAGTTGAAGCATAGGATGACAGAAATCCACGCCATACGTCGGAACAAACGAACCGAGCTCCAACGCGAGATCCGCGGTGCCACAGCATAAATCGAGCGCGACCGCGCCAGGGCGCAACAGATCGCGAACCTTGTCGATCACAAACCGGCGCCACCTCTTGTCGACGTTGAGCGACAACGCGTGATTCAGGAAATCATAGCGAGGAGCGATCTCGGCGAACATCGAGCGCACCTGGGCAGCCTTTGTGCCGGGAGCGAAATTGCTTGCGCGGGTTTCCATTAGGTGTGTGCGCGAGGAGTGTTACTTCAACACCGCGACGGCGCCGAACTTCTTCATCAATGTCTCGAATCGGCTTGCCGGCCCCGCTATGACTATCGTGACCGCCTGGGGTTTCAAATAAGTCCGGGCAGCCGCTTCCACGTCAGCGGGTGTGATCGCATTTATTCGGTCGGCATAGCGGACCAGATAATCGCGGCCCAGTCCATAAGTTTCAATGTCGAGTATCACCTCGGCCGCGCCCTCGTTTGTGTTCAATCGCTCGGACATTGCCGCGATCAGCCGGGCCTTCGCCGATTCGACAACCTCGCTCGCAAGCGGAGTCGATTGCATCCGTGCCATCACGTCCAGCACCGAGTCCACATCATTCGCGAGATCGGTCGCTGAGGATTTGATACTCACAACCAGAGGGCCGGGTAGAAACCGCGCTTCGAATCCGGTGTCGACCTTGCTCGACGCGTGCACGGAAGCCGCTTTTGAGGCTTGAGTCGCCAACACTTCGGCCATCACGATCGCCGCAAAATAGTCATCGGCTCGTCTCGATAACCCGACTTGCGATATCGCCGCTTGAGCCGGCAGTTGCTCATCGCGATTGAAAATGAAAACCCGACGTGCTGTTTGAGCTTCGGGCGGACGGAATGTCGGCGGGACCTTCTCGCCCTTTCTCCATGCACCCAACTTAGATCTGCCGAGGCGCGTGACCTGTTCGGCAGGCGCGTCTCCGACAACGATCAGGGTCGAATTATTCGCGATATGAAATCGGTTTTGAAAATACTGCAGATCCTGTCGCGCGATCTTGCCGATCGATTCAACTGTTCCGCGCGCGGGTCTGCCAAACGGATACGAACCATAGGTCGTCTCGAGCGCCTTATGACGAACGATGAGCCGATCATCCTGCTGATCTTTCGTAATCTCAGCAACGCGCGCGGCCTTTAACGAGTCCAGCTCCTTCTGATCGAACGACGGCGCGATCAATAGCTTGCTGAGCAAATCGAAGATCGAATCAAGCGTATCCGCCGGGCCGTTGATAATGATATCGGTCGAATCCCATCCAGCGGTAACGGTGACCGTCAGCCCCAACTGCTCGACCGTGTCCGACACCGCCTTCGCGTTCAGGCCGCCGCCGCCTCTGAGCAGCATTCCGGCCGTAAGGTCAGCGAGGCCGCCCTTCCCCGACAGGTCGAACAACGCGCCGCTGTTGATCCGCAAGTGAGCTGAAACACTGCCCGTCTTCGGTTGCTCGATCGTTATGAGCTGAAGTCCATTGAGAAGCGAATCCCGCTTCACTACCGGCAGTACAAATGGCGAGCCTTGGGCAAAGGAGTATGTGCAGAAATTTGGAAATATCTCGATAAGTAATATTACGCAGGTGAGCGCGGCTAGACTCCGTAACGCACGCTGCCAGTTTGCCCGGAGTGGTGTTTTTCGCTTGGGAGGACGCAAGCTTCCACCTTGCGCTACTACAGGACACTTCTTAAATCCCAATGCTTCCTCCACGGCTAACAAATTTCAATCGAGTGTAGCTAGAGAGTCTAGATAGCGTCAACTCGCTATGTTATGCTGACCGCGTTTGCCCCTGCCTGGTAGCGCTCGCATCCTTGCCTGCGGCATTTGCGCGCGTCTCAACTTCGGAGACTGACCTAAATGTATTGCCCTACCTGTTCGACACATTCAACCGACGGCGCAAAGTTTTGCAAAGCCTGCGGGCTTAACCTGAACGTCATCACTCAGGCGCTGAACGGCGGAGTGGCCATCTCAGATCCAATCCGCGACCGTGAATTCAAACGCGTTCGCAAACAAATCAGCGACGGCATCCAGGGCTCGGCCATCGGCGCCGCATTGTTGATTGCAGCGTCGATTCCCTACTTCATATTGCCTTTGACGCCGTGGATCTATACGGTCTCGCTGTTGCTCGCGCTCGGTGGGATCGTGAAACTCTTTCGCAGCGTGGGAAGCATCGTCGATGCAAAAGTCGGCCAGAAACTTGTCGACCCGTCGTTGCAGCCTCGCGGAACCGGCGGACTCAGTCAGTCAACGCCGCGCGCGAGCCAGCGTCTCAGTGATCAGCCGAAGCCTGCTTTCACTCGGCCCGTTTCACTAGAGAATGATTCGGGATCGCATCAATCGCTTCCCGAGATTCCAGTCGATAATATGGGCCGCCCGCTGACCGGACGGATCAATCGCGAACACTCAAGCCCGCTCAGGGCATTTGATAAGGATGATGATTTGATGTCGAAGCTGAGAAACTAGTGATGCGATGGCTTGACTCGCCTACCTGGACTTCACCTCTGTCCACCATCGATCATAAATACTGATTGCCGGCCCAATCTCTTTGATCAATTCACAACGATCCAGCGCATCTTTTGGAGGATACGCAGCCTCATTCGCGAGCAACTCCGGACGAATCAACCTGCGAGCAGCGTTGTTCACGGATGAGTAGCCCGTTCCGTTGGCGATATCGGCAGCGATCTTCGCCTCCAGCACAAAGTTGATGAACTCGTGCGCCAACTCAACGTGCGAAGCTCTTCTGGGTATGCAGACGTTGTCCACGAAAATTGTGCAGCCTTCTTTTGGAATGACGTAGCCGATGTTGGGATCATCCGCGATGGCCTTTGCTATCTGGCCGCTGTAAGCCTGCGCGATCCATACATCACCCGACAATAACATCTGATCGAACCCGCCGCTGTCATAAGCCTTCACAAGCGGCTTCTGTTCCATAAGCAACATTGCCGCGGCTTGAATGTCAGATGCGTCGGTTGTGTTTTCGGACTTGCCCAGGAACTTCAGCGCCGCGCCAAGCGGCTCGCGCACGTCGTCGAGCATCGCGATTCGATCCTTGTAGCGAATGTCCCATAACGCCGCCCAGCTATCGACCGGCGTGAGTATCTTGTCTTTTCGATAGGCGATTCCGGTCGTGCCCCACATATAAGGAATCGAATATTGATTCGTTGGATCGTATGACAGCCTGGCGAATTGTGGATCGAGATTCGAAAAGTTGGTCAGCACATCGAGGTTCAATTCCTGAAGCAGCCCCTGCTCGCGAAGCACAGTGACCATGTAATCGCTGGGGACGATGATGTCGTACGAAGCGCCGCCGGATTGAAGCTTCGCCAGCAGCGCTTCGTTCGAGTCGTACAGCTCGATGTTGAGCTTCGCGTCGTATCGGCGCTCGAATTCGGCGATCACGTTGGCGGGCAGATAGTTCGACCAGATGTAGATGTTGAGCTCGCCGCCCTTCGCCTTGTGACTCTGCCCTCCGGCGGCGAACCCGATCAGCAACGCGAGCCCGCACGAGGTAGCCGCGACCGTCCATTTCGAATAACGGCCTCTCGACAGCCGCTCGGAAGCAAAGACCAGGATCATCGTCACCGCGAGCAGAACCGTCGAGATCGCGTTTATCTCAGGCGTCACCCCGGTCTTGACCATCGAATAGATCTTAAGCGGCAACGTAGCGCTACCGGGTCCCGCGACGAAGCTGGTGATCACATAGTCGTCAAGCGACAGCGTGAATACGAGAAGCGCCGCCGAGATGACTGCGGGCAAGATCAACGGCAGAGTGACTCTTGAAAACGCCTGCCATCGCGTAGCTCCCAAATCCAGCGCTGCTTCTTCAAGAGACGCATCGAGCCCAACGAGCTTGGCTCGCACGATAAACACGACGTAAGAGATCGAGAACGCGACGTGAGCGGCAACGATCGTGCTTAACCCAAAGGCGAACCCGAGCATGCCGAACAACCCGGCTGTGGCAAAGCCAATGACAATCTCGGGAATAATCACGGGAAGAAAGACGAGTCCTTCGACTGCGCGTTTGAACTTGATGCGATGCCTTGCGAGCGCAATCGCCGCCGAGGTCCCGATGACAGTAGCCACGATCGTTGTGATGAACCCGACGAGCAGACTGACTCGCAGCGCAGCGATCAACTCAGCATCTCGAAACGCGAGCGCATACCAGTGCCAGGTGAAGCCTCGCCAGATAGTGCTGAACCGCGAGTCGTTGAACGAGAGTGCTACGAGAACGACGATCGGCGCGTATAGAAATGCGTATACGAAACCAGTGACCAAGCTCAGGGTTGAGGGCAACAGTCGCTGGGTTCGTGCTGACACGCGGATGAATATGTTTAAAGGCACGACCGGAGTCAAGGCGCTGCTCAGGCATTCATCGAGACTACCTCCACATTTCCTCAGCCTGTCACCGAACTGAGCCGGAGACAAAAGTCGGTATTGAATGATGGACTCTGAGTGCCCTTGAACAGGCGTGCTTATCAGGTTAGCATTCATCTCGCTTTTTGGTGAGTTACTTCACGTTTACGACTGGTACGCCAGTGCACAAACTATCCGAATTCAAACAGGAAAGGAGGAAGTCTGAGATGATAATCCGCACATGGTTGTTACGAATCTTTGGTGTTGTTCTTGTGATGTGGACTCCGTTTGTTGCACAAGCGCAAAACACCGTTAATTCGAGCACATGGGACGCGGGGAATAGCGGTGTATCCGCACTATGGATCTTTGCCAATATCAGCTATGCAGGGATGCGGGCCCAGAATCACGCCGGTGCGTTTTGGCGAGTGATCGCGTTCATTTTTGGGTTTCCTGGGACACTGTTGACGCTGATTCTTGTCGAAGAAGGGAGTGAGAGAGCTTATGGTATTGATTTGCCGCGACGAGGAAATGACGAGGAAAGCGTAAATTAAGAATGCCAATCTATTTTCGGCGCCGGCACCTTTGTTCGGAGCCAATGTCACGAGCGCGGCGCAACTAGTCGACGATCATTGAATACTGAGTCTCTCTGCCTGGTGCATTTCCCTTCGGTCCTCCGGCTTGCATAATCCACAAGGAACAAGCCGCTATGAGCCTCATGATCTCAACTGAATCGCCTCCACTCACATCTGATGCGGCCGGCGTTATCCGTGTAGGCGGCACACGCGTCTCTTTTGATTCCGGGGTCTTCGCTTTTCTGGATGGCTCGACTCCCGAAGAAATCGCGCAACAGTACCCGACTCTAAATCTTGCGGATGTCTATGGTGCGGTCACCTATTATCTGAACCACAGAGACGAGGTCACCGCCTATCTTCGTGACCGGCAAACGCAACGCGAGCAGATTCGGAAAGAAGTCGAGGGGCGGTTTGACCCCACAGGCCTCAGAGACAGGCTGCTTGCGATGCGCCCAACTAGCTAATCATCGAGATGCTGAAACTCACGCTCGACTTTGACCCTTCAGCCCACGCGGGCGAAAGCGTGTAGCCCAGGGCAAGTCCGTGCAGCCCTGGGTGAGCGTGCCGCCGACGACCATGAGCCCACGCAGTGGGCGAAAGAGAACCACCAGCGGAGATCGCAGTGTGTGTGAGGCCGCTGCCGCCCGCTGCGCGGGCTTGTCAGCTACCATTCCGATCTCCCAGGGCTGCGCGGACTTGCCCTGGGCTACACGCTTTCGCCCGCTACGCGGGTTTGGCAGCTAACGTTCCGCCTTACCACGCTGTCGGACTTTTATCAGGCACACGTCACTGTCAGCGGCTATTAAGAAAGATGGCGTCAGGCCAGCTCTCTCTTCAGCCCCGCGGCCGTAAATCGAACCGCATACCATCGGTTCCAAGTACGACTTTTCCCTTGAATACATCGCTCACGCCGCGCAGGAAGGCCTGCTCGATCTGCGGGCTGCTCGGCGGCGGAACCATGTGAGTGAAGACCAGCGTCTCCACTTTCGCTGACGCCGCTATTTCAGCCGCCTCTAGCGGACTCGTGTGGTAAGTCATAATGTCTCGCGCCAACTTCGCGCGCCGTCGATTTCCCGCCTGATCGAAATTACTCGCAGCCATCTGCAGCAGATTCTTTGCAAGCACATCGTGAATGAGAATATCCGCGCCCATTGCGTGTCTCGCAAGATTGGCGCTCTTTGAAGTGTCCCCGGAAATGACAACGACGCGGCCGCGATACTCGAAGCGGTAACCGTAAGCAGGACTCGCCGGATCGTGTTCGACTTTGAAGGCCGTCACCTTCAATCCATTGCGTTCGAATGCGAGCGCGGCCGCGTCGTTGCGCGCGAGTCTGACCGGCTGTGCAATTGCTCCGGCGCCCACGCGAGGCATCCACTCGTCACCGTGGTGCTGGACCCGGTAGCTGGTGTCGAGCGAATAAGCCTGCGTGAATCCCGCAACCACCTGCTCGACTCCGGGCGGCCCGTAGACATTGATCTTGTGAATGCGGCCGGCGATCCAGCTTTGCACCAACGCTTCTCCCAGATCGCCGATGTGATCCGAATGAAAGTGCGTGAGCAGAATGGCGCTCAAGCTTTGCGCGGGCAGATTGTTCGCGACCGTCTTGCGCCATGAGCCGGGGCCTGTATCGACAAGAATAAACTCGCCGCCAGCGATGATCGCAACACACGCCGCCGCGCGGCTCGCGTCCTGCAAGGGTGAACCAGTCCCACACAACACAACGTGCAATTGTCCGTCATTCAGTAACCCGGCATCGGCATTAGTGCCGGCAGTCGATTGCTGACCGGAAGCCTCCAGTGACGACGAAAGGAGCATCGCTAACAAAGTTAGAGTTGTCGTCACAACAGACTTCCTGCGATTGTGCATTTCGTTCGCCCTATCCTCGCTGAGAGAAATTCGAATGGGTGCTAAGATACGCGAGAGCCACTATCGCACAGCATCCTGGTCCACTCAAACTCGTCTTTGCGGGCCGAGAAATGTTGATGTGAAATGTCGACCCGCGCGTTATTGCCGCCCCGGCGCGCAATATCATTCATCGACGTTTGTATCCGTTCCCCGCGAGCCGCGAGTTGTTCTTTCGCAAAGCGGTCTCGCCCGGTTTGACGCAATCAACGGGGTTCCAATATAGTCGCAGCCGCAGTCATTCGGTTGCCCCGAGCCCTCTCTATGACCCAGCTCGCGAAGCTCATCGTTCGCCATCCAAAAGCCATCATCACATCGATCTTGATAATCACACTTGTGTGTCTTGCCGTGATACTCGTTCGGGGCATCAGCTTCAACGGATCGCCTGAGACACTGGCTCGCAAGGATCAGAACTTCGATTTCTACAACGAGACTCGCAGCATTTTTGGCGACGACCGGGTTATCATCGTCGCAATCACAACGCGCAATGTCTTCACAAGTGACTTTCTTCTGCGGCTTGATCGTCTGACTACCAACCTCGCTGCGATCGGCGGCGTCGATCAAGCGGTCAGCCTCACAAACCTTAGATCGATCAGACGCGAGCGCGGCGAGGTTCGCGTCGGCCGTGTGATTGGCTCCGGTAGCCTCTTTCAAGCCGATGACGCCGAACTCGCCAGACTCAAAGATGAGCTAACTCACGATCCTTTGTACGCGCGGCACTATGTCTCCGCCGATGGCCGAACCGCCGCCGTCGCTGTTTTTCTCAAGCCGCTCGATGAATCCGAGACCCGCGAAGTGGCCGACAAGGTTGAAGCCGTCGCGAAGTCCGAAGCGGACGGCGATGAGGTATTTCTTTCGGGCGTGCCGATCCTGGACGCTCGCGGGATTCGAAGCATGCTGCGAGACATGCTGGTCCTTTCGCCAGCCGCGGCGGTCCTGTGCTTCCTGGTGTTTCTGTTTGCGTTTCGCACGTTTTGGGGCGCGATGCTGCCGATGTCGGCCTTGCTGATTGGGTTGATCTGGACAATCGCAATCATGTGTCTGTTCGGGAGGCCCATTACTCTCGCGACGTTGTCCTTGCCCACGACAATGATGGCGGTTGGAAGCTCCTACATTTTTCATGTGCTGAATCAGTATCGAATCTCGATGCAGCACCTGAATGCCGGAGGCCGGCGGCGATCAAAGCGTGGCGCATGGATTGACGGACTCGCGTTCATTGGCCCCGCGGTAATAGTGTCGGGAACCTCGACGGCGGCGGGCTTCGGCGCGCTCGCTTCGAGCACGGTTCCCACCGCGCGCGACATGGGAATCTTCGAAGCCCTCGGCGTGTTGGCGCTGCTCCTGTTGACGGTAGCATTCATTCCTGCTGCCCTGGCGTTGCTTCCGCGCAATGCGTTGGGCCGCGCGAGTTCCACGCAAACAGATTACGTGCGATGGCTCAACAGAACGTTGTCGAACATCACCGCGCTCGTCTTGTTTCGAAGACGCGGGGTTTTGCTGGCTACCTTTGCAGCAACGATGCTCGTCGGCGTCGGCGCAATCTGGCTGCAAGTCAACACCGACTATCTGCGAATCTTTCCCAGTGGGAGCGAAACGGTACGAGACGCCGGTAAGATGCATGAGCGGCTCGCGGGCGCGGCAACGGTTCAGCTTGTCGTGAGCGGCGCCGCCGGGTCGCTGACGAACCCAAAGTTCATCACCGCGACGCAAAACCTCGAGCAGTACGCGCTCACGCTGGAAGGCGTAGACGCGGCCGTCTCCGTCGCCGACATCATCGGGAGAATCAATGCGGTACTGACGGATTCGCCGGATCGTTTCGCTTCGATGATCCCGGCCGACCCTTCGCGGCTTGCGTCAATCGTCCGCGACTATCTCTCCGACGAGGCGCTGGTCTCGCGGCTCGCCAGCCCCGACGGCTCACGCGCGGTGATTGTATTAAGAGTAAATCTCTTCAGCTCAAATGAACTTCAGCGAATGACTCGCCGAATCAACGAGTGGTGCGCGCGAAACCTTCCGCCGGAGTTTACCGCGCGTGCGACGGGCTCGATCATTCTTCTCAACGACGCTTCGGATGCGGTGGCCGCGTCTCAATCTTCAAGCCTTGCCATCGCGTTGGTGGCCATCTACCTGATGATGGTGATGCTGTTTCGATCGTTTGCGACCGGCCTGCTTGCGCTGCTTCCAAACCTGTTGCCGATCATTTGTTACTTTGGAGTCCTTGGATGGACGGGCACGCCATTGGACATCACATCCAGTTTGGTGGCGAGCGCAGTGCTTGGACTCGCAGTCGATAACGCGGTTCATATGATCCGGCGGTATCGGCAATCAGTCGCCGAGCGGCGATTCTCGTCTGACGATTCCAGTGCCGCGGCGGACGAAGGATGGGTTATGTGGCTGACGATGCTGCGAACTGGCAAGCCTATGGTGCTCGCGAATGGAATGCTCATCGCGGCCTTTTTGATTTTCGTGTTATCTTCGTTCGTGCCGGTGCGGATTGCCGGTTTGCTGTGGGCGGGCGGGATTGCCGCATGTCTTGTTTCGGATTTGATCCTTCTTCCTGTCTTAATGAAAACAAGTTTGTTTGAGCGAGCAGCTCTCGGAAAGGATTTGTGAAGACTAAACACACTCATACTCTCAGATCACTCATTGCATCAGTTGTGCTGACATCGCTCCTTGCGGCGTGCTCGAATTCGCATACGCCAAATCAACCCGATGCCGCAGCCAATCGACCAACATCTGGCGGGCCAAACGCAAATGAGTTGGTTGACCGATATCGCGCGCTCGATAAGAGCAGTGACTCGACCGTCAGGCTCAGTTGCACGATAACAAGTTCAGAAACAAAACGGCTCCTGTTGACGATCTATCGAAAGCGCGCGGCCGATGGCAGACGATTGATGCTGGTTGAATTCACGTCGCCTGAGTTGGAACGCGATCGCGACGGGCTCATCACCATTCTTCCTGACGGCAAGGTCGAAGGCGTCCGTTACGTGCAAAGCACCGACAGTTTCATCGTCACCGATGATCCGGCGGGCGAAGACGCTCTCTTCGGAATGACGCTTCAGGAGCTCGCCGACGGGCAGCCGGAGAAGTACGACTTCACTCTCGCTGGTGAAGAAACTTACGAAGGCGCGTCCGTCTATCGATTGGATGGGAAACTGAAGCCGGGCGCCGAATCGAAGTTTCCGCGGTTAGTCTTGCTGCTCGACAAGCAGAACTTCACCGCGCCGCAAGCCGAGTTCTACGACAATCACAACGAGCTTGCGCGCCGCCTCACCGTCAGCAAGACCGAGCAAATCGGGGGACAGTGGACTCGCACGCGATGGTCGATCGACAATCGCCTCCGGCAGAGAAAGATCGATTTTGAAGCGGTCGAGGTAAAGTACGATCAAAAGCTGAGCGACTCAATCTTCACCCGCGAACACTTGAAGAAGATAGCATCGAAATGAAATCGGGAATGTGAGAAGAGGGGAAAAGGGGAAAAGGAGAAGAGGGGAAAAGGAGAAAAGGGGCAGAGGTGAAAAGGGAAAACGGGAAGAGGGCGAACTTGGAAATTGACCTTTCGCCTCTGCCCCTTTTCCCCTCTTCTCCTTTTCCCCTCTGCCCCTCTGCCCCACTTCCCTTCTCCACCTTCCCTCCTTGACGCTATGCCCACGGACGAACTCCTAACGGTCGTCGGCCGAGCCGACGAGCTTTATGATCACCGCGCACGGCCGGGCACGGTGAGAGAGTCGGTGATGGTGTTGTCCGGAGCCCGAGGCGCGAGCGATCGCTACGAGTTGCAATGGCGCCTGGCGCGCGCGTTTTTCTTTCTGGGTCAGGAAGCCGGGTCGCGCGATTCAAGTGTTGAACTCTATTCGACCGGAATCGCGGCCGGCGAGCGCGCAGTCGCACTCAACGGCGAACGCGTTGAAGGCCATTTCTGGGTGGGTGTAAATCTGGCCCTCTTCGCTGAAGTTAAACGTGGCATCAGAGGCGTACGCGCTCTTCGTTGGGCTCGAAAAGAACTCACCAAAGCCGTGTCGATCAGCGAGAGCTATCACGATGCGGGACCGTTGCGAGTGCTCGGACGCCTGATGCATAAGGCTCCTCGAATACTTGGGGGCAACATCACGGTTGGCCGGGAAATGCTTGAGCGCGCGCTAGCCCTTGCGCCTTCAAACGCGGTGACGTTGATGTATGCCGCGGAGCTTGCGATACAGACCGGCGATCGTGATCGCGCCGCCGCTCTCCTTCAGCGAGTGCTGGAATCGTCAGTTGATCCTGCGTGGGAATTCGAGAGTAATCGCGACCGCGCGAGCGCGCGATCACTTCTTGAGCAACTGTCGTCCTCGTGATCGAACGATCACGGTTCGTGGATTACAAGCCGCTGCTGTCGTACAATCAGCCTGACAATTTTGCAGGAGGCAGACTCGATGAGCTTAAGGCGCGTGGTTGTCACGGGGATGGGAGCCGTCAGTCCGAACGGCATTGGCCGGGAAGCCTACTGGCGTGCAACGTCAAACGGCGTCAGCGGAACCGGCCCCATTACTCTGTTCGACGCGTCCAAGCTCTCGTGCCGCGTCGCCGCCGAAGTGAAGGACTTCGACTTCGACCGATACATCTCAAAGAAAGATCGCGACCGCGTCCAGCGAGCAGTGCCGATGGCTTTCTTTGCCACCGACGAAGCCGCCGCGGACGCCGGGATCAAGTTCGATGATCTCTCCGAAGCAGAGCGCGAAAATATCGGAGTCATCATCGGCACCGGAGCCGGCGGCATCGAATTCGCCGAGCGGCAATATAAGCAATACTACGATCGCAGCGATCACGACGCCGCTTACCGGCGCGTGAGTCCTTATTCGATCGTCGCGTCATTCGTCGGCATGCTATCGAGCGAAATAAACATGGCCTATCGGCTTCACGGAATGAGTCACGTGCTGTCGACCGGATGCACAAGCTCGACCGACGCGATGGGATACGCGTTCAATTCAATTCGACTCGGGCAAATCGATACGGTAGTCACCGGCGGCGTTGAAGCTTGCATCACGTTCGGACTGATGACCGCGTTCTGCCGCATGGGCACCGTGACAACGAAATGGAATGACGATCCGGCGCGCGCGTCTCGGCCGTTCAATGCCGATCGCGATGGCTTCGTGCTCGGCGAAGGTGCGTGGATTCTGATCCTCGAAGAACGCGAGCGCGCGCTTCGCCGTGGCGCGCCGATCTACGCCGAGCTCGCCGGATACGCTTCGACGTGCGACGCCTATCATCGAGTTCAGATCGCGCCCACGGGTCACGACGCAGCGCGCGCGATGAAGATGGCGACGACTCAAGCCGGGCTAACGATGGACGACATCGATTATTTGAATCTGCACGGCACTGCAACGAAGATCAACGATCGCACGGAGTCGGCTGCGGTGAGGATGGCTTTTGGAGATCGGGCACGTCAGATTCCGGCAAGCTCTACGAAATCGATGATCGGGCACGCGCAGGGAGCCTCGGGCGCGGCGGGTGTAGTCGCGACGTTGATGGCGATGAAGCACAACTACGCGCCTCCGACGATCAATGTGGAGGCGCCCGATCCAGAGTGCGATCTCGATTATGTGGCGAATCACGGGCGCGAAGTACGAATTGATAATGCCCTGTGTAATTGTATCGCATTCGGGTCTAAGAACTCGGCGCTTGTGTTCAAGCGGTTCGAGCCGAGCGAGTGCTGAGACGCAAAGCGACCTTTTCAGATGTAAAGGACGACGACCGTACTGAAATCTTGAAGCGGACGCCAAACGAATTGCTATGGTTGAGGTATCAGACGTTGGTCACGATTCCAACTCTTATCGTAATACTCCTTTTTGCTCAACTCACACGTTCTGAGGCAGCAGTGATACCGAGTCGTCAAGAAAGCAGAGCCTACCGTACCATCCCCAGCCCTCCAGACGAAAATGTGCCCGTCGTTGTCGCTCGTCATATGCAACTTGGTGATCAGCTTCTTGGTCAAGGCCAATTTGACAAAGCGATTGGGAAATACAAGGACGCCATCAAAGAATCCAAGAAACCTCTTTTTGCAGCTTATGTAAACATCGGCTATGCGCTACGTCAAAAGCAGGATTACAACGCCGCGATAGAAGCCTACAATCAAGCGATAGCAATTCGACCTAAAGACTACAGAGGGTACTTCGGCTTGGCCGACGCTTCATATTCAAAAGGCGATTACCCCGCTGCCGAGGACGGATACCGCAAGGCTATTGAAGTAAGGCCGGAAAAGATCAACCCGCCTGCTTACCATTTTCTAGGTTTATCGCTGTACGCTCAAAAGCGGATCGAAGAGGCTATACGGGCATATAGACTTGCGATAACTCAGGCCAAGAGCAAGTACACGGAGGCTCGTTATTATTTAGGCATCGCCCTGATGGAGGTTGGGAAGCTAGAGGTCGCTGAATACGAGTTGAGCGCAGTGATACAAAGGGAAGGAAAGAATTGGCCGGAGGCACATTTTAATCTAGCGATAGTTCTCGAGAGAGAGAGCAAAGCGCTGGAAGCCATCAGAGAGTACGAGGCATACCTCCGGCTAGCTCCGAATGCAGAAGACGCATCCCGAATCCGAGCACGTATTGAAGCGCTCAAGACAAAGAAGCCGTGAAACCAAATACACGACTGTCATAAGAGAATTAGCAATGTCTACCGAACCGAACAAAGACGTTTTACGCGACTGGCGAGAGTCGGCGCCTTACTGGGCGAAGCACTCGGACACAGTGCGATTGATGTTCGCGCCGATCACTTCCGCCCTGCTCGGAGCTAGCGGAATCAAGGATGGCCAATCAGTACTCGATGTCGCGGGGGGCGCGGGGGAGCCTTCGATTACAATCGCTCAATCGGTCGGATGTTCGGGCTCAGTGATCTGCACCGATGCCGTAGCGCAGATGGTCGCGACCGCGAGAAACGAAGCTCACCTCGCGGGCGCTTCGAACATCGGCTTCGCGCAATGTGTCGGCGAGTCATTGCCGTTCGCGGCGGGCACATTCGACTCAGTCGTTTGCCGACTCGGTGTGATGTTGTTTCCCGATCCAGGTTCCGCGATCAAAGAGATGCTTCGTGTAGTAAAGCCCGGCGGACAAGTGTCAGTCGCGGTTTGGCGTCACCAAGAATCCAATCCGTTCTTCTACGTCGTGGCGGATGTCGTCTCTCGTTACGTCGAGTCCCCGCCCGAGGATCCGGATGCGCCGGGCGCGTTTCGCTTTGTGGAGTCGGGCAAATTGGCGCGGCTTTTCAAAGAATGCGGAGGCGACGGAGTGAATGAACAAGTTCTCGATTTCGAGATGGAAGCACCCATCACTCCAAAACAGTTCTGGGAACTGCGCACGGAGTTGAGCGATTCGTTGCGAGGCAAGGTTGCGTCTCTCTCGGCTGAGCAGGTGAAGCGTGTGGCTGAAGAAGTCGAAGAAGCCGGGCAGCCTTTCTACAGCGCGGGCCGCATGAGCTTTCCAGGGCAAGTGTTGATCGTGACCGCGACGGCAAAGAATTCTCAAACTTAATGGCAGTCTTCATCCTCTAAATTCTGCCGATGCGCGAATGATAAGCAACGTGCGTCGGTTGTCCTCCTCTAGCCGGTTGAGACTCGCCGGCCACTTGCGGGCCGCGGCTATCCATGAAGTGTCCTGGGCACTCACGCCACCAATAGCCGCGGCCCTGCTTTTCCTGCGATCAAGGCAGACCATCTTTTTGTTGGCGAACGCCCCTACCCCTCAGGTCGAAGCAGCATGAATCAACGACCATACAAGGGATTCTTGATGGCTAAGGCCGCGGCTGCGAAACTAATAACACCAGCGAAGAGTTAGCCAGGAATCTCGCGGAGTGAGGTTAAGACATGATCTCAAGATACCGAGTCCTTTTGTTATTGAGTGCGGCCTTTGGCGTGATCGCGTGTTTATCCGGCGGACCGCAGGCTTCACATTTCACGCCGGTCTACGATTCAGCTCGATACCGAATTGATGCCGGGCAAAGCCGATTCATAGTTCGCGCGTTCGCGGGAGGATTCCTCTCGGCCTTCGCGCACGATCACACGATTGCGATTCGCGATTTCGCGGGCCACGCGGATTTCACTTATGGAACCGTAGAACCCGCCTCTCTCGAAATGACTATCAAAGCCGCCTCTCTGGAAGTCACCGACAAGGTGAGCACAAGCGATCGTCAGAAGATTGAAGGGACGATGCGGGATGAGGTGCTCGAGATCGCGAAGTATCCTGATATCTCATTCAAGAGCACATCTGTGGGCGCTTCAAAAACAGGCGAGGGTCAGTTTCAGGCGCGAATTTCGGGCGAGCTTACTTTGCATGGGGTGACTCGGCCAGTGGCAATGACCGCGCAGCTCGAATTCGGAGACAAGACTCTGCGCGCGAAGGGCGGGTTCGCGATCAAGCAATCAAATTTCAGCATCAAGCCGGTATCGGTTGCGGGAGGGACGATCAAGGTGAAGGATGAGCTGAAGTTCACGTTCGACATCGTCGCTCATCCGTAGTATTTATTGCAGGCCTCATTCGCCCCGAGCGATCCTGCCAAGCGCGCCACCTGGGTGCCAGCGCGCGTATTGTTCGCGAGTCAATCCTTTGTGAGCTTCAAGCGCGACGGACAGCGAACACAGCACATAAATCTTAGCGAGAATGCTCGCGCGCGGAACCAGATTCAACTCACCGCCTTCGTTCTCCACGCCTGAATCCAGAATCACGTCCGCGATGCGAGCGAGTTCTGATTCGCTGTTGCCGGACACTCCAATAATTCTGGTGTCGAATTCTCGCAGTGTTTCCACCGCCGATAGCAACTCGGGTGTAGTGCCGCTGTTCGAAATCGCGATCACTACGTCATTCGCACAGACCTGACCCGCCGATCCGTGGATGCATTCGGTCGCGTGAAGGAAATAGGCCGGTGTTCCGGTGCTTGAAAGCAGCGAGGCTACGTATCGTGCGATGTGTTCGCTCTTGCCGATGCCGGTCACGTGAACGCGGCCGCCGCGAGATTCGCATTCGAGAATCAAGTCGGCCGCTTGTTCGATGGCCTCGACTTTGGCTCGCGTGCGAAGTGAATCCAACTCACGAATGATCAATCCGAAGAATGCTTCGACAGCTTCCGCCGGACTCTTTCGAGCGCCGTCCGCACTGTTTCCGTTGCTGTGTTTGATGGCTCCGTCGGGCACGGCTTCTGTGGCCGATGGAATAACGGATTCCACAAGCTGTTCAAGTTCGGGTGCTTCCACACCAACAACCCGAATTGGTTTTTGCTCTCGGCTGATTGACATTAGGAATCCCAAGTGAGCGGCTTGATAGAATATTGCCCCGTTGCCGTTAGCGTCAAGGAGAGCCTGCAATGCTCGATGTCGCGCTGCGAGACCGCACGCGCATGAGTTCGTTAGTCCGCCTTCAGTCAGGCGGAAGTTTGTAATCGCTCGCAATCCAGAGGTACAAACTTCCGCCTGAAGGCCGGACTACGAACTGCAAGCCTCTCTAGAAGCAATCAACCCAACGAGCGCCGGTCTCCCGTCACAGAATCTCGCGCTCATTGCCCACGCGCCGAGTTACGCGTTCGCGATCGAGATACTCAAGCAGAGGGATCGCATACTTTCGCGTAAGCCCTCCGGTGATCTCCTTGAAGACCGAAACGTCCATTCGTGGATTCACACTTTTTTGCGCTCGCACCAGCAACTTCAAATGTTCAACCGCGTCGGTGTGGAAGACAAAATCGCCGATGCGCACGAGCCGCCGTTCGGCCGACAGCAGATTGTAAAACTTTCGCGCGAGTTCGACCTTAATGCCTGCGGCCGACGCCGTTTCTTCGAGCGTTCCCGCCTGCAGCCCCGCAGCCTTGAAAGCGGCTTCCAGAGCGGTTTTGGCGGTCGCTTCCGAATCCGTCAGCGCAGGCTTGTGCTGTGCGAGCCTCAACGACTCACGCTCCGCGGCGATCTTGCCTTGGTCGACCAGCCGCGCCACCACCGCGCGGAAAATCTCCGGCCGCACTTTGCCAAACACGCGGTCTCGAACCTCCTCGCGGCCAAGCCCCAACGATAACGGCTCGCGGCGGTGGTGCGCATCGAGCATCTCGATTACCTTGTTCGCAAGCTCGCGATAGGTCTCGCCGGAAATCAGAATCAAGGGCCCGCTGGTCACCTCGACCGCGCGGCCGGTACGAATCAACTCGGCGGCGGAAGCAGCAGTTTGCTCATCGGTCGCGCCCGTTCTTGCGGCGATCTCGCTCTCGGTCATCGCGCGTGAACCCGACATCTCGACGAAGACGGCAAGGCGCTCAACCGAATCAGCGGCTTCAAGCTGCGCAAGCCGCGAGCGTGCGGCCGTGTCGCGTATTCGATGTTTTTCAGGAAGCGGATCTATTATCACGCCGCCTCCGATCGTGACCTGAGGCGAGTAGCTGCGAATGATAAAGCGATCGCCGGGCAGCGCCGTAATCGGTGACTCGAGTCGAAGCTGCACGAGCGCGCTCGCGCCGGGTTGAATAACACCCGGTTCCGGGTTCTGGGTTTCGGGTTCCGGGTTTCGGGTTTCGGGTTTCGGGTTCCGGGTTCCGGGTTCTGAGTCTGAGGCGGAACCCTGAGCCCTGAACCCGGAACCGCGGATTATGACGACGCGCGCCATCACTTCCGCTGTTCCATGATGCAGACGAACACGCGCGCGCTGCCGCAACGAACGTGACGCCGACGGCAGTATCTCGAGCCGCGCATCCACCATCGAAGTCGCTTGCAGACGCCCGGCTGGAGCGAGCACGCTTCCCCGCTCGACCTGCTCCACATTCAAGCCCTGCAGGTTGATCGCAGTTCGCTGGCCCGCAGCCGCGCGTTCGGTGTCGTGGCCGTGGACTTGAACATTACGAACGCGCGTTTGGATTCCGGCCGGTAGCACTTCAACTTGATCGCCGGCCGCAAGCTGTCCGGAGATCAGCGTGCCTGTGACAACCGTTCCAAATCCCTTTATTGAAAAAGCTCGATCGACCGGGAGGCGAGTGACTGCGGCAATCGTCTTTGGCTCGACGCTAGTCGCAAGCTGGACCAGCGCGGCTTTCATTTGCTCGATCCCCTCTCCCGTTCGAGAGCTGACGGCGATGATCGGAGCGCCCTCGAGGAATGAACCGCGCACGAAGTCTTCGACCTCCGCTCGAGCGAGTTCAAGAAGCTCTTCATCAACCATATCCGACTTCGTCAGCGCGACAAGTCCCGACTTCACGCGAAGCAATCGGCAGATGTCGAAGTGCTCGCGCGTCTGAGGCATAACCGATTCATCCGCCGCCACGACAAGCATCACCAGATCCAGCCCGTGCGCACCGGCAAGCATGTTCTTGACGAAGCGCTCGTGACCCGGAACATCAACAAAACCGAAACTGAAATCGTCAATGGCAAGATCGGCGAATCCGATGTCGATGGTTATGCCGCGCTGCTTTTCTTCTTTGAGGCGATCAGCGTCTATTCCGGTGAGAGCTTTGACGAGGGCGGTTTTTCCGTGGTCGATGTGGCCGGCCGTCCCAACGATGATGTGCTTGGTTTTAACGGGCGCTGACAGAGTCACAAATCGATTCTCTTTGATTTCTTTAACAAGGCGCAAGGCAAGTGAGTTTGTGGTCGGCGCGATTTTGAGAATTCGGGAGAAGCCGATGGGCCGGGAACTTCTCCCACTTCAACGGCTGCGATTGCGAATGCGTTCGATAATGTCGGTCGTCGACGAGCCTTCAACATAAGGCAGCGATAACACTCTTCCGCCGGCGGCTTCGACTTCGTCGCGGCCGACGATTTCATCGAGCGGCCAGTCGCCTCCCTTAACCAACACATCAGGCAACAAGGCCGCGATCAACTCACGAGGAGTTTCTTCGTCGAAGATGATCACGTAGTCGACGGCTTCAAGCGCGGCGATGACTTCCGCGCGTTCGTGCTCATTCAGAATCGGACGGCCCTCTCCCTTCAGCGCGCGAACCGAGCGATCCGAGTTCAGTGCAACAACCAGGGCATCGCCCAAAGCGCGAGCTTCACTCAGATAACGCACGTGCCCGGCATGAATGAGATCAAAGCACCCGTTGGTGAACACCAACCGCTTCCCTGCTCGCTTCATCCTGCCGTGCGCATCGAGCAATGCTTGTTTGTCGACGATCTTTGACATCGAACCGATTGAATCATGTCCCGAGTGAGTGAGCAACGCGCCACCAGATCAGTCAAACTCGCGCAAGCGATAAACGCCGTTTGAGACACGCTCGGCGAAGCCTTCATCCACCAGCGCGTGATTGCCCCGGCCAGCCTCCACTCGCGAGAGCCCCGTCACTCGTGACAGCTCACCCAACAACGTCATGCCGGCGCCCTGCAAATACGCGCGCGCGATTTCTGTCAGAGCTTTGTTACGTGTGATCTTCGACGATAGCTCTTTAGAGAAACGTCCTTCTGCGAGCGACCAGATGTATGTGAACACCGGCTCGTATAAGACTTCAGCAGGAATAACCTTTAGTGCCCGCTGCAATTCATCGATGGCCCTCGTGAACTTTGCCCGGTCCGTCACGCCCGATTCGCCGCGCAAATCTTTCGTCCCCATCTCCCATTCACTACGAAGCACTTTGAGAATCTTGCGAGCGTTTTGCGAAAGCACTTTCGATTCGCTTCGACGCGGAACTCCCCATATCGCGTTGAAGTAAGGAATCAAGCGCGGCGCGATGAATGTCGATCGCCCGCGAACGAGCTTCGCGTAGTAGACTCGCCCGCGCCGCATCACTTCATCCTTGATGTACCAGGCGAGACTGGCTTCGGGGTCCTTCTGCACGTGACGCGGCATATGCGCATCGCGCCTCCCGCACACCGCGATGTAGAGAGAAGGCCCCGGTCTCCGTGAGTCGGTAAGTGTCGAGCAGAAACCGACGCTCTCGATGAATCGTTCCGCCTCGACGGCGTTCTCGATGTGCAACTCAGGAGTGCGCCGCCAAATTCGGTCGCGATAGAGTTCGATTTCTTCGGGTAGTTGGTGAATCAATCCGAGGGATTATACAGGCAGGGACGTTCGTAGTCCGGCCTTCAGGCGGAAGTTTGTATGCGTTTTGCCGCGAATGAAAGCTGATACAAACTTCCGCCTGAAGGAGCCTGTCGGAAAAAACCTCTGCGCGTTCTCTGCGTTCTCTGCGCCTCTGCGGTGAGCTGTTTTTTCGAGCAAATTCACCGCGGAGACGCAGAGCGCG